>ENA-OQED01000009-OQED01000009.1-human-gut-metagenome-genome-assembly--contig:-NODE-9-length-82024-cov-4.407915_pt1 | contig 82024 bp, 74 predicted proteins | sample MGYA00242790_ERZ504625 | MGnify/ENA primary metagenome ERZ504625 (study PRJEB26092, sample SAMD00036345) | human gut metagenome | host: Homo sapiens | study: EMG produced TPA metagenomics assembly of the...
CGCCGATCCATGGTGGAACGCCGCCGCGCAGAACCAGGCAACCGACCGCGCGCACCGTATCGGCCAAACCCAGGACGTGAACGTATACCAGATCGTGGCCAAAGACACCATCGAGGAACGCATTCTGAAACTGCAGGAAAAGAAAAACGAGCTGGCGCGCCAATTCACCGACGGCACCGCATCCGGCGGCGTCGGCACGCTCAGCAAGGACGATCTGCTCGGCCTGCTGTCATAACATGCCCGCTGTCGCGGCGTGCGCAGACTGCGTTCCGAATCGCAAGACGAAAACGGAACGCAGGTTGCGCATATCGCATGGCGGGCGTATATATGGACAAGCAAGTTTCAGGGAAGGTGAAAATCCTTACTGGCGGTAACGGCACGACCGGCATTCATAACGGCCCCATACCGAAGCCCGCGACCCGCGAAAGCGGCTGATCCGGTGAGAATCCGGGGCCAACGGTTACAGTCCGGATGGAAGAAACGGAGCTCAACATGAGTGTATCCTCTCCTAGCAATACCTCCAATACCGCAGCTGATCAGGCCGCAGACAAACCGATGACCCGTCCGGACAACGCGCACTCCACAGGCGTCGCCGACTCCGGCCGCTGGTCCACCAAACGCATCGCCATGTACGCGCTGTTCGTGGCGCTGTCCATGGCCGTCAGCTTCATCGAATTCCCGATCATCCCAGGCGTGCAGTGGCTCAAATACGACCCATCCGGCATCGTCTGCCTCGTCGCGGGCTTCGCGTTCGGACCGGCCGCAGCCGTCATCGTCAGCGTGCTCGGCTTCGTGCCGCACCTGTTCACCAACCCATGGGGCACCCTGATGGCCGTGCTCGTGGCATTGGCCCTGTCCGTGCCGGCATCGCTCATCTACAAAAAGAACAAGACGCGCAAGGGCGCGCTGATCGGCATCATCGTCGGCGCTGTCGTGGCGCTCGCCGTCGCCATCGTCGGCAACATCATCGTCACGCCGTTCTACGCGCACATGACCACCGCGCAGGTCGTGGCGCTTATAGTGCCGGCGCTCCTGCCGTTCAACGCGTTGAAGTTCACCATCCACGGCGTGGTCACGTTCCTGATCTACAAGCCGATCTCCAACCTGCTGAACCGTTGAGCTTCGTTTGTTCCCATTGAAATGAACATGGAGGGACCGTCCGCATCCACCGGAGGGTTCCTCCGTCTTGTTTTCCCCGAGAATTCCATACAGTGCTGGTGAAGGAAGATTTTATGGTTACGACCAATGCGCCGATCATAACGCTACGCGATGTGCGATTCACCTATGATGGCGGCGCGACATGGGCGCTTGACGGTGTGAGCCTTGACATCCGCCGTGGCGAACGCATCTGTCTGACGGGGCCGAACGGTTCGGGCAAATCCACGCTGTCACGTGTCATCGCCGGACTGGTGGCTCCCGATGAGGGATATGTCGCATTGTCAGGCAATGTGGTGTTCGACGAGTCCGGCGCGCACGCCGACGAGTATCGAACCGCCCGTTGCGGCATAGGCGCGGTGTTCCAGCATCCCGAAGACCAAATCGTCACCACCGTCACCGAAGACGACGTGGCGTTCGGACCGGAGAATCTTGCGATTGAGCATGATGAGATCGGCCTGCGCATCTCCGGTTCGCTGGACGCCGTGGATATGAGCGACTATCGCGCTTCCAACCCGACGCGCATGAGCGGCGGCCAACAACAACGCATCGCCATCGCCGGCATGCTGGCGATGGATTCCGATGTGCTCGTGCTCGACGAGCCGACCGCCATGCTCGACCCGCAAGGGCGCGCCGACATCATGCGGGTGCTGGACGAACTCCAGGACCGCGGCACCACCATCATTCTCGTCACGCACCATGCGGACGAGTTGGAACATGCCGACCGTGTGATTCAGCTGGAAGCAGGCCACATCGTAGGCGATGGCCCTGCCGACGAGCGGCTTCGGATGCCGGTTCAATCGGTGGGCCTGCCGAAACGCATTGATGATGAGTCCGCCGAAACGCTCATCGAAGCACGCGACATATCGTATCGTTACGTGGACGCCGAACGTGACGTGTTCAACCACCTGTCGTTCAGCATCGGCAAAGGCGAGACAGTGGCGTTGATGGGACGCAATGGCGCCGGCAAAACCACATTGGCGCGCATGCTGTGCGCGTTGGAGAAACCCACGACAGGCTCGATCGTCATCGACGGCATCGCCGTGGCCACTGCGAAGGCGAACGGCGGAACGAAGCCCCTCAATCGCAAAAACCGTACGAGGCTGCGCCGTACGGTCGGCTACGTCATGCAGCATCCGGAACGGCAGCTGTTCGCCGACACCGTGGCCGAAGACGTCGCATACGGGCCTTCCAACCTGGGATTGGATACGTCCGAGGCGATGGAACGCGCCATGCAGGCCATGCGGCTGCTACATATCGAACATCTGCGAGACCGTTCGCCGTTCGACCTGTCGGGCGGCCAGCAGCGACTGGTGGCGATCGCCGGCGTGATTGCATGCGAGCCGAAAGCGTTGATTCTGGACGAGCCGACCGCAGGTCTTGACGAGGAGGCCGCCGCACGCGTGCACGGGCTCATCCACGGGCTCAAATCACGCGGCGTGACCATACTGCTCATCTCGCATTCGCAGGATGAAGTGGACGAGCTTGCCGACCGTACCATCATATTGGGCAAGCCGGCGAAACGTGCGGACTCTAAGGAATCCACGGAATCCACAGTGAAAGCCACCTGCGAAGAGGAGCCGGATGCGGAACCATCCGTGGACGCCGCCGGCTCGGACACCGCGACCGTGGGGGAGCGGCGGACCCTGTTGGAACGCCTCGATCCGCGCGTGGGCATGCTGTCCGCATTGGCGCTCATGTTCTCCGCGTTCGCCATCGGCTCATTCTGGCAATTGCTGCTTGCCGTGGTGTTCACCGGCGTGATCGCCGCGGCCGGACGCATCAATGTAGGCCGATTGGCCGCTTCCGTGCGTGTGTTCCTGGCATTGTTCGTTTTCTGCGGCCTGCTGAACATCTTCTTCGTGCGCACCGGCACCACGGTGGCGAGCCTCGGGCCGATTCCCATCACCGATGACGGCATCCGCATCGCCCTACTCTACGCATGTCGGTTCGCCGTGGTCATCGTCATCGGAGCGATGTTCCTTGCCTCCACCACACCGACCGCCATGACCGACGCGTTCGAATCGCTGCTGTCACCGTTCGCCAGATTCGGTCTGCACACGCAGGAGACGGCATTGGTGATGAGCCTCGCCCTGCGTTTCCTACCGACGCTTGGTGTGGAAACGAAAGCAATCATCGACGCGCAGTCGGCGCGCGGCGGGAGCGTCGAAACAGGTTCGTTCGTAGTACGCATCAAAGCGATGGTGGCGGTCGTCGTGCCGGTCTTCGCCGCAGCCATCCGCCACGCCGACAACCTGAGCCTCGCCTTGGACGCGCGCTGCTATGAGGAAGGTGCGACGCGCACGCATTGGCGTGTCATGCGCGTCACCGGCATGGACGTGGCCGTGGCGATCGTGGTGCTCGTCTATCTCGTCGCACTGGTCGTGCTGGGCGTGCTGTTATGACCGGTGCGTTGCGGGCGGATGGGCAAATACCGTCCTCACGCTAGGCTTGAGCGGGTATTTGTAGATAGGAATGGAACACATATGGCACTTACCAAAAAGCAGGTCAAGCAGCTGCGCGGCCTGGCCACCAAACTCAATCCGCTCATCCAGGTCGGCAAGAACGATCTGAGCGAAAACGCCGTCAAACAGGCGGACGAGACCATCGAGAAGCGCGAGCTCATCAAATGCTCCGTGCTCGACGGTTCCGGTCTGACCGCCAAGGAGGCCGGCGAAGGTCTCGCCGAACAGCTTGGCGCGGAACTCGTGCAGGTCATCGGCAACCGTTTCGTGCTCTACCGTCGTTCCCAGCGTGACGACGTGGAGCACATTCGTCTCGTGCGCGAATAGCGAGCCGAACGTTATATGAGAAGCGGCCCGCCCTCCGGAACCAATCGGAAGGCGGGCCGCTTCATATGGAAATAAACAATCGGAAGAGAGCGTGCCGGAGAATCAGCTCTCCTGATCCCATTCGGGCTTCCACGTGTACTGCATGTCGTACGCGCTGGACCAGAACATGTACTCGTTCTCAACGCCGGTCACAAAAATATCGACCAGCTCCTGCTTACGTTCCTCGCTCACCTCGGCGGCGAGTTTCTCGATATGCTCGATCAGCCAAGCCGAACCCTGCCAGAACTCGTCGGTCTTGTACATGTCCACCCAGCTCTTGTACTGGTTCACATCGAGCGTGTCGGCGAATTCATGGGCAAGACGATATCCGTAATCCGCATACACCCAGGCGCAGGGGAGCACGGCCACGAGAATGTCGAGGATGTCCTTGCCATAGGCGATGGAAAGGATGTTCGACGTGTACGCGCGGGCGAACGCCGACTGGCGCACGTTGTTCATCTGCTCGTCGGTGATGCCGTAGCTGGCCAGATACGTGCGGTGCACGGTCGACTCCACATTCAACGCGCCGTTCTGCACGTTGAGCATGAACGCCATGATCTCAGGATCGTCTGTTTTGGCCAGTCCCAAAGCATGCACTCTGGCGTAGTCGTTAAGATAACGGAAATCCTGCAGCAGATAGAACGCGAACTTCTCGCGCGGCAGAGTGCCTTCGCCCAGTTCGCGGATGAACGGCTGCCTGTAGCCTTCCTCCCATACGAGGTCGGCGGCTTTGCGCAGCCGCTGCGCGAATGGGGGAAGATTGGTTCGCGTGACGCCCTTCGAAGCGTCGAACGCGGAATCGGAATTGGTTACGGAAATCACATCAGCCATATGGCCATGCCTCCCTACGCTGGTGTCAACCATCAGGTTCAAAGGGTTCGGACGTCCACGCCCATCTCAATCCGTCATACGGATTCCCCTGCATACGCGGTTCATTATGGCAAACAAGTTCGTGCCGTGCAAGGTTCTGTCCATATTTGTCGCGGATTATGCCCGTGCTCGGCTCCATATCGAACATGGCCGATGTGTGGTTGAGGGCCGGTGCAAGAATGGAACGTATGACTGAAAAGCAAGTTGCGAAGAAGACCATCGAAAAGCTGGCTATCGTCGTGGTGACCTACAAGCGCCAGCAGCTGCTCGCCACCCTGTTCGAATCCATCGAGAAGCTTACCGTCGCCCCGTGGCGCATCATCGTCGTGGACAACGAGCACAGCGACAAGACCCATGGCATGGTCGAAGAATTCAGCGCCAAACTCACCGCGCAGTGGGGCACCACCGTGGCCGACCTGTCCGGCAACGAGAACCGCGTGGTCTACGCGCCGCAGACCGACAACCTCGGTGGTGCGGGCGGTTTCTCCGCAGGCGTGAAGAAGGCGTACGAGCTGGGTGCCGAATGGTTCTGGGTCATGGACGACGACGTCGCCGTCATGCCGGAAGGCATCGAGCGCTTGGCCAAGTGGACCGATCGGCACGACGTGATTCAGGGAAGCCGCTACGACTATGATGGCGGTCCGTTCTACTGGCAGTACGATTTCATCGTCCCGCTCGGCATTCCGAACCCGATCGCACCGGCTGCGTTCGGCCCGGCTGGCTATCGCGTGATGGACACGTTGTGCTTCGAAGGCGGCCTGTTCCGCCGCAACATCGTCGAGAAGATCGGTCTGCCCGACCCGCGTTTCTTCATCTATTGGGACGACACGATGTACGGCTATCGTGCCAGCAAGGTCACCAATCCGATCGTCGTGCCCGACGTGGTGCTGCGCCGTACGCGCGAGATCGGCAATTGGGACATCGCCGGCGTGCGCCAGCTCAACTCCACTTCCGACATGAACCGCTACCACATCATGCGCAACCGCGGCTACATGGCCCGATACTTCATGACGTACGGCGATTACCGTCCGCTGTTGTTCGGCCTGGGCACGGTGCTGACCGCGGTCAAGGAAGTGATTCGACTGACGATGGTGGACCGCGAGCATTTCAAGACCGGCATCGTTCAGATCGCCAAGGGATGGTGGGATTCGCGCAAGCTGCTGCATGATCCGGAATGGCAGCCGATGCCGCCGCTGAAGTAACACCGTGGCCCACGCGTTTCCCAACGCGCGGCGATCACGCGATTGACGATTCGTCCCACGTCGGAGCCTCTACCGACGTGGGACGAATCGTTTGCAAAACAGGCGATGAAATATTTACTCGGTTAAGTATTACAATTTGTGCAATCGTTCTCACCATTTGTGCATGTCGCGCGCGATTTTGGGCATGTTGCGAGTTACCATAATACGTACCGGTTCGAATACACCCATAACATACCTTGATAGAGAGGTTGAAGATGATTGAGACTGCACAGGCATTCGGCGTTGACATTGGTGGCTCCGGCATTAAGGCCGCCCCGGTTAACCTCGAGAAGGGCGAGTTCGCCGAACCGCGTCTGAAGATCCTCACCCCGGAGGTGTCCACTCCGAAGGCCGTCGGCGAAATCGTTCGCCAGCAGCTCGAGCATTTCGAGGTTCCGGAGTCCGCTCCGGTCGGCATCGCCTTCCCGGCTCCGATTCATGTGGGCGAGAAGCTTGGCTACATGGCCAACCTGGACCAGTCCTGGGTCGGCGTGGACGTCACCGAAGTGTTCTCCGAAGCTTGCGGTCGTCCGGTCACCGTGGTGAACGACGCTGACGCCGCCGGTCTTGCCGAGCAGCAGTTCGGCGCCGCGAAGGGCCAGGATGGCCTCGTCATCGCCACCACGCTGGGCACTGGCATCGGCACCGCGCTGATTTTCAACGGCGAGCTCATTCCGAACACCGAGCTCGGCCATCTGGAACTGCTCAAGGGCAAGGGCGACGCGGAGAAGTACGCCGCATCCTCCATCCGCGAGAAGCTCGACATGGGCTACAAGAAGTGGGCGAAGCGCCTGACCAAATACTACTCCCTCATGGAGTTCTACTTCGACCCGCAGCTGTTCGTCGTCGGCGGTGGCGTGTCCCGCGTCTCCGAGAAGTTCCTGCCGTACATCGACATCAAGACCCCGATCGTCGCAGCCAAGCTGCACAACGAGGCCGGCATCATCGGCGCCGCATACTACGCGAGCACCAAGCAGAAGTGATGTGTTGACCGATTAGGTTGTCAAAAGGCCGTCCGACGAATCGGACGGCCTTTTTCGTTGTTCCATGTGCCGCAGATGGAAGACGGCAGTCCATGGAGTAGGGTGGAGAGCATGCGTTTTTCCTCAAGAGTCGACATCAGTGAGCTCAATCCCATCGCCAAGGCGGAAGCCACCGCCAAAACAGCCGGCAGACCGCTCGGCAAGCTTAACGACTCCAATCCGACACGGCACGCGCTGGCTCCGGATCTTGTGCCGGACATCTACTCCGCCGACCCGCGCGGCCAACGCTACGCGCGTGAGGCGCTGGCCGCGTTCCTTGACATGCAGGAAATCGGCCATTGCTCGCCGGACGACCTGTACATCCTCAGTTCAACTTCCGAAGCCTACTCGTGGCTTATCAAACTGCTGTGTGATGCCGGTGACGCCGTGCTCGCACCGAAACCCGGCTATCCGCTCATCGAATCGATCGCACGCCTCGAATGCGTCGACATGATCGAATACCAACAACGATTCGACGGCTCCTGGTACATCGACGTGGCCGAACTGAAAACCGCGCTGGAAGGCCCGGACGGCAATCGCATCCGCGCGCTGGTGCTCATCAACCCCAACAATCCGACCGGTTCGTACGTCAAACCGTCGGAACGCGAGGCGATCGTCCGCCTGTGCCGGGACCACGACGTGGCCATCATCGCCGACGAAGTGTTCTACGATTACGATTTGGAACCATTCGAAGGCAACGCACGACTCGCGGGGGAGCGTGGCGCGCTCACATTCGCGTTGGACGGTTTTTCGAAAATGCTCGCCGCACCGCATGCCAAAGTCGGCTGGATCCAGGTATCAGGTCCCGCCGAAGACGTGGCGGAAGCCAAGCGTCGTCTCGACGTGATCGCCGACGACTATCTGCCCATGAGCGAGATCGTCGCAAAACAAATTCCCGCACTGCTTGAAGCGGCGCCATCGCAGACCGCGCGCGTGCAGGAACGTGTGCGCGGCAATCTCAAAGCACTGCATGCCATGCTCGACGCGGATGAGCAAGGTCTTGTCAGCGTATTGCGTGCCGAAGGCGGATGGAACGTACTGCTGCGCGTGCCCAGCGTGCTCGACGAGAACGAGCTGGTGCTGCACATGATCGAACGCCACGGCGTATCCGGACAGCCCGGCTACTTCTTCGACATGACCTCCAACGGCTATCTGGCCATCTCACTACTGCCCGAACCGGACGATTTCCGGCATAACGTGCACGTGGTGATCGACACCGTCAACGAACTGATCGGCTGAACGGACTGCCGAGTCCGAAATCTCTTCTACGCCCTGTCGCCCTTCGCCGCCTCATACTTCGAACGAACCAAATCCGTGTAAAAATCGACCGCCTCACGAGGCGCGCCGTCGAACACCACACGATGGTCGTCGACAACGAGCACGCGGCCGATCGCATATTCCGGACGGACGATCAGATCCGTGTCATGCGTGGCGAACACCACCTGCTTGTCATAGCTGAACAGGGCCTTCGCCACGCGCGCCGACGCCACCTCGTCCAATCCCTTGGTCGGCTCGTCGGCGACGATCGCAGCGGGGGAGAAGCTCAACGCGGCCGCGATCGCCAGCAGATGCCGCTTCTCGCTATCCAAAGCGGAGGCCGGCTCGCGGGCCACGGAAGCCAGATCGAAATGCGCGAACAGATTGCCGATGATCGCCTGACGTTCGCTTTCCGGCACCTTGTGCTTCTTCAACGGCAGGTCGATCGCCTCACAAATCGAAGCCGCCTTGTAGTAGGCGTTCGGAATCTCTTCGCGCCGCACGCGGCCGACCAGATCCTCGACATGCTTCAGATCGCGTTTCACGGCGGGGTCGTATGCGGTACCGTCCGCTTCGATGCGGACCGTTCCGGACGTGGCGGTCAACGCTCCGTCCAGCAACTTCAGCAGCGTGGTCTTGCCTGCGCCGTTCAAGCCGATTATCGCCACACGCTTGCTGTCAGGTGTGATATCAAGCGTGGTGGCTTCCAAGCCGATATTGCCGTCCTCGTACATGTGGGAGGCCTGGTCGAGATGGAACGTGACGGACGAAGCCGGTGTGGAATGTTTACCGGCGAACAGCGAATCGAAGAAACCCATACCGCCGATTGTAACGAACCGCAGGCGCAACCGCGCGCAGGTTCACCGGCAGTTCATCCGAATCGTCCGTGCCCGCATGCGTGGCGGACGCCTTGTAATCGGCGAACAGGCTGCCGAAATCCAACAGTCGCGTCACACTGCTGGTTTCGGCATCGAGTTTGACGACTTGGTCCTGCACGGCGTTGTCGTCGCGGCCCAGTTCGGTGGTGAGCAGCACGATGTCGCCTTTGGCATCCGACGTGCGGCCCGAGGATGGTTGCGTGGCGGCGAAAGCGGTTTCATGGTCGGCGACCCCCGGAACATAACTCAAAGCAACAATGATGACAATCGTTATGATTGCCGATGAAACTCAGAGCAAACCGGAAAAACTGCTATATGAATCAGGAAAGAAACCTGAATTTTTACTGGATGTAGCTTATGTCGGACGTCAACCCAACATGAACCAGGACTGCACGTCGAGATAGAGGGCGGGATTGTTGCGCAACATCTCATCGTCACGCCCGGGCAGGAACAACGACATCAGCGCGACAACCAGCGTGAACAGCAGCAGCGCGAGGAATCCGGCACGACATACCCAACGCAGACGCGGCTTGCCGCAATCAAGTACGATCAGCAACGAAGGCAACGCGGCCAAGGCAAACAGCCATCCGAAATCGGCGATGTACCGCCATCCCAAACCAGCCATGCGGGAGTCAATCACCACAAGCAGCAATCCCAATGCCAGGCTGGATGTCAACAACAGCCATGTGTTCGTGCGCCCGGCCTTGCGCATACGCCGGTAGAGGAACGGGCAGGCCAGCGCGGCCAACGTCAACGGAGCTATCGTGAATAAGCCGCCAGGCATTGCCTCGGTAAATCCCCAAGTGGGAAGAGGCGCCGGACTGACGGCGAGGAACGGAAACGCATCCGTGAACCGCAACGGCAGGAACAGGTAATATGAGACGGTCAGCGCAAGATTCGACAATGGCTGCCGATAACTGGTCATATCCGTGACCGTCATCTGATATGAGGTGCCGAAGTCGAGCGGTGATCCGAACCGGACCACGTTGTACGCCAGCAGAGGAACGATCACAATCAACGCGGGAAGCAATGCGGCCAACGGCGCGCGCATCAGACGCCAGACCGACATATGGGGAATGGAGGAATCATTGGAGGCGTGACGGAAAATCGACTGAATCTGCGGCCAGAATATTACGAAAGCCAGCAACGCCACGAGAATGAACTGCGGACGGCACCCCAGATTGGCCGCAATGCACATCGAGCCTGCAGCCAGATGGGGCAACGACAACGACTGCGTGCCATCAACCTCACGAATCCGATTGCCTGACGCCGGCACCCGCTTGGCGGCGCCCAACCACAGCCACAATCCCAACACGCTCAGAAACAGGGAGGCGGCGATCGGCACCGAATAGAAATTCGTCCGATACCACAGATACAAACCATTGGAAGCCAACAGCATGAACACGCACAGCATACTGACCGCAGCCAACGGCGCATTCGGACGAATTCGGGATATCACACGAATCACCAGCAGACATCCGAATACCAGAAAACCAAGCATCAGCAGCGGCACGGCCGCACCGCAGGGCATCATCAGCCCGCCATCGACGAACAACGATGTGACCGCCCGATACGGCAGGAACAACAACAACGCGGGAACCACACCGAAATACGAATACCAGTGCCCCTGATAGAACGCGTAATCCCAATACACTGGGCTTACGCCATCGGCAAGCATCCGCTGCCGGGTGGCCACATCATACGGATCCGCCGCGTCACGCAACGCATCCGGCACATCCAAATCCAACCACGCGTGACCATCAAGCAGCGCCCTTGCCACGTAATCGTACTGGTCGAAATCATACGTGTACGTGCCTTTCGTATGGAAGCTCAACGGAGCCGCCTCCACCAGCTGCCACACCACAACGGCACAAGTGACCACAACAGGCACCGCCAGCAGCGCCCCCAGCCACGCACGCTGCCTCACACTCGTCGTATCCAACGGCATCCGCCACAACCGCGAACCAGGCCTCCACACCAGTACCATCGCCAACACGGCCACCATCACGCCGATACGCAACGGATTCAACGCGAACGGTACACGCACATTCGCACGCACCGCATCAAACGGAATCAGCGAACCCTTCGGCTCGACAATCCGCACGCACACCGAACCACCGGCAGCCGCCGCATGCACATACAGCGAACGCGGCGAAGACACCGACACCGAACTGACCGTACCGGCCCTGCGATTGACATCAGGACGGACACGAACCGTGCGCAACACCTGCTCCGATTGTCTGGCTGCCTTATCCAACGCCTTCGAAGACACCGGTCCATACGAACATATTCCGACGAGCCATCCGCATCGACCTGCATATATGCCTGCGTCGGATCGGTGACCTTCAACAACCCCTCGTCAGTACGTTCGAGCCCAGGGCCCAGCACGTTGTACGCGGCGGCGGAATCACCCGATGCGGCCAAGGAACGCCAAAACGGCATATTGCACAACACGCACTCGACCGCCACCATCACCGCGAAAGCGACTACAATGGCTGCGCACATACGACGACGTGCCTGAAAACGCTGCTTCGAAAAAGTCACGTCATTATTCTAATAGCTTCATGTCGCGTTGGATTGAAAGAATGGCACACATGTCTCACCGCACACCATCAGACCCGGCCAGCCAACCGGAACATAACCGGACCATGCTCGAACGCGTCAGGCAAAATGTGCGGCGACTCGTCAACCAGGCCACGCCGCGCCACATCCACGCCAACCCCTTCGGCAAGGCGCTTGACAAGCCCGACGACATCGTCGACGAACTGACCCGCAACGCCATCCGGCTTAATCCGCTCATCAAACGACACGTCATCGACGGATTCGAAGGCGTGCCCGGAGGATTCCGCCTCGGATGGGCCCAACTGCCGCAGACCCACGGCCATGCCTTCTCCATCGGATTGTTCACCGACAGCGACCACTTCGCCCAAATCGCGCTCGCGGACGGCAAAGCGCGTGTCTTCGCCGGCACCGATCCGGACATGGACACGCAGGAACTCGAACCGCGGTTCGTCTTCGTCAAAGAGGAAACCCTTACGTTGGCGGACGGTCCAAGACTCGGCCATGCGGCCAGCCGCAATCCGAAAACGGTGCGCGCCACGCAAGGCGGCGTCGTGGGACGCATGCCGGGCGGTCGCATGATGTGGCTCGCCTCATGGCTCAAAACCGGCAACCGATACACGCTTGAGCAAATGCGCGCCAACCTGCCAGCGAATATGCGGTTCGACCTCGAATACCGGGACGCCATCACCATCGCCTTCTTCGCCGCCTACATGCTTCCACAGATGAACGGCCTGCTCGTCGGCTTCGGTTCCGGCAACATTTTCCGCAGGCTCAACCGCGAAGCGCCCATAGGCGCCATCCGACGGTCCATCAGAGACACCATGAGCGCCCGGTCGCATGGCATGCGCGCCTCCGGCCTGGAAGACTACTTCGCCGATCTGATGCGCGAAGCCCACGCGCTCGATACCGATCAAGGGCTCGAAGCTGTGCACGGAGCGGAACCGCTGCACCTGTACACATCCAGCTATTCCGGATGCTACTTCTTCGCATGGGATTCCTCCCTGCCGTTCTCGGCAGTGCTGTGCGCCCTCAACATCGAGGGCAACCTCAACCGCTTCGCCGCCGTCAGCTCATGGCTGGAACGTAACGCACGCATCGGCGCTCTCCCCACGGAGGACACGGTGACGCGTGCCGAAGCCGCGCAGATCGACTTCGCCCTGCTGGAGAATCCGGCGCTGATCGCGTTGAAACCGGACGACCGGTTCGGCGCGATCCTCGACCCGAACCGGGAAGACGGCATCCAGGCCGCCAGCCGACTGGCGGATATCGCGGCCGACTTCCGGCGTGAAGTCGCCGAATCAACCAAGGACAACGTGTTGGAAGGCGATTTCGGCGCCGACGGAGGTTCCGAATGGGTGTACCGGCAGACCATGTCCCGTCTGCTGCGCAGCCTGCGTCTGCCATACCGTTTCGACGTTGACTTCCGGTGCGACCTCAGCGACGGCGAAGTCGCAATCGGCTTCACTTCTGCTGGAGTGTCCATGATGCCGTTCACCCGATACGACGTATCGCGCTGCGCGTGGATCGACCTGACCGACGTCGAACGCACGCGTATGAGCGTCGATTACAATCTGCGCGTCGGACTCATGATGGCCGCGCTGAGCTTCGGAGCCGATCCGAATGTCAAACGCGTGTCGATGCACATCGATTCGATTGGTCTGGAAGAGGCCGTAGCCGAACAGGATTCCGCCATCAGCGAGTTGATGAGCGAGGCGTTAAGCGCCTTCGAACGCATCCGTACCGGAGACATGAGGCCATCCGGATCCAAAGCCGCTCCAAAGGACGGCGACTACCATGGCGATCCGGCTCGGCCCGTCACTCCGAGAACCACCGATATCTCATCCGAATCAATCGATTCCGACGATTCGGCTGGCTCGGATAGCGTTGGCACTGGAGACGATACGGTGGACGGCCAGTTCGAAGACCTGATGAAAAACATCGACTTCGACGAAATGGCGTTCGCGGTACCGGACGGACACGCCGACGATGACGACGCTCCATGCGGGACGACGCCAGCGACAAAACGGAGTACGACACCTACCTCGATGATGATGACGACGATCCGATGGCGCAGCTGCGCAAAAACCCGACCGTACGCAACTTGGTGACCGTCACCTTCACCCGCGACGAGTTCCTGAAGCGGCTCGACACTGACGGATTGGCCCATCCAACCGCCACATACCGCATGTTCGACGCCGAAATGGACGTGGACGGCAAAGGCGCGCTCAAACCCATCGACGCGGCCTTCGACCTTCGTGACAGCCGATTCTCACCGGCGGGAAGCCAAGAAGAACCCGAACTGTCCGACATTCGTTTTGATGACGGCACGGCGCAGTTGTTCGGCTGTGAGAACATGATGGGCCTGTCCATCCAGCGTGTCGACCTGTTGCAGCGCGCCGTGGGGGAGTTCCATCGTCTTGCGCAAAGCGACGGACTCGAATCGGTGGCCAAAGCCAAACAGGCCATGGACATCATCAATTCCATATCCGATCCGGAATTGACCGAATTGGCGCCGCAGGTCACCAGCGCGCTGATCGACGGCGAAGACACGCCCGACTTCTCATTCGAACTGGCACAATCCCTCGATGACGAACGTCTGAAGGCACGAGACATGCTGTTCTCCGGAGACGTCGAGCGGGCCATCGAATCCGCCCAGTCCACACTCGAACGCATGGACCGGATCTTCGCTGAAAATCCGGGCGTGCCGCGGTACTTCAATTCATATGCGGAACGCGTCATCTACAACCGCATGTTCGCCACCGAAGGCGAAAGAACGGTGCTCATCCCCGACAACCTGTTCTACATGCATATGGAGCTTGCCGACCTGCTCGCCCAAGTCAAAGGCGTCGATGCCGCGCTGCCGCATCTGAACGCCATGGTGCGTTACGCCCCCGCATACCCGCTGTCGCATCTCAAGCTCGCCGTGCAGCTGGGACGTGCCGAGGACTGGGATCCGGCACGTGCGGCATGCCTCAACGCGCTGAACGTCGCGCTTGACCGGGAAGACGCCTCATTCGCCTACTACCGTCTCGCCTATGCGGAATGGATGTGCGACCACTTCGACCTTGCCGCCGCCTCATACATCATGAGCGAGGAGATCGCCCCCGGACGTATCGCCATGCTCGAAAGCGAACTGCAGGAACTGATCGGAAGAGCGCAATCGCAGTGCATTCCGGTGCCGACCAACGTGCAGGAAGCCATCCACGTGCTCGCCGACGCCGGACTGCCGGTATGGCCGAACACGCCGGTCGCGCCCCTGATGCACCAAGCGGCCCGCGTCTGCGTGGACAAAGGCATGTTCGTGCCCGCACGCACCCTGTCGGTGGCCGCGATGCGCATGGATTACGAAGACCATGACGGTGCCGACGTGGTGCAGGTGCAGTTCCTGCGCTCTCTGAACAACTAACAAAACGGTCGAACATTTGTGCGATAATCGGTGCTGGCGTGGACATCCGCGCGGCATGGCGGAAATGATGGGAAAGCGGTGACAATGACGAATCGTGATGATTCCGAACAGTTGGCATGGGATTTCGACGCGCCGGAGAGCGACGGTAGTTCCGCGGCCGTCGTGGCCGATGAGGGGCTGGCTTCGCTGACTCCGGGCAGCGAACGTTGGATTGCCGCGTTGCAGCCGACCGATGCCGACGCCATGCGCCTCGACAAGGTTGATGTGGCTTCGATGAGCGCCGAAGCCGCGGCCAGGCTGTGGGCGCGCGTGGCCGCATGGGTGGAATCAGACCAGATCGCATACTATATCGACGATGCCCCCGTCTCATCCGACGCGGCATATGACGCAAGATTGCGCTGCCTGCAATCGCTTGAGGCGCAGTTCCCATCACTTGACTCACCGCAGTCACCGACCCATCGCGTGGGCGGCACGTTCTCCAACGACTTCGCTTCCGTACGTCATCCATCGCGCATGATGAGCCTCGATGACGTGTTCTCCATCGAGGAGCTGCGCGAATGGTACGACGGCGTGCTCAGGGGATTGGATTGGCCCGAATCGAAACCACTGCCCATGACCTGCGAGGTGAAAATCGACGGTCTTGCGCTGAACCTCATCTACCGCAACGGCGTGCTTGAACAGGGGCTGACCAGAGGCGATGGCGTGACCGGCGAGGACATCACTCTCAACGTGCGCACCATCTCCACCATTCCGCAGAACCTTGCCGGACCGGAGGAAGACATTCCCGAATTCGTGGAGATCCGCGGCGAAGTGTTCATGCGATGGGACGATTTCAACAAGCTGAACGCCGAGAACGAGGACGCCGGTCGCGCGCCATTCGCCAATCCCCGCAACGCGGCCGCAGGTAGCCTGAGACAGAAGGATCCGCGTATCACCGCAACCCGTCGCCTGAGCTTCTACGCGCACGGCATCGGATCGCTGCGTTGGGGTGCGGGGCACGCCGGCAACGGCCATGATGTGGTCAACGACCAATCCGAAGCCTACGAATTGTATAAGAAATGGGGTGTGCCCGTCTCTCCGCACAACCGTGAGGTCACGTCGTTCAAGGAAATCCTCGACATGATCGACTATTACGGCGAACACCGAGGCGACATCGAACACGCGCTTGACGGCATCGTCGTGAAGGTCGACGATTTGGGATTGCAGCGTTCCCTTGGCGCCACATCGCGGGCGCCGCGCTGGGCCATCGCCTACAAATATCCACCGGAAGAAGTCAATACCGAGCTGCTTGACATCACTGTGCAGGTGGGGCGCACCGGACGTGTGACTCCGGTGGCGGTGTTGAAACCCGTGTACGTGGCCGGTTCCACAGTATCCCGTACCACGCTGCACAACCCCTTTGAAGTGGAACGCAAAGGCGTGCTCATCGGCGACACCGTGGTGGTGCGCAAGGCGGGAGACGTGATTCCCGAGCTCGTTGGTCCGGTGCTGGAGCGGCGCAAGGGACGTGAGGGCCAGCTCCGCCGGTTCGTGATGCCCACGCGTTGCCCGAGTTGCGGCGCGGAACTCGCTCCCGCCAAAGAGGGAGACAAAGATATACGCTGCCCGAACGTGGAATCCTGCCCGGCGCAGCTGACCGAGCGGATCATCAATCTGGCGTCCCGCAAGGCGTTCGATATCGAACATCTGGCGACCAATCAGCCATTGCGCTGACGAATCCCGAAGAGGACAGGCCCGATTCCATCGACACGTATGCGCCGAACATCACCGAAATCGTGGTGAAACCCGGTGAGGAGCCTGAACCGTACGAGACGGTGGCGGGACTGGAACTGCCGCCCATGCAGACACCTGTGCTGTCCAGCGAGGCCGGGCTGTTCTCGTTGACGTCCGCAGACCTCAAGGATGTGCGCGTCTGGCGCGAGGCCCCAATCATCGAAATCCACGAGACCGTCGGGTCAAACGGCAAGATCAAGAAAGTGCGCAAACGCGTGGGCGGATCCGGATTATGGCATCAGGTGCCCGCATTCTGGACCGCGCCTACCGCCGCCCGTAAACGCAAGGATGCCGACATCGACGAGACCGCGGAATATCCGCAATACGTGGTGCCGGATGACGCCGTGGTCATCCGCGAGGAAATCAAGGTATCCCGTGGAGGCGCGTCCAGCGTGCAGCCGGTGTACATTCGTCCGGCGGAAAACACCCGCAAGATGCTCGACGAAATGGACAAAGCCCGCCATGCCGACCTGTGGCGCGTTCTGGTGGCCCTGTCCATCCGCAGGCTCGGACCGCCCACCGCACGCACCATCGCCAGCGCGTTCGGTACGTTGGATGCCATCGAACATGCCAGCGTGGACGAATTGTCCCAAATCGACGGTATTGGTCCGGAAATTGCGGAATCCGTAGTCACATGGTTCACCGCGGCCCGTGAGCCGGGCAATTGGCGCGGTGCCGTGCTTGACGCATGGAAGGCAGCCGGCGTAGGAGTCGGACAAGCCCAAGCCAGCGGACTGCCGCAAACATTGGCAGGCAAAACGGTCGTGGTCACCGGCTCGTTGGAAGGATTCTCCCGCGATTCCGCCAAAGAGGCCATCGTTCTGCGCGGAGGCAAAGCCGCAGGATCCGTCAGCAAGAAAACCGATTGGGTCGTCGTAGGCGAGAATGCCGGCTCAAAAGCCGCAAAAGCCGAGGAACTGGGCATCCCCATGCTCAACGAAGACCAATTCAAACAGCTGCTCGACACAGGAACAGTTGAATAATCGCCACACCATCTGGCAAGCCGTGCCGCGAACCGCTACTGTGGTACGCGGCATAAGGAGGAAGCATGAGCGACGAGCGCACCATCGAAGCGCGCATCTACGAACGGCTAAGCAAAGTGATTGACCCCGAACTGGGCAGGTCCGTCACCGACTTGGGCATGATCGCAGCCATTGACGCCACGCCAGTGGCAGGCGAAACCAACACGTACGACGTACGGGTGCGGGTCGAACTGACCGTGGAAGGCTGTCCGCTGTCGCAGACCATCACCAACCAGATCAACGGCGCGGTCGCCTCCTATCCCGATGCCACGTTGATTCCCAGCATCGAAGTCGGCTCCATGAGCCAAGACAAACTCACCCAGCTGGTGGCCGGCCTCAAAGCGGAACGTAAACAGAACCCGTTCAACAAACCCGGCATCAAAACCCGCATCTTCGCCATCGCCTCCGGTAAAGGCGGCGTGGGCAAATCGTCTGTCACCGCCAATCTGGCAGCCACATTCGCGGCGCTCGGCTACGATACCGCCGCCATCGACGCCGACATCTACGGTTTCTCGCTGCCCAGGCTATTCGGCGTGCAATCACAGCCCACGAACCTCAACGGCATGCTCATGCCCGTCACCGCATGGGGTGTGAAACTGATCTCCATCGGCATGTTCGCCGGCGCGGACAGAGCCATCCTATGGCGTGGTCCAAGACTGCAACGCTCCTTGGAACAATTCCTATCCGACGTATGGTGGGGCGAGCCGGACGTATTGCTGCTCGACCTGGCGCCCGGCACCGGCGACATGGCGATTTCCGTGGCACAGGCACTGCCGAACGCCGAACTGGTGGTGGTCACCACACCGCAGCCATCCGCCTCCGACATCGCGGTACGATCCGGCCTGGTGGCATTGCAGGTGCCGATGAAAGTTCGCGGCGTCGTGGAAAACATGAGCTACTACGAGCACAAAGGCGAGAAGCTACGTATCTTCGGCGAAGGTGGCGGCGCACGCGTATCCGAACAGCTGACCCACAGCCTCGGCTATGAAGTGCCACTGCTCGCACAACTCCCATTGGAGCCTGAACTGCGCGAAACCGGCGAAGCAGGCCGGCCCGCAGTCCTAACCAAAGAGGGCGCGTTGCGGTCGGACGGTATCGGAGAAACATTCAAGAATCTTGCCGAATCGCTGATGAGACTGCCTCAATAAAATCACCATACGGTTGGAGCGTTCCTCCAAAACAACACATCGGAATGTGACTCAGCCACGGAATACGGAATCCGTTATGAGACAAAACCGACGTAAATCGTGGGTCCTGTGTAATATCAGGCGCAGACACGGGGGCCGAATGGCTGAGAGGAAGCAACCGCTTCAACCGTATGAACGTATACCGGGTAATGCCGGCGCACGGACGTCTCTCTATTTCCCGTGCCTTGACGAAAAGAGAAAGGCACATATCCCATGACTGAAGAAAACCAGTCTTCCGCAGTTCGCAAACACAACAACAAGTGGCGCGTGGTCGATATCGTCGTCGCAGCCATCATCGCCGTCGCATCCGGCGTGATCTTCTGGGGCTGGGACATCGTCTGCACCGCGCCGCTGGCCCTCTTCGAGGCGGTGACTCCAGGCTTCGAAGGCCTGCTTAACGCTTTCTGGCTGTTCGCAGGCCCTCTGGCCGCCATCATCGTGCGCAAGCCTGGAGCCGCACTGTTCGCGGAAACCCTCGCGGCCGCGCTCGAACTCACCATGGGCAACCAGTGGGGCGTCGGCGGCTCGCTGATCGTCGGCATCGTGCAGGGCCTCGGCGCCGAAATCGGTCTTGCCATCTTCGCCTATAAGAAGTGGGACCTGCTGTCCACCACGATCTCCGGCGCACTTGCAGGCGTCGGCTGCGGCCTGTACTACTGGCTTACCAATCCGGCTTGGAGCGCGCTACGCGTCAGCATCTACCTGATCGCCTCCGCCATTTCCGGCGCGGTGCTCGCCGGCGCGGTGATGTACCTCCTGCAGGTGGCCATCGCCAAGACCGGCGTGCTCGACCGCTTCGAATCCGGTCGTACGCAGGAACTGGTCTGATTGTCCGATGCAAGCAAATCCCGCATCACATCAAGGTGGTGCGGGATTTTCTTGTGATGGCGCATCGCATGACAACGGCATACGAAACAACAGCATGACAATCAGAAGAAAGAACGACGAATGACCACTGACGTTCAGAACACAACAGCGGCCGGCGTGACCGCACATGATTGGGGATGGAGACACGCCTCACGTAAGGATTTCGCGCTACGACACGTCGACTTCGACATCAAACCGGGGGAGCGGGTACTGTTGCTTGGCGCGTCCGGCGCAGGCAAATCAACCCTGATGTCCGGTTTGGCCGGCGTGCTCGGTGGAGATGACGAAGGCGAGCAGGAAGGCGAGCTGCTCATCGACGGCGTCGACGCCAGACAAGCGCGCGGACGTTGTGGGCTGGTGCTTCAGGACCCGGACTCGCAGACGATTCTCGAACGTGCCGGAGACGACACCGCATTCGGCTGCGAGAACCTGAACCTGCCGAAAGATGAAATCTGGAACCGGGCACGAGCCGCCCTTGACATCGTCGGGCTCGACTACATGGCGTTCGACCGCTCCACACGAGGACTTTCCGGCGGGCAACGTCAGCGCCTCGCCTTGGCGGGCGTGCTGGCCATGCACCCTGGCCTGCTGCTGCTTGACGAACCGACCGCCAACCTTGACCCGGACGGTGTCAAGGAAGTGCACGACGCTGTCCGCCACGTCCTCGAACAAACCCATGAGACGCTGGTTGTGGTGGAACATCATATCGACGTGTGGCTCGACCTGGTCGACCGCGTCATCGTGCTGGGCAAACCCGAAGCCGATTCGAACGTCGGCGGCGTAATCGCCGACGGCACTCCAGACGAAGTGTTCGGCCACATGGGTCAGGTGCTTGCCGACGGCGGTGCGTGGGTGCCGGGCCGCACCATCGAAAGCCACGCGCCCAAACCGGAACAAATCCGGCAACCGCAGGACGTCGTGCTTTACACGCGGGATCTGAGCTTCGGCTATGATTTCCCGCTCGGCGAGCATATCGACCTCGAATTCCATTCCGGTGAGGTGACCGCGTTGACCGGCAGAAACGGCGTGGGCAAATCCACACTCGGACTCACTCTCGCAGGACTGCTCAAACCGATAGCAGGACGTGTATGCATGGCGGACGATCTGGTACCTCACCATCGCGAAAACAATGTGATCACATGGAAAGCCGCGACTTGCTGGGACGTATCGGCATGGTGTTCCAAGAGCCGGAACACCAGTTCGCCGCATCCACCGTGCGAGACGAGGTGGCCATCGGCCCCAAATCCATGGGCAAAACCGACGAGGAGGCGTATTCCATCGCCGACAGGCTGTTGGAACGCCTGAATCTTTCCCGCTTCGCCAAAGCGAATCCATTCACCCTATCGGGCGGTGAGAAAAGAAGACTGTCCGTGGCGTCCATGCTGGCTGCCGCGCCAAAAGTGCTGGTCATGGACGAGCCGACATTCGGACAGGATTTCACCACGTGGACCAGCATGGTCCAATTGATCGCCGGTGCGCGCGACCAAGGTTGCGCGGTCATCATGATTACGCACGATGAGCCGCTCATCGAAGCGCTGGGCGCACGCCGTATTTTGGTCAGAGAGGGGGAGTGACATGCTCGAAACCAACAAAAACAGTGGGCGCGACGGCAATGAAAAGCTCGAAACCATTACCGTGGTGCCACACAAGGAACGTCGTAACGAAACGAAGCCGGCGTCACCGTCATGGTTCGTGGCGAAAATCAACCCGGTAAGCCGTTTCATCGGTGCGTTGATCCTGTGCATTCCGATGTTCTTCACCCTCGATGTCGTTTCGGCATCCGTGGCGTTTGGTTTGGAAATGCTATTGTTATGGATCGGCGGAGTGGCTCCCTGGACGGTCTTGCGCAAGACATGGCCGGTATGGATAGCGGCCACAGGCAGCTTCGTTTCCGTGGCGTTGTATGGCAAGACATCCGGCACGGTGCTGGCCAATCTGGGCGGCATCATCGTCATCTCCCAAGGATCGCTCTATCTGGCGTTGGCCACATTCCTACGTGTCGCCGCAATCGCCGTGCCGGGTGTGATTCTGGCTTTGGGACTCGACCCGACCGATCTGGCCGACGGACTCGTGCAGATTCTGCGCCTGCCGCAACGTTTCGTATACGGCGGCCTTGCCGGCATGCGCATGTTCACGCTGCTGCAGGACGATTGGCGTGCACTCGGCCAGTCACGCCGCTCGCGTGGCCTCGGCGACGGCAGCACCATCAAACGCGTCTTCTCGCAAGCATTCAGCCTGCTCGTCGTATCCATCCGACGTGGAACGAAACTCGCCACCGCCATGGAAGCGCGCGGATTCGGATCCGACGCGCCACGAAGCCAAGCGCGCGAATCGAAACTGCATGCGGTCGACTGGCTGTTCTACGCCATCTGCATCGCGGTGCCGGCAATCGCGTTGGCCACCGCATACTACACCGGCTACTGGCATTGGGCGTTCAGCAACGTGTCCAACTAATGGATGATGATTCCCCAATCGGCAGCTAAATGAAAAAGCTCTCTGTCATACGTTCCAATCGGAATCGTATGACAGAGAGCTTTATCCTATTTCGGCAAGCCTTACACGGCTTCTTACTTGGCGAGCTTATCCAGCAGCAACGCTCGGTGATGACGTTGTTCTTCAACGCCGGCAGACTGATGGACTCGTTCGGGCTATGCGCGTTGGCCTTCGGATCCTCCGGACCGGTGACCAGCACCTGCGCCTTCGGGAAGATGCGCTGCAATTCCGGAATGAACGGGATGGAGCCACCCTCGCCCTTGTTGACCGGAGCCACACCGAACGCTTCCTCCATGGCGTCCATGGCGTCCTTGGTGGCCTCAGCGTTCGGATCCATGGCCCAGCCCATGCCGTTGTCGAGCTTGTCGACCCACACTTCGGCACCGAACGGCGCATGCTCCACCATGAACTTGGCCAACGCCTCCTGGGCCTCTTCCGGGCGCTGGTTCGGCGCGGTGCGCAAGCTCAGACGGAACGTGGTTTCAGGAGAGATGACGTTGAAGGATCCTTCCACCGGATGCGCGTCGAACCCGATGACGGTGACGCTGGGCTTCGTCCACAGACGCGCGGCGAGCGAACCGGTGCCGGCAAGACGATACGATTCGACGATGCCCGCGTCGGCACGCACAGTCGCCTCGTCCATATCACGCTGCAGGCCGCCAACCGGTTCCTCGGACGCAACGCCCGGCACGGCCAAATCGCCATTGGCATCGTACATGGAGGAAATCAACATCGCAGCCAGCGTGTTCGCGTCAAGAATCGGGCCGCCATACTGGCCGGAATGCACCGGATGTTCCAACGCCTTGACATGCACATCAATATCGGTGTTGCCACGCAGCGACGTGGTCAGCGACGGAATCTCAGCGGACCAGTTGCCCGAATCGGCCACAATGATCACATCGGAAGCGAACTCGTCCCGGTGCTCTTCGATGAACGGAATGAAGCTCGGAGAACCCATCTCCTCCTCACCTTCGATGAACACCTTGATGTTCACCTTCAGATCGTCTTCAAGCGCTTTCAGCGCACCGGAATGAATGGCGATTCCACCGCCGTCGTCCGCGGCTCCGCGGCCGTACAGACGCGTGTCGATTTCAGTGCCGACGAACGGGTCGGTGTTCCATACGCTCGGATCCGGCACCGGCTGCACGTCATGGTGCGCGTACAGCAGCACCGTCGGCGCATCCTCGCTGACGTTTTTGGAACCGATGACCTCCCAAGCGCCCGGCGTGCCGTCGGGGTTGTGCGACTGCACCACCTTCGTATCGACGCCGACCTCGCGCAGCAGGTCCGCCACGAATTGCGCGGAACGCTTCATATGATCGGCGGTGATGCCTTTCGCGGAAATCGACTGCAAGGCGATCTTCTGGTTCAACACGTCGACGATGCGGTTGAAATCCGACTCGACGCGCGTGCGGATCTCTTCGGCTCCTAAAGCTGTCATAATCCTTGATGCTCCCTATATATGCGTGTGTATTACGCGGATTGAATATCGTGTGACGAATGTCCATTGTATCCGTTCTTTGCAGACCGTCCGACCGCAGCTTGAATCGCAGCTTGAACCGCAACGCAGACGGCACCGCGGGCGGCATCGAGCGTCGATACGTCACCTTACGCTCTATAGGCATGAGTTTGTTTACCAAGAAGGAAGAACCGGCGCAGGAGAACGTCAAGAGCAAGGCTGCACAGCCGACCTCCGGCAAGGGCCGTCCGACCCCGAAGCGCAAGGACGCCCAGGCGCAGAATCTCCGTCCGCTGGTCCCCAAGGATCGCGACGCCAGCCGTAAGGCGGCCAAGGCCCGCATCCGCGAACGTGAGAACGCCGAATACGATGCCATGCAAAGTGGCGACATCAACCACATGCCGAAGTCGGAACGTCTGCCGTGGCGCATCTACATCCGTGACTACGTCGATGCCCGCTTCAATCTGGGCGAGTTCTTCATCCCGGTCGCGTTCATAATCCTGATCGGATCCATGGTCGTCACCTACAAGTGGCCTGCATTGGCGTTGCCGCTCATGCTGATCATGTATGTCTACTTGTTCGCCGTGATTATCGACGTGGCGGTCATGTGGCACAAGCTCAAGAAGAAGCTCATCGAGAAATTCGGTGAGCAGTCCGTGGCCAAGGGCATGCGTTCCGGTTCCTATGCGTGGAGCCGTGCCATCCAGATTCGCCGTTGGAGGCTTCCGAAGCCTCGTTACCCGAAGCGTGGACACTGGCCGGAGTGATCGGTATCGAGAACCGCCGGTGATTTTTCAAGCCGTCAGCGAACAACTGACGGCTTTTCCATTACCATGGAAAACGATTGCTCGCATCGAACAAAAGCTCACTTCACGTGCGTGCAAACGAATCAATGAGGAACGAATTGGGATTCAATATGGTTCAACAGCATTTCGACATCGCTATCATCGGAGCCGGCCCCGGCGGTTACTCTACGGCACTGCGTGCCGCGGAACTCGGCAAATCGGTGGCGTTGATCGAACGTGACGGTACGCTCGGTGGCACATGCCTCAACCGCGGATGCATCCCATCGAAGGCATTGTTGACCGCCGTGCATAGCGTCGAAACCATCCATAACGCCGAACGCATGGGCATCAACGCCACGCTGCAGAGCATCGATTTCGGCAGATTACGTGATTTCCGCGTCTCCACCGTGGAAACGATGACGAAAGGGCTGACGGGCCTGCTGGCGCATCGCGGCGTCACCGTATTCCGCGGTTGCGCGGCATTGCAGAACGCGCATACAGTACGTGTCACGCCGGCTGAGGGGGAGACGCAGGTATCGCGGTCCGTGGAAGCCGGCGTGTTCGAACCGGTTGAAACGGAACTTGCGATCGATGCCGACGACGTCGTGTTGGCAACCGGATCGCGTCCGCTTGCGTTGCCTGGAAATCCGTTCGCCGGCGCGCTGATCGATTCCACCCAGGCGTTGGAGCTGAATACCTTGCCCTCCAGCGCGGTGATTATCGGTGCGGGTGCGGTGGCATTGGAATTCGCGTCGCTGTGGAATGCCGCCGGTTGCGAAGTGACACTGCTGATTCGTAAGGACCGCGTGCTGTCCACATGGGAACGCCGTGCTTCGATGACGCTGACACGTGAGCTGAAACGCAGGGGAGTGAACGTGATCGCACGCACCGCGGTGGACCGTGTCGACACTGGCGCGAACCTAGGGGCCACTGTGCACTATCGGCAGGGCGATTCCGATGAGGACCGCACCGCTTACGGCGAAGTGGTGCTTGCCGCCATCGGACGTGTGCCCAATACCGACGCCGACTGGTTCCGCTCCAGCGGCCTGAAGCTCGACGAACGAGGATACGTGACCGTCGACGGATACGGACGGACGAACCTTGATGGCGTGTGGGCGCTGGGAGACATCACTCCAGGTCATGCGCTGGCCCACCGCGCCTTTGAACAAGGCATCACCATCGCTGAGAAAATCGCCGGAGCCGATCCAAAACCCGTGCTTGACGACACCGTGCCACAGGTGGTGTTCTCTTTCCCCGAAGCAGCAAGCGTCGGATTGACGCTCGACCAGGCAAAAGCGCGCGAAGACGTGGTCGAGCCGAAGGAGACGGCATACCCGATGCTGTCCAACGCGCGCATGCTGATGAGCGGGGAAGGCGGATCGATGACCGTCGTCAGCGGTGCGTTTGCGAACAATCCTGATATGCAGGTGGTGTTGGGCGTGCACATCGTCAGCCCAATCGCCAGTGATTTGATAGCGGAAGCCGAACAGTTGGTCGGCAACCGTGTCCCGCTTGCCGATGCGGCACGGCTCATCCACCCGCATCCCACGTTCAGCGAGACGCTCGGTGAGGCGTTGCTGAAAGCGGACGGACGCCCGCTGCATACGAGATAGGCGGAGTAGAATAGCGCAGTCGCACCATAAATGGCATGGTTCCTGATAAACTATCGTCCCAGTGTGTGTAACCGAACCGTCAAGCGAGGAAGTCGATGGCAGATAAAGCAGAGAAAAAGAAGCAGAAGAAGCAAGGCACCATCAGCCAGATCATCCAGATCTTCAAATACACCCAAGCTGAGGATAAGGCGCTTCCGTGGCTGTGCGGTGGCGTGTTCGTGGCACCGATTGTCGTGTTCGTCGTACTGGGCGTCATATTCAAGTGGCATGTGTTCAGCTGGATCCTGTTCATGATTCTTGCCGTCATGCTGGGCGTGCTGTTCGCCACCATGATGCTCACCAAGCGTGCCGACAAGGTCGGCTACGCCAAGATCGAGGTCGTCCCGGTGCCGCAGTAAGCGTGCTCGGCAACATCAGCAAGGCCGGCTTCAACTTCCCCCAGGAACCGGTGTGGATTGACCCGAAGACCAAGGACGCCATCTGGCGCGGTACCGGTTACAACGGCATCTATCTGCTGGGCGAAGGCGATTACAATCGCGTCAAGCGAGCCATGGATCGTCAGGAGCAGCGCATCAAGGGCGTGACCGCCGGCTCCGAAATCCCGGTCTACCGTATGTACGTCGGCACCGGCGCAAACCAGACCCGCCTCAAGGACGTGCGCAAGACGCTGCTCAAGTTCAAGAGCTACCAGCCGACCCATCACAAGAACAAGCTGATGGCCGCCATCCATCCGAGGACTCGTTTCGTGCTCACCAAGACCGAGCTCACGGTGCTCAACGAGCGTCTGCGCACTCTGCAGCTGAAGAACGGCATGAGCGTGCCGAAGGGCGTCGACCCGATGCATCCGCAGCGCGTCAGCCGTCGCGCCATGCGCGGCCGCTGACGGTCATAGCACCCGCATGATGTCACGGAAGGTTCCGATCGTATTCATACGATCGGGACCTTTTTCATGCTGCCTGTCCATTAAATGAACGCTTCTGAAGGGGCGGACGTGGCTGTTCGTAACAATCGAATCGTGATTTTCCGCGAAATCACACCTCGAATATGTCATTACGAAACATTCTCGTAACCCAAATGGCGAGTGAGCGAAACGCGCGACCATAGACTAAGAGCCTGTAAGTAACTTATTCGAAAGGAGCGGTCCCGTGACTGCACTTGAAACCAAGGCTGATGCTGAGGCCCTTATCAACAAGGAAGGCATTGAGTATGTCTCCGTTCGCTTCACCGATCTGATCGGTGTTCAGCAGCACTTCACCGTGCCGGCAAGCGAATTCCTGAAGGACGCCTTCACCGACGGCATGCCGTTCGATGGTTCTTCCGTGGAAGGCTTCCAGGCCATCAACGAGTCCGATATGAAGCTGGTGCCGGACGTTTCCACCGCATTCATCGATCCGTTCCGCAAGCACAAGACCCTCGACGTGGCATTCTCCATCGTCGACCCGCTGACCGACGAGCCGTACTCCCGCGACCCGCGTCAGGTTGCCGGCAAGGCCGAGGCTTACCTGAAGTCCACCGGCATCGCCGATACCGCTTCCTTCGCTCCGGAAGCCGAGTTCTTCATCTTCGACAAGGTACGTTTCGAGAACAGCATGCAGCGCTCCTTCTACGAGGTGGACTCCATCGAGGCTCCGTGGAACTCCGGTATCGACACCGAGGACGATGGCACTCCGAACATCGCGTTCAAGAACCGCGTCAAGAAGGGCTACTTCCCGGTTCCGCCGATTGACCACACCCAGGATCTGCGCGACGACATGGTCGCCAACCTGCAGAAGGTCGGCCTGATTCTCGAGCGTTCCCACCACGAGGTGGCAGGCGCTGGCCAGCAGGAGATCAACTACCGCTTCAACTCCCTGCAGCACGCAGGCGATGACCTGATGAAGTACAAGTACGTCGTCCACGAGACCGCTGCCCTCGCTGGCAAGGCCGCCACCTTCATGCCGAAGCCGATCGCAGGCGACAACGGTACCGGCATGCACTGCCACCAGTCCCTGTGGAAGGACGGCAAGCCGCTGTTCTACGATGAGAAGAACTACGGCGGTCTGTCCGACCTCGCCCGCTGGTACATCGGCGGCCTGATCAAGCACTCTTCCTCTGTGCTCGCCTTCACCAACCCGTCTCTGAACTCCTACCACCGTCTGGTCCCGGGCTTCGAGGCTCCGGTCAACTTGGTGTACTCCGCTCGTAACCGCTCCGCCGCCATCCGTATTCCGCTGGCCGGCACCTCCCCGGCTGCGAAGCGTATCGAGTTCCGCGCTCCGGATCCGTCCTGCAACCCGTTCCTCGCCTTCTCCGCACAGCTGATGGCAGGCCTGGACGGCATCCTGAACCACATCGAACCTCCGGCACCGGTCGACAAGGACCTGTACGAGCTGCCGCCGGAAGAGCACGCTGGCATCAAGCAGGTTCCGAGCTCCCTGGCTGAGGCCATGGACGCCCTTGAGGAAGATCACGACTTCCTCACCGCAGGCGACGTCTTCACCGACGACCTGATTGACACCTGGATCAGCATCAAGCGCGGCGAGATCGACCAGGCTCGTCTGGCCCCGACCCCGCTGGAGTACGAGCTGTACTTCCACATCTGACGGGCATAACCCCTGAGCCCTACTAGCGACTGGGTTTTTACCCTGTCAGTATAGCTCAGGTCTAGTTGTATTCCGAAAACACGACCCCCGCACGACTCGCAAGAGCCATGCGGGGGTCGTGTCTTTTCCGTTTACCGCGGCCGTTCGGACAGGCCGGCGATCCAGTCGTCCAGGTCGCGCCGCCGGATACGCTCGGTCGACGAATGCACCGGGCGATGAGGTTGTCGTGCTTGATGGCCGTACGCACTGCTTTCCCGGGTGATCCGGCGTTGTCATTTTCTTCCTTACGGATGACGCTTTTTCGCGCATGGTCAGGGACATGACCCCTGACAAAGTAGCGTCGTTCTTTCTTCGGCAACGGTCACATTGTGTCTGCTGATCCCGCAATGCGTCGTTTACGCTCCTATACTCGGCCGTATGTTGTTCCAAGCCGGATCTTTGCTACTCGTCATCATCAGCGTCTACCTGCTCAAACGCATCCATATCTTCTCCGACAAATCCTATAAAGTGGTTCAGGGACTGGTATTCAACCTCACTCTGCCATGCGCCATCATCATGAGCTTCGCCACGAACAAGCATCCGATGAACCTGCTGTGGCTTGTCGTATTCGGCTTATTTGCCTGCCTGATTCCGTTGTTCGTCGTGTATTTCGGATCGCGCGGCGACGAGCCACGCTACCGTGCTTATCAGATGCTCAACGCGTCGGGACTGAACATCGGCGCGTTTTGCCTGCCGGTGGTGCAGACCTTCATGGGGCCAAGCGCCGGCCTGCCGGTCATCATGCTTGATATCGGCAACGCCATCATCGCCACCGCTGCATCCCTGACCATCACCCGTTCGTTGCTGCACTTGGGGAGCCCCGCCAAGAATCTGCCGTTGAGCCTTAAGATCAAGAACATCGCGCACGATTTCTACTCGTCCATCTCGTTTGACTGCTACATGCTTATGCTGGTATTCATGTTTGCCGGGTGGAGCGTCCCACATTGGATCGTCACGCTTATCACGCCGTTCGCCAATGCCAACGCGTTCGCTGCAATGGCCATGATCGGCCTGATGATGGAGATTCCCGACAATCACAAGGACCGTTCGGAACTGGGCAAGGTCATCGCATGGCGTTTCCTGTTCAGCGTCCTCATCGCATTGGCCGCATGGTTCCTGTTGCCGTTGGACGAACGTGTCCGCGAAATCGTGGTCTTGGCCGCATTCGCCCCGGTGACGATTTTCTCTACGAAATTCACCGACTCGCTGACGGGCAATGCCAAGCTTGCCGGCTTCTCATTGACCGTTACCGCGGTCATCGGATTGACGATTATGACGATTCTGCACGCCGTTCTGCCGGTCGCCTGACTTAGACTTGCGGGCGTGCATGCCGTCCGTTAGGCCTGATGTGTGGCGATGATGTGTTCGATTTCGGTCAGATTCGACGCGAAATAGATGCCGTGCTGACGTTCGGACGTGGAGAAGCCCACGTTGATCATCCGCTGCAGGAACGCCTTCATATCATCGTAGAAACCGTTGAGGTTATAGAAGATGCACGGTTGGGACAGCTGATTCAGGCAGATCTTCGACACCACTTCGCTGACTTCCTCCAATGTGCCCGTGCCGCCGGGGAAGGCGATGAACACGTCGCCCAGTTCGATCATGCGGGTACGGCGTTCCGTGATGTCCGGCACGATGACCAGTTCGGTTAGTCCCTGATGCGCCACGCCTTGGTCGGCGAACATCTGCGCTTCGATGCCGGTCACCTCACCGCCATGTGACAGCACGGCATCCGCTATCACGGCCATCAATCCTTCATCGGAGCCGCCATATACCAGACGGTTGCCGTTGCCTGCGATCCACGCGCCCAATTCCTCGACGGCCTTTCTGTACGACGGATCGTTGCCTTCATGCGCGCCGAGATATACGGTGATGTTCATATTGCATTCTTCCTGCATCCATGTGCCGGAGCGTTTCGCGCCCCGTTGTTCGTCATCAGTCTACCGGACCACATGACGACAACGGGGGAGCGCAAAATACGGATTGGCTGAAAACGTCAACGTTTCCGTCGTTTGATGGGGGCCAATTCGAACACTTCGTCGGACGTCTTGGCCACTTCCGGACTGTGCGTCACAATGATGACGCAACGGTGCTCGTCATGCGCCAACATACGGAAGATGCCCATGATGTCGTCCTGCGTGGCCGGATCGAGATTGCCGGTCGGCTCGTCCGCGACGATGATGGAAGGACCATAGCTTAACGCGCGGGCGATCGCCACACGCTGCTGTTCGCCGCCGGACAGGTGCAGAATCCGCTCGTTCGCGTATTCCTTCGGCAGATGCACCTGTTTGAGCAATTCTTCGACGATTGCTTTCTTCGGCTTGTCGAACGATTTGCCGGACGCGTCCATCGACAGGATGATGTTCTCCGCCACCGTAAGGTTCGGCAGCAGGTTGAAGCTTTGGAAGATCACGCCGATATCATGGCTGCGAAAACGGTATCGGTCTCGTTCCGACAGGTCGGTGCCGTCGACCAGCACCATCCCTTCCGTGGGATTCGCCAGTCCCGAGATCAGTGATAGCAGCGTGGTTTTGCCTGCTCCGGACGGTCCGGTGATGGCATGCACTTTGCCGGCTTGGAAATCGTGGCTGATGTTTTTCAGCACGCGTTTGCCGCCTTTGGTGTAGGCATAACTGACGTTATCCAGCTGCAGCGTAGGCGGGTCGGTCTGCTGCGATTGTGCGCCGTTGGTCTCGACGGCTTCTTTTGCGATTGCCGTATTGGCGGTATTCGCGGAATTCGTTGTCATGGGAGGTCCTTTCCAGGAAAAACGTGCGATTGGATTGTCAGGAACGGTCGGCGAGCGATTTGGAGATGATGGCATCGCCATCACTGCTCGCGTCATAGCCGAACACCTTGCCCTTCACCATCGTGAAGCTGCCATTGGAGGCGTTGGCGACGGCCTCGTCGCTGGAGAAGCCGATTAGGGAGAAATCGCCGCTGACCATGCCCGCGCCGTCTTTGCTGCCCGCGACGTCGCCCATTTGTCCGTCGGGGCCACCGGACTGTTCATCCTGACGGGTGCCGTTATCCGTACCGGCGGTATCAGACGAATCCTTCATATTGGACGAGCCGGACGAGCTGGAGGAATCCGAACCGGACGAATCGGTGACCGGCTGGAAATCGTCGGTCGCCGCCAACCCCGTGGTCTCCATATAATAGTGGATTTCACCGCGGATGAAGCCTTCGCGTACTTCTGATAGTCGGCAAGCGAAAACTGCTTGTCGGCCAAAGCGGAACGCATGGCGTCGAAGTCAGGTTTGGCGGAAGCATCGGACGAATCGGAATCCGACTTGGACTGCTCGCGCGATTCGGAAATGAGTTTGCCGCGATCAAGGCTGATCTGCGCGGTGGCGGTGGTGTTATCTAATCCGCTGCTTCTTGCGGTGGCGGCCGCCTGCCGGATGGATAGGCCGATTGTGGCGGCAGCGGCGATGATGGTCACGATGACGATGATGAGCATATTGCGTCCCTTGTTGCGGGTGACGCTTTTCCATGCGTTTTTGACGACGAACATGGCTGTTTCCTTATGTGTTTCGATAGATATGAGCGATTGATGGTTCCGCGCCGCTCGCGATCGGCGTTTATGCTGATGGTAAAAGTTGTATCTGGCATACAACAGAAAGACGCTTTGTTCGCGCTGGGATGTGGCTGGATGTTTTCTGGACGCCTCGAAACATGACATGGCCGCGTCGCCAACCGCTTCGAAGGTGTTAGGCTAACGCGTATGCCTATGAAATCCGAAGTCATTGCAAACCCAAGGGCCGAACGCGTCCGCAGGGTCTCCGAACTTGCCGACAGGAAAGGCCGCAAGCGGTCCGGCAGGTTCATGGTGGAAGGACCGCAGTCGGTACGTGAACTGCTCTCCTGGCATCCCGACATCGTCGAGGATCTGTATGTGGAGGTCGTCTCTGCCGAGCCGGACGCGGCTTTCATCACGCCTACCGTGGCGCAGATGGCCGGCAAGGCCATGCAGACCGGTGCTTACGTGCATAAGGTGACGCATGCCGTCATGCAGCACATGAGCTCCGACGCGCAGGGAGTGCTCGCCGTCGCCGACATGCGCGCTTTCCTCGATTCCGCCGTCATTGATGGCGATTTCGACGAACGCACGATGGTCGCCGCGTTCTGGCAGGTGCGCGATCCGGGCAACGCCGGCACCGTGATTCGTTCCGCGGATGCGGCCGGTTGCGCGGGCGTGGTGCTGGTGGACGACTGCGTGGACATCTTCAACCCGAGGTGATTCGTTCCACTGCCGGCTCGCTGTTCCATCTGCCGGTCGTCTCCATGGGCACGGACGAGTATTTCGATTGGTGTGCGGAACGTGGACTCGCCGTGTACGCCGCCGACGTGTATGGTACCGATGCACGGCCGCCGGAACCGCTTACGGACGTGCTTGCCGTACCGCAATCACTTGCGCAAGCCAAGACGGTGCTGTTCGGCAACGAGGCGCGCGGGCTGACCCAGGATGTGTTGGAACGCGTCGACAGAATCGTGTCGATTCCCATCTACGGCAAGGCGGAATCGCTCAATCTCGGCACCAGTGCGGCGGTGATGCTGCTGAGCTTGGCTATGTCGAGTCATGTTGAAAGAATGTGAAGTCGTAAAAACGTTGGAATTGCGCGTTTTATGCGTAAAACAAACGGTTGATAAGAAAGGTATCTCGTGGCAGAGGGTGCGGTATTCGACGCCCAAGCGGTAACCGATGCGGTTGCCGAGGGCATCGCGAAAATCGAAAACGCCTCCACAATGGAGGAATTGAAAGCCATCAAGACGCAGTACGCCGGAGCGGAATCCGCGATGACGCAGGCCAGCAAGGCCATCGGCGCGTTGCCGAAGGACCAGAAGAAAGACGCCGGTAAGCTCATGGGCAAGCTTCGCGCCGACTTCGGTCGTGCGTTCGGCACCAAGGAAAAGCAAGTCAAGGCCGAAGAAGAGGCCCGCGAGCTTGCTGCCGAAACCGTGGATATGACCTTGCCGGTCAACCGCAAGCCGCTTGGCGCCCGCCATCCGCTGCCGAAGCTGATGGAGGATGTCGAGGACTTCTTTATCTCCATGGGCTGGCAGATTTCCGACGGTCCGGAAGTGGAAACCGAATGGTATGACTTCGACGCGCTGAACTTCGGTCCGGACCATCCGGCCCGCCAGATGCAGGACACCTTCTACGTCAAGGGCAATCAGGCCAAGGACGCCGCGGGCTTCGTCGGCTCCAACATGGTGCTGCGCACCCAGACCTCGTCCGATCAGGTCCGTGGACTCATCACCCGTGGCGTGCCGTTGTACATCGCCTGCCCGGGCCGTGTGTTCCGTACCGACGAACTTGACGCCACCCACACCCCGGTGTTCCATCAGGTGGAGGCCCTCGCCGTGGACAAGCATCTGACCATGGCCGATTTGAAGGGCGTGCTCGACAAGCTTGCCGTGGCCATGTTCGGCCCGGAAGCCAAAACCCGTCTGCGTCCGAGCTACTTCCCGTTCACCGAGCCGAGCGCCGAGCTTGACCTGTGGTTCCCCGATAAGAAGGGCGGCGCCGGTTGGCTTGAATGGGGCGGCTGCGGCATGGTCAACCCGAACGTGCTGAAGTCTGCGGGCCTCGATCCTGAGGTCTACACCGGCTTCGCCTTCGGCGTCGGCGTGGAACGTACCCTGCTGCTGCGCCACGACATCAACGACATGCACGACCTGGTGGAAGGCGACGTGCGATTCAGCGAACAGTTTGTGATGGGGGAGTGATTGACCCATGCCAATGGTTGACATTGATTGGCTCAAGGACCATGTCGAGGTTCCGGAAGGCCTTACGTACGAACAGCTTGCCAAGGATCTGGTGAAGGTCGGCCTCGAAGAGGAAGAGATCCACACCTCCCAGGTCACCGGCCCGATTGTCGTCGGCTATGTGGTCGACGCCACTCCGGAACCGCAGAAGAACGGCAAGATCATCAACTGGTGCCACGTGGACGTCGGCGACGAATACAACGAGACCGATGAAAACGGCAACAAGGTGCCACGCGGCATCATCTGCGGAGCTCCGAACATGGCAGCCGGCGAGAAGGTTGTCGTGACCCTGCCGGGCGCCGTGCTGCCAGGCGATTTCAAGATTGAACCGCGCAAGACCTACGGCCACATCTCCAACGGCATGTGCGCCTCCGAGCGCGAGCTTGGTCTGGGTGATAACCACGACGGCATCATCCTGCTACGCAAGTACGGCTTCACCCCGGAGGAATACGAAAAGCTCCAGCCGGGCGATGACGCCATGCATCTGCTGCACCTGGACCAGCCGCTGCTGGAAATCAACATCACTCCGGATCGCGGCTACGCGTTCTCCTACCGTGGCGTGGCCCGCGAATACCACCATTCCACTGGCGCCGTCTACACTGATCCGGCAACCGCCCTTGGCAAGAAGGCGCCCGTCACTCAGGGTCTGCCGGAAGGTGCCAAGAGCGACATCGAAGTGATCGTCGACGACAAGAATCCGATTCACGGTGTGGTCGGCTGCGATCGCTACTACGCGCGCGCCGTGCGTGGTTTCGACCCGGCGAGCCACACGCCGAACTGGATGCGCCGCCGCCTAATCCGCGCAGGCATGCGCTCCATCTCTTTGGCGGTGGACGTCACCAATTACGTGATGCTTGATCTTGGCCAGCCGATGCATGCCTACGATCTGGACAAGATTGAAGGACCGATCGTCGTGCGCCGCGCCAACGAAGGTGAGAAGCTCACCACATTGGACGGCAAGGATCATGACCTGAGCGTCGAGGACCTGCTGATCACCGACTCGCCGAACGGCGAGCGTGGCTCTCGTGTGCTTGGCATCGCCGGCGTGATGGGCGGCCTGTATGGCGAGGTCACTGCTGAAACTAAGAACATCCTGCTGGAATCCGCTCATTTCGACCAGGTATCGATCGCGCGTTCTGCACGTCGTCACAAGATTCCGTCCGAAGCGTCCCGTCGTTTCGAGCGTGGCGTGGATGATCAGCTGCAGCCGGCTGCCGCCCAGATGGCCGCCGAGCTTCTGGTCAAGTATGGCAACGGCGAGCCGAGCGAGCACCCGACTGATTACAACACTGTCTGCAATCGTCGTCCGATTCTGTTCAAGGCGTCCGAAGTGGCCCGCGTGGCGGGACTGGACACTGACGTGAACACCATCAGCGACATTCTCACCGATATCGGCTGCACTGTGGCCGGCGGTGGCAACGGTGAGTTCTCCGTGACTCCGCCGAGCTGGCGTCCGGACCTCAACGAACCGTGCGATCTGGTGGAGGAAGTGGCCCGTCTGGTCGGCTACGATGAGATTCCGGTCACCGTGCCGCCGGCACCGGTCGAAGGCAAGGTCGGACTGACCGCCGAGCAGCTGCGCAAGCGCCAGGTGGCCGACGAACTCGCCGAATACGGCATGGTGGAGACCCTGAGCTATCCGTTCGTGGGCGACGAAGATTACAAGAACTTCGCACTTGACGCCGACGCCACCAAGAAGGTCAGCGTCGAAATTGCCAACCCACTGGCCGGCGATCGTCCGTTCCTGCGTCGCGACATCATCCCGACCCTCGCGCAGACCGTGCAGCGTAACCTGCGCCGTGGCGTGGAAAACGTGTCGCTGTACGAAATCGGACACGTCTACCTGTGGGATCCGAACGCTCCGGCGATTCCGGCGTTGCCGGGTGCCGTCAAGCCGACCGGCGAGCAGTTGGCCGCGCTTGACGCAGGTCTGCCGGACCAGCCGATGCACGTCGCCGGCATTCTGACCGGCAACGCCGTCGACTCCGGCTGGATGGGCGATCGCCGTGCCGTGGACTGGTCCGACGCAGTTGAAGCCGTGCAGCGTATTTCCGACCGCATTGGCGCAAAGCTCACGTTGGACCAGCCGAAGGCTGAGGACGTACCCGCGCAGTGGCATCCGGGCCGTGCGGCACGTGTGATGGCAGGTGACACGTTCGTCGGCATGGTCGGCGAGCTTCACCCGCATGTCAACGAGGCGTTGGGCTTCCCGGCCCATTCCGCCGCGTTTGAACTGAACCTGACCGCGCTGTTCGCCACCTTGAGCGGCAAGCCGGTGCAGGCCAAGCCGATTTCCACCTTCCCGCCGGTCAAGCAGGATCTGGCCTTCACCGTGTCGACGGACGTCACCGCCGCCGAACTCGAGAAGACCATCGTCGAAGCCGCCGGCAACAGCTTGGAGAGCATCGACCTGTTCGACGTGTACACCGGTGATCAGCTGGGTGAGGGATTGAAGTCCCTCGCATACGCCGTCACGTTCCGCGCTGAGGACAAGACGCTGACCTCCGAGGACAGCGAAGCCATTCGCAAGCGCATCGTGGGTGCGGCCGAGAAGCTGGGCGCGCAACTGCGTGCCTGACACGTCAAGTCCATCGAAGTAACCAAAAAGATAAAGAGGACGACATGAACGAACCGGAGCAGAACCAGCCGATCAACCCCGACGAAGGGCAGGAGGTGGCCGGGGCTGCTCCGGTTTCGTCGTCTTCGTCGTCGGACCAGTCGGCACAGCCGGAATTCGGACAGTACAACCAGCCTGAATATGGCGCGATGTCCAACCAGTATCCGGCGAACTACAATCCATACATGTATGGGGCTCCCGAACAGCCCAAGTCGGAGGACGATGCACAACAAACGGCGCAGCGGCCGCAGACGAATCCGTATATGCAGAACGGGTATCCGGCGAATCCATATGATGCATCGGGATGGCAGCAATCAGGCCAGCCCAATGGCTATCAGTATGGACCAAATCAATACGGGCCAAGCCAGTATGGGCCGAATCCATACCAACAGCCCGGCATATATCCCATCAACCCGAATGATCCCAGCCAGAACCCCCTGTACGGCCATTGGGATAGCTATGCGATCATCTCGTTCGTGTTCGCACTATTCCTGCCGGTACCGGTCATCCCTGCGGTGATGGGCGCCATCGCCATGTGGCGTACCAAAAAACTGCATATGAAAGGCTACGCGCTTGGCGTGGCAGCGCTGATTATCAACGTGCTGTACACTATTGCGGTGATTTGGATGACGGTTCACGGCATTTCCACAGCCGATTTGTATAACCAGATGATGCAGTACATGTTCGGTGGCAGTGGCCAAAGTGGTGATTCCAGCTCGATTTCCGCCTGAAACCAATCTTTTTATGTTCGTCTGAACGGTCCCGTTATGGGCGGTGATCACTATCCGACACGATTGAACTGCATAATTATGCAATGTAGTGCATAAAGTGTATGCTGAATGTGTTTCAACGAGTCAAGGAAAAGAGACGTGACATGGCCAAATACACGGTAGCCGTGGCTGGCGCGACTGGATACGCGGGTGGTGAGGCGTTGCGCATACTCGCGGCACACCCGAATTTCGAAGTGACCTGCGTCGCCGGACATTCTTCGGTGGGGGACAAGCTTGGCAAGCATATGCCGCACATTCCGCAGTTGGCGGACCTCGTGGTCGAGGACACCACGCCGGAAGTGCTCAACGGCCATGACGTAATCATCCTGGCATTGCCGCACGGCGCTTCCGGAGCATTGGCTTCCCAGCTTGATCCGAACGCAGTGGTGGTGGATCTGGGTGCCGATCACCGCCTTGAGGAGAAGAGCGCATGGGACGCGTTCTACGGCGGTGACTTCTACCAGCATTGGACCTACGGCATGCCGGAACTCATCACCGGCATCGAGACAGACGGCTCCTACAGTCGTCAGCGTGAAGCGCTTCCCGGCACCAAGCGCATTGCGGGACCGGGCTGCAACGTCACTGCGACCACGCTGGCTTTGCAACCGGGCATTGCGCAGGGTCTTGTCGAACCGAAAGACATCGTGGCTGATTTGGTGGTCGGTTATTCCGGCGCCGGCAAGAACCTCAAGCGCACCAATCTGCTTGCGGCTGAGGCGTTCGGCTCCGCACTGCCGTATTCGGTAGGCGGTACGCACCGCCACATTCCGGAGATCCTGCAGAACTTCGCGCACGCGGCCGGCAAGAGTGCTGCGGAGGCGGACGATTACACCCTCGCCTTCACGCCGATTCTCGCGCCGATGGCGCGTGGCATTCTCGTCACCGTTTCCGCCAAACTCACCGACAAAGCGCTTGGCATGACGGATGCCGAGATCCGCCAGGTCTGGCTGGACGCATACGAAGGCCAGGATTTCATGGTGGTGCTGCCTGAAGGCGTAATGCCGGCCACCGCCAACATCATCGGTTCTAACGCGGCCCACATTCAAGTGGTCGTCGACCATCATGCCGGCCGCCTGCTGGCATTCGCGGCCATCGACAACCTCAACCGAGGAACCGCCGGACAGGCCGTGCAATCGCTGAATGTGGCATTGGGGCTTCCTGAGGATGCAGGATTGACGAAGATTGGAGTGGCACCGTGAGCGTAACGTTCGCACAAGGTTTTTCCGCAGCTGGCGTGGCAGCTGGCATTTCCGCGGTCGAAGGCAAGAAGGATCTGGCTCTCGTGGTCAACAATGGACCGCTTGACGCCGCTGCCGGCGTGTTCACCTCGAACCGTTTCTGCGCGGCTCCTGTGCAGTGGTCGAGGAACATCGTATCCGACGGCCATGTGAAGGCCGTGATTCTGAACTCCGGCGGCGCCAACGCATGCACCGGCAAGCCAGGATACGAGCAGTCCAAGGCCACCGCTGAAAAGGTCGCCAGCCTCATCGGCGCCAAAGCCGAAGACGTGGCCGTATGTTCCACTGGTCTCATCGGCGAATTGCTGCCGCTCGACAACGTGCTGTCCGGCGCGGACAAGGCATTTGAAACCCTTGCCGATACCGCCGAAGCCGGAGCCGATGCGTCGCACGCCATCATGACCACCGACACCAAGCCGAAAACCGTCGAGCTGGAAGGTTCCAACGGCTTCCGTATCGGTGGCATGGTCAAGGGTTCCGGCATGATCGCCCCGCAGCTGGCCACCATGCTGTGCGTCATCACCACCGATGCCGTCGTGACCGCCGGACAGCTTCAAGCCGCCTTGAACGCCGGAGTCGAAATGTCGTTCAACCGCATCGACGTGGACGGCTGCATGTCCACCAACGACACCGTGCTGCTGCTGGCTTCCGGCGCGTCCGGCATCGAACCGGAACCGGACGAGTTCAACGAGCTCGTGGCCAAGGCCACCGCCTCGCTCGCCCGCCAGATCATCGGCGACGGTGAAGGCGCAAGCCATGACATCCGTGTCAAAGTTACCGGCGCGACCACCGAAGAAGCCGCTCTGGCATGCGGCCGCGCGGTTGCAGCGTCCAATCTGCTCAAATGCGCCATCTCCGGCAACGATCCGAACTGGGGCCGTATCGTCAGCTCCCTTGGCACCGTGCCGTCCGACGTCGCACCATACGATTCCGAAAAGGTCACGGTGGACGTCAACGGCGTACGCATCTGCGAAAACGGCGGAGCTGGACGCGACCGCTCCGAAGTGGACATGACCCCACGCGAGGTGCACATCGACATCGACCTGAACGCCGGAGAAGCGGAAGCGACCGTCTGGACCGACGATCTGACCCACGAATACGTACACATCAACGCTGACTACGAAAGCTGATCGAATAGGAATGGCCAAAGAACTCAAAGGACCTGGATTCCACTTCGACGTGCACACCGACCTGCGCGCCGACCAGAAGGCGGAAGTGCTTATCGAAGCGCTGCCGTGGCTGGAGGAATTCGCCGGACAACGCATCGTCATCAAATATGGCGGCAATGCGATGATCGACGATCATCTGAAAGCCTGCTTCGCCGAAGACATGGTGTTCCTGCGTCAGGTGGGACTGCACCCGGTCGTGGTGCACGGTGGCGGTCCGCAGATCTCCCAAATGCTTAAGGCCCTGGGTATCAAGTCCGAATTCAAGGGCGGATTGCGTGTCACCACTCCGGAAGCCATGGATGTGGTCCGCATGGTGCTGACCGGCAAGGTGTCCCGTGAACTCGTTGGCCTGATCAACGCGCACGGTCCATTCGCGGTCGGACTGTCCGGCGAGGACGGCGCCCTGTTCTCGGCCATGCAGCGCAAACCGGTCATTGACGGCAAACCCACCGATATCGGCTTGGTCGGCGACGTGGTAAGCGTCGACGCGTCCGCCGTGGAGGATCTAATCAACGCCGGACGTATTCCGGTGGTCTCCTCCGTGGCGCCGAATGAAGACGATGCCACCGAAGTGCTCAACGTGAACGCCGACTCCGCCGCGGCCGCCCTTGCCGCGGCCCTTGGAGCCAGCAAGCTGGTCGTGTTGACCGACGTCGATGGTCTGTATGCCGATTGGCCGGACCGCGACTCCCTGATTGGCCGCATCGGCGTGGAGAATCTGCGCGATATGCTCCCCGACCTGGAAAGCGGCATGCGTCCGAAGATGGAAGCCTGCGTGCGCGCCATCGACGGGGGTGTTCCGCGGGCCCATATCATCGACGGTCGCAAACCGCATTCCATCCTGAACGAGATCTTCACCACCGACGGCATCGGCACCATGGTCGTGCCCGAGGACGGTATTGAAATGAGGAGTTCCTATGGCAACTGAACAACTGGAAACACTCGGCACTGAAGATGCCAAGTGGCTGGGAGAGTACTCCCAGGTGCATATGAACGTGTTTGGCACGCCCCTGCGCGTGATGGACCACGGTGAGGGCGCCCACATCTGGGATGTCGACGGCAATGAATATCTCGATTTCCTTGCAGGCATCGCCGTCAACGCACTCGGATACGCCCATCCGAAGTGGGTGAAGGCCGTCAGCGAGCAGGCCGCCAAGGCCGCGCATGTGAGCAACTACTTCGCCACCGAACCGCAGATCAAGCTCGCCGCCAAACTCGTCAAGCTCGCGGGCGCTCCGGAAGGTTCCCGCGTCTACTTCGGCAATTCCGGCGCGGAAGGTAACGAGGCGGCGCTGAAGCTCGCCAAGCTCTACGGGCGCACCCTGCCGGGCGCGTCGCCTGAGATCGGCGGCAAACCGGCACGCATCATCTCCATGACCCACGGTTTCCACGGCCGTACCATGGGCGCGCTGTCCGCAACGTGGAAGCCCGCCATCCGTGAGAAATTCGAGCCGCTGGTACCGAACATCGAATTTGTGGAGGCCGGCAACGTCGAAGCCTTGCACGACGCTTTCGCCGAAACCGGCCAAGGCAAGTACGGCAAAGGGCCGGTCGCGGCCGTCATCATGGAGCTTATCCAGGGCGAGGCCGGTGTGATGCCGCTCGGAGCGGACTATGTGAAGGCCGCCCGCAAACTATGCGACGAACATAAGGCACTCCTCATCATCGACGAAGTGCAGACCGGCATCGGACGCACCGGAGCATGGTTCGCCTTCCAGCGTGAGGATCTTTCCGGCGGTGTGACCCCGGACATCGTCACTTTCGCCAAGGGCGTTGGCGGTGGTTTCCCGATGGGCGGCATGATTTCCTTCGGCGCCGAACTGTCCGCGCTGTTCACCCCGGGTTCCCACGGCTCCACTTTCGCAGGCAATCCATTGGGCGCTTCGGCGGCATTGGCAACGCTGGGAGTCATCGAAGAGGACAACCTCGTGGACAACGCCGAAGAACGCGGCAAGCAGCTGCGCGACGGTATCGCCTCCTGCGGTAATCCGCTATTCGTCTCCGTGCGTGGCCGTGGCCTGCTCGACGCCATCGAACTTGCCCACCCCTGCTCGCATGCGGCCATGAACTGGGCTTTGGAACACGGTCTCATCGTCAATGCGGTGGCTCCGAATGCGTTGCGTCTCGCCCCGCCGCTGGTCATCACTGCTCAGGACGTCGATCAAGCGGTGTCCATCCTCGCCAAGATTCCGTCCGACCTGCCTAACGACTGATCTCGGACGAACCCGAAGAATTTGAAAGGAGCCTCTATACCAATGGCAACCCCTGAACTGCGCCATATGCTGCGCGATGACGATCTGAACCACGAAGAACAGAAGCAGGTGCTGGAACTGGCCATCAAGTTCCACAAGAACCGTTTCTATCACCAGCCGTTCGCTGGCCCGCAGGGCATCGCCGTGATTTTCGACAAGCCCAGTACCCGTACCCGCTCCAGCTTCTCCATTGGCGTGGCCGAACTCGGTGGCTATCCGCTGGTCATTGACAAGTCCGGCTCCCAGCTGGGCCGTGGCGAACCGGTGGCCGACACGGCTCGCGTGCTTGACCGTATGGCCTACGGCGTGGTGTGGCGCACCTTTGGTCAGGACCGTGTTGCGGAAATGGCCAAGTACTCCACCCATCCGGTGGTGAACGCACTGACCGACGAATTCCATCCGTGCCAGATTCTTGCTGACTTCCAGACCATCGCGGAACATCGCGGCGGTGTAGACAACCTCAAGAACCAGACCATCGCCTATCTTGGCGACGCGGCCAACAACATGTCCAACTCCTACCTGCTCGGCGGCGCTGTGGCGGGCATGAACGTGCGTGTGGCAGGACCGTACGGATACCTGCCGGATCCGCAGATCGTTGCCGATGCCGAAGCGATTGCCTCTGAGACCGGCGGCTCCATCCTCGTCACTACTGATCCGAATGAGGCTGTTGCCGGAGCCGATTGCGTCTTCACCGACACGTGGGTCTCCATGGGCGAGGAAGCGGAATACGCTGTCCGTTCCAAGCCGTTCTGGGATTACCAGGTGAACGCCGAACTCATGGCCAAGGCCAAGGACGACGCCATCTTCCAGCACTGCCTGCCTGCATATCGCGGCAAGGAGGTCACCGCCGAGGTTATCGATGGTCCTCAGTCCGTGGTTTGGGATGAGGCAGGCAACCGTCTGCACGCCCAGAAGGCGTTGCTGACCTGGTTGGCCGGCAAGGCCCGTGGCGATGAAAGCCTGCTGGTCTGATGACTGACCACACTCCCGCGTTGCAGCGTCCTGCCACACGAACCGCTCGACTGAGCGCCATTGAGCAGGCGCTGCTGACGCGCATCGTCACCTCGCAATCGCAACTGTCGCAGATTCTCGCCGACCAGGGCATCGAGGTGACGCAGGCCACGCTGAGCCGTGATCTTGATGAGATTCACGCCACGAAGACCCGTCTTGCCGACGGAACCGTGGCCTACGCCGTCGGCAAACAGAACATTGATGAACATCCGGCTTCTAACCCGGACGCCAAAACCGAGCAGCAGATTAGCCGGGTACTGTCCGGACTGGTCACATCCGTGGCCGCGGCACGTAATCTCGTGGTCGTGCACACGCCATCCGGCGCCGCGCAATATGTGGCCAGCGTCATCGATAAGCAGCCCATCGAAGGCGTGCTTGGCACCATTGCCGGAGATGACACGGTCATGGTTATCTGCTCCGAGGATGATGTCGCCAAACGGCGTGCGCAATGGCTGCTTGATGTCGCTTCCAAAGCGTGAATAGCCATATAGTGGACACGACGCACCAAATATGCATAAATATACAGAGCTGTGCATATACTGATGAATAACGTTGGATGTTAGAAAGGGAAACCATGAGCGATCAGAATCGTCTCGTCCTGGCGTACTCCGGTGGTCTTGACACCTCCGTCGCCATTTCGTATCTGAAGGAACGCACCGGCAAGGATGTTGTGGCCGTGTCCCTCGACGTCGGCCAGGGCGGCGAAAGCCTCGAAACCATCAAGCAGCGCGCGCTGGCATGCGGTGCGGTCGAAGCCTACGTGGTCGATGCCCGTGATGAATTCGCCAACGAATACTGCATGAAGGCCCTGAAGGCCAACGCCATGTACGAAGGCGTGTACCCGCTGGTCTCCGCTATCTCCCGTCCGCTGATTTCCAAGCACCTTGTGCGAGCCGCCCACCAGTTCGGCGCTGACACCATTTCCCACGGCTGCACCGGCAAGGGCAACGACCAGGTTCGTTTCGAGGTCTCCATCGCCTCCATCGACCCGACGCTGAAGGCCATCAGCCCGATTCGCGACCTGTCTCTGACCCGCGACGTCGAGATCGCCTTCGCCAAGGAACACAAGCTGCCGATCGTGCAGACCGAGAAGAGCCCGTTCTCCATCGACCAGAACGTGTGGGGCCGTGCCATCGAGACCGGTTTCCTTGAGGATCCGTGGAACGGTCCGACCAAGGATTGCTATTCCTACACCGACGATCCGGCGTTCCCACCGGTCGAGGATGAGGTCGTCATCGAATTCAAGCAGGGCGTCCCGGTCAAGATCGACGGCCATGACGTCACTCCGCTGCAGGCCATCGAAGAGATGAACCGTCGTGCAGGCGCGCAGGGCATCGGCCGCATCGATCTGATCGAGGATCGTCTGGTAGGCATCAAGTCCCGCGAGCTGTACGAGGCTCCGGGCGCAGTGGCGCTGATCACCGCCCACCAGGAGCTCGAGAACTGCTGCCTCGAACGCGAGCAGCACCGCATCAAGCGCGACATCGACAAGCGTTGGGCGGAACTGGTCTACGATGCGCAGTGGTTCTCCCCGGCAACCCAGTCCCTGAACGCCTTCATCGAAGACACCCAGAAGTACGTCTCCGGCGAGATTCGCATGGTTCTGCACGGTGGCCGCGCCGTCGTGACCGGCCGTCGCTCCGACAGCTCGCTGTACGACTACAACCTGGCCACCTACGATTCCGGCGACAGCTTCGACCAGAAGTCCTCCAACGGCTTCATCGACATCTATGGTCTGCCGAGCCGCGTGGCCGCAGCCCGCGACGTCAAGTTCGGCAACGGCATCGAGGTTCCGGAGAACAGCGTCGAGTAAGCATCATCCGGATTCACGTTGTGAATCGTCTTGATAATGGGGGAGAGCGTACCGTCGGGACCATCCTGACTGGTAAGCTCTCCCCTCAGTCATATCTGCAAGGAGATTTGGAAAAAAAATGACCGAGAGCACTACTAATGGTGAGCATCTTGCCCTGTGGGGCGGCCGTTTCAAGTCTGGGCCGTCGCCGGAACTCGCACGGCTGAGCAAGTCCACCCAATTCGACTGGCGGCTCGCCGATGACGATATCGCCGGTTCGCGCGCCCATGCCCGTGCACTGGGCCGCGCCGGACTGCTGACCGCCGATGAGCTGCAGCGCATGGAAGACGCCCTTGACGAGCTGCAGCGCCGCGTGGATTCCGGAGCGTTCGCTCCGATCGAGGATGACGAGGACGAGGCCACTGCACTCGAACGCGGTCTACTCCAGATCGCTGGTGACGAACTCGGCGGCAAGCTCCGCGCCGGCCGTTCCCGCAACGATCAGATCGCCGCGCTCATCCGCATGTGGCTGCGCCGCCACAGCCGCATCATCGCCAAAATGCTGCTCGGTCTCGCCGCAACACTGATCGAGCAGTCCGAAAAAGCCGGTCGCACCGTCATGCCGGGACGTACGCATATGCAGCACGCCCAACCGGTTCTGCTTGCCCACCAGCTCATGGCCCACGTGTGGCCGCTGCTGCGTGACGTGGAACGTCTCGCCGATTGGGATAAGCGCATCGACGCCAGCCCGTACGGCTCCGGTGCCCTCGCCGGCAACACCCTTGGACTCGAACCGGTGGCTGTGGCCCGTGAGCTGGGCTTCTCCAAGGTGACCGCCAACTCCATCGACGGCACCGCCAGCCGTGATCTGGTCGCCGAATTCGCCTTCATCGCCGCCATGGCCGGTGTCGATCTGAGCCGCCTGTCCGAAGAGATCATCATCTGGAACACCCAGGAATTCGCGTTCGTGCGTCTTGATGACGCCTACTCCACCGGCTCGTCCATCATGCCGCAGAAGAAGAATCCGGACATCGCCGAACTCACTCGCGGCAAGTCCGGACGACTCATCGGCGACCTGACTGGCCTGCTCGCCACCTTGAAAGGCCTGCCGACAGCCTACGCGCGCGACCTGCAGGAAGACAAGGAAGCCGTATTCGACCAAGTGGACACGCTTGAAGTGCTGCTGCCGGCATTCACCGGCATGGTCGCCACCATGGTCTTCGACAAGGAACGCCTCGAAGCCGAAGCCCCGACCGGTTTCGCCCTCGCCACCGACATCGCCGAATGGCTCGTCAAGAACGGTGTGCCGTTCCGTCACGCGCACGAGCTTTCCGGCGCATGCGTCAAAATCGCCGAAGACCGTGGCCAGGAGCTGTGGGACTTGACCGACGAGGACTTCATCAACGTGTTCAAGGACTTCCTGCCGGCGGACAAGGCCCCGCAGGTGCGTGAAGTGCTGTCCACCGAAGGCTCCGTCTCCGCCCGCAACGGCAAGGGAGGCACCTCCCCGCTGCGCGTGCGCGAACAGATCGTTTCCGCTAAGACCACCATCGAGCAGCTACGCGCCTTCGCCAACTCCGTGTCCGACGGTTCCGCATACAAGTCGCCCGAATCCCTGCTCAAGTAATCCCTATTAAGCAAGGAGCAAAAAGCGGTGCTGTTGACGCGCACGCAGATACGACGGCTGGTCTACGCGCACGGCCGGGAGATTCTGGAACATGACCACATGGCCATCGAAAGGGTCTGCTACCAGCATGGCGTGGTCACCACATTCGCCCATTCCATTCGTGTGGCTTGTCTGTCCGTCTGGCTGGCAGACAGACTGCACCTGTGGAATAGGGTTGATCTACGTTCGTTGATTCGCGCCGCTTTGCTCCATGATTACTTCCTTTACGATTGGCATGACTGGGACAACGGCACCCATCGGCTACACGGATTCACACATGGTGAAACGGCCATGCGCAACGCCATACGGGATTTCAAACTCAACCAGATCGAACGGGACAGCATCGAACATCACATGTTCCCATTGACTCCCTATCCGCCGAAGTACATCGAAGGATACCTTGTCACCGCGGCCGACAAAATCAGCGCCACGAAGGAAACGCTCTCTTTCGATCGTTTCGACAAACCCGCATCCGGACAACCGACGGACAGGAGCTGATGGCTGTGGCGCTCACACTCGAATATTTGTTCCTTTGGTTCCTGTTGTACGCCTTTATCGGATGGGTGTACGAGTCGGTTCTCGTGTCCGTTTCGGAACGTCGATGGGTCAACCGTGGTTTCCTCAACGGGCCGTTGTGCCCAATTTACGGATGCGGCGCGGTGCTTGCGATCGTGCTGTTGCATGACTTCACGAATCCCATCGAGATTTTCCTTATCTCCTCATTCGGCGCGAGCATACTCGAATACATCACCTCTTGGGGCATGGAAAAGCTGTTCCACGCCAGATGGTGGGATTACAGCCATTACCGATTCAACATCCAAGGCCGCATCTGTCTGCTCGGCGCAATCGTATTCGGATTCGGCGGAGTATTGATCATCGATGTGGTCCAGCCGCAGGTCGAACGGCTCACCGCCATGATTCCGCTGCTTGCCGTGCACATGATATGCGCGGTCGCCGCCATCGTCGTTATCATCGACACCATCGTCACCGTGGTGGGCATCGTCGGCCTGTCCGAGCGTCTCGCCAAATTCAGCGAAGCGGTGCAGGAGCGTGCGGAGAAGGCCGGAGACTCCTGGCAGTGGGGCAAAGAGGAATTCCGGGAAAAGATGCATGATTTGTCGGAATCGTCGCAGGAACGTGTTGCCAATATGCGTCAGCTTGTCTCTTCCGCGTTGAATTGGCAGCAACGTCGTATGATCCGCTCCTTCCCACGCATGCGTTCCACGGACTCCACCAAATACAGCAAGATCATGGAAACCGTGCGTGAGATGCTGCGCCGAAAGTAAGTTTCCACCGGCCACACGTGTCGTATAGCATGTGTCCAAAAACGATTTGCCCCGCCAACCTGCGTTGCGCACGCTGACGGGCAAAATCCCTTTATGCATCACATCGGATAGGGGCTACGACACTTGCGATGTGGCCGACCCCTTGTAATCGGTGATGCCGGCACCAATGTTCGGATGCTGCGCCGAATACGCCTGGTCCACACAGTAGAACGCCAGAAGCACGACGGCCACAACGGTGAGCTTTCTTGTATCGATACGACTCAGCAAGTTGTCCAATGCAGGAGCCAGCAGATACACGATCGCCAAACCGCCCAAACCAAACGTCAGCAGACCCTCGGCACAGATACGACCATTGAGATTGAGAAAATAACCGGTGTAATCCCACCAGCGTTGTCCTCCGTGGGTCTTCTCCAGATACCAGGACGAGAAGTACTCCAACCCGCCACACAAGACCATGGCGGCCAGGAACTCGAACAAGGGCTTCTTCCTCAACTTCTTCAGCAGAATAAGGATAATCACTCCGCCGGTGCCATAGATCGGCAGCCATGGCCCATGCAGCGTGCCACGATTCACGAACGTTCCTTCGGAAATGAAGGCGAGGCTCACCTCCCATACCCATCCCACGAAACAGAAGATGAAGAACATCATGACCAGATTGACCAACGAATAGCTGCGATCGGAGCTGACGGTGCGGGATTCGCGGAACCGGAACGCCATCGGCGCCGGAGCCAGACGACCAGGATAGATAGCGCCGTCCAGAATCTCCCTGCCGGTATCGATCTGGTGCAGTTGCTCGCGATACTCCTCATACTTGGTCACCGACCGCGCATGCAGGATACGCACGCCCAACCATTCGGACAGGAACCCGACGAAACCGTTCGGCTTGTCCACCGGAACAAGATTGCTGGACAACTGCTCCACCGTTTCGGCAACATCACCATAAGCGGCATGCAATGTCTCAGCGGAGGCCTTGCTGTACAGGTATTCGTCGCTGAGCAGCTCGCTTCCCTCCAATCCCGAATCCTTGGACAATCCGCGCACATGCACGTAATATTCGACGAAAAACGCCGCGTTATAGCCGTTGGAATAGAAGATGCCGCTCAAACCGAGCGTGAACAGATTGAGCAGCCACCAGCCAAGGAACGACAGGTCGGCCACGAAACACTCCCACTTGTGACCCTTCATCATGCGCCTGGACAGGCTGATGGCCTCCCGTGCCCCGATATTCGGATTTTCGGCGACGATGTAGGGCACCATACGGTAGGAATACGGTTTGATGAACGCGCCGATGATGGTGAACGTCCACAGGAACAGGAACACGTTCTCGAGCAGCATCACCTTCGCCATCGACAACCATTTGCGCGTGGTGATCGGGTAGAGGAAACGGCTCACGGGAAGTTTGTCGTAGGTCCGTCCCTCAAGCAGCATGCGCATCATGACCACCCGGTATGTCTGCTGGACGAACAGCCATACGAAAAGGTAAACGGCCAGGGACACGACGATCGGTACGGCCACGGCGACGCCGTCATTATGCACGATGGAATTGGCCGCATCGGCCATCGACAGAATGACCGAACCCGATGAGAACGAGTTGAGCAGAGACGCGAACACGCCGCGTTTACGCCCCATCATGGCATTGGTGTCGTTTTGCACGATCTGCTCCTGATTGTGCTCCACTTGCCTGCGTGCCTGGCTTTCATCGCCGACAAGCAGGTTCTCCAACACTTTCGACACGTTGTCGGATTGCGCTGTGCCATCCTCCTGCACGGTTGCGGACGGGGAACTGGCGTTCACCGACCATGTCGACGAACTGTAGGCGACACCGAACACCGAAGCGAACAGGCAGATGACGACTATCATCCAATAGTGTCTCTTATAGGCTTTCCTTGCATTGGCCTTCATGCCTTTGCGATCCATGCAGGCCTCCCTTCTTCTCGTCAATGAGATTCCGTTTTCGATTTTAACCGGCATGTTCCGTGATCGCTTTGATAAAAACATGGAAAACGGCACACGCGGCTGTCTGCGTCTTCTGCGAAACTGTAGGGTGCGTAAAACGCGGTAATGTCCACAATTCGATAGGGAGAAAGCACAGTTATGGCTCACGTCATCGATTTCAAGGAGGCCGGTTTCGATTCCGTCCTCGATGAACTGGAATGGCGCGGGTTGATTTCCCAGTCCACTGACAGGGATCGACTCGCCGAAGCGTTGAACGGAGAGCCCATCACCTATTATTGCGGCTTCGATCCGACCGCCGCCTCCCTGCACATCGGCAACCTCGTTCAGCTCATCAACATGCGCCACCTGCAGGCCGCAGGACACCATCCGATCGCGTTGGTCGGCGGCGCCACCGGCCTGATCGGAGATCCGCGCCAGTCGGGCGAACGTACGCTCAACCCGAAGGACGTCGTGGCCGGCTGGGCCGATCGTCTGAAGAAGCAGATCGGCGGCATCCTCGAGACCGAAGGCAGCAATCCGGTACGTTTCGTGTCCAACTACGATTGGACCGCTTCGATGAACGTCATCGACTTCCTGCGTGACGTCGGCAAGAATTTCCGTATGGGCACCATGCTCGCCAAGGACACCGTGGCCCGTCGCCTCAACTCCGAGGAAGGCATCTCCTTCACTGAGTTCAGCTATCAGGTGCTGCAGGGCAACGACTTCCTGCACCTGTTCGACGAGTACCATTGCGTGCTGGAGATCGGCGGCTCCGACCAGTGGGGCAACCTCACCTCCGGTCTGGATCTGATCCACAAGGTGCGCGGCGTGGACGTGAACGTGTTCACCAGCCCGATCATCACCGACGCGCAGGGCAAGAAGTTCGGCAAGTCCGAAGGCAACGCCGTCTGGTTGGATGGCACGATGCTCAGCCCCTACAAGTTCTACCAGTTCTGGTTCAACCGTCCCGACAGCGAGATGGAGAACCTGCTCAAGGCGTTCACCTTCCTGCCAAAGGCCGAAATCGAACGGCTTATCGAGGGAAGCAAGACCAATCCGGGCGCGCGTGAGGCGCAGCGCACCCTCGCATGGGAGGTCACCAGCTTCGTGCATGGCGAGGAAGCCACTCGCCAGGCCATCGAAGCTGCCGGCGCGTTGTTCGGACGTGGCGGCGATCTGGCGGACATCGATGAGTCCACGCTTGAGGCCGCTATCGACGGCATGAAGGTCGATGGGGAATTCGCCAAGGTCGCAGCCGGCGACCGTGTGGCCGAGGCTGGTATGAAGGCAGGCCTGTTCAAGTCGATTTCCGAGGCGCGCAAGACCATCAAGTCCGGTGGCGTGTACCTCAACAACACGCGCGTGGAGGATGAGGAACAGACGTTGCAGGAAGGTGACTTCCTGCATGGTCGTTTCGTGCTCATCCGCCGCGGCAAGAAGGCGCTCGGCGTCGTCGAACAGGCGTGAGACGCATAGGCAATCGTAAGTAAATAATCGCAAGTATCTCAAGACCAATAAGGAACAGCATGGCAGAAGAACAGCGCGGATCGCGCGGCAAGTCCTACGGCAACCACAAGTCCTACGGCTCGGGCAGGCCGGGTAACCGCGGTGGCAAGGGATTCAAGCCGCGCGGCAACGGCGGCAAGTCCTACGGACACAAGTCCGGCGGCTTCCACAACGATGACCGTAAGGGCGGATATCGCAAGGGCAATGGCGGCGGATACCGTCGTGGCGACCGCGATTTCCATCGCGATGGCGAAGGCGAAGGTCAGGAGCGTCGTTTCCACAACGGTCCGCGCAAGTTCAACCGCGATGGCGAGCGTCGTGACGACCGCCGCGGCGGCTATCGTGGCAATCGCGGCGACAATCCGCGCTACCAGCGTGATGGCGAGCGTTCCGGCTTCCGTCATAATGACCGTCGTGACGGCGATCGCAGGGATTTCCATCGTGACGACCGCCATGGTGATGGCGAGCGTCGCAATTTCCGTCATGACGGTGACCGTCGTGACTTCCGCCGTGACGATGGTGAGCGTCGTGGCGGCCGCAATTTCCACAAGGACGGCGATCGCAGGGACTTCCGCCGCGATGACCGCCGCGGGGAGCGCCGTGATGGCGAGCGTCGTAATTTCCGTCGTGATGATCGTCGTGACGGCGATCGCAGGGATTTCCGCCGTGACAACCAGCGTCGTGACTTCCACAAGGATCGCGACCAGCGTCCGGAAGGCGAGGAGCGCCGCGAATTCACCCGTGAAGAGAAGATGGAGTACCGCGAGGCGAAGCGTGGTGAATACCTGTCGAAGCCACGTCGCAATTCCGACGGCACGATGAGCTTCCCGTCGCAAAACCCGTACACGCATCGTCGCCCGGCGAGCCGAAGATGCCGAAGGGCATCGAGTGGAGCATGCTGTCCACCGATGACCGTGAGCGTCTGCGTGGCCTGTCCAAGGAACATGCGGAGAACATCGGCCTGCACATCCTCGCCGCCTACACGCTTGAGGAAAGGGATCCGGAGCTGGCGCTCGAACACGCCAAGTGGGTGGCGCATCAGGCTTCCCGTATTGATTTCGCGCGTGAGACCCTTGCGTTCGTGGCCTACCGTCAGGGCGATTACAAACTGGCCCTGCGTGAGTTCCGCACCGCGTTCCGCATGAACGGTTTCCTTGACTATCTGCCGTTCATCGCCGACTGCGAGCGTGGTATGGGCGAGCCGAAGAAGGCCATCGAAACCGCCATGAGCGATGACGCGAAGTATCTGCGCGGCGAATCCAAGGCCGAGATGTTCCTCGTGTACGCGGGCGCGCTGGGCGACCTCGAGCTGTGGGATAAGGCCATTGAGATCGTGCATACGCTGGGCCGTTCCAAGGGTCTGGCCGGCGAATACCGCATGCGTGCGGTGCAGGCCGAACAGTACTTCCTCGAGCAGGCCGGACGCTCCGATGAGGCCGTGGCCCTCGACCAGCTGCTTGACAAGCTTGAGCTGCAGTACGCCGATGCCGAAGAGGACGAGACCTCCGACGATCTGGTCATCGAATACGACATGCAGGAATTGAACGACGAGCTTATGGACAAGCTCGGCATTTCCGAAGATGACGCCCAGTATGCGCCGGAAGACGAGGATGAGGACGATTCCGAGGCCGTCGACGAGAACGGCGAGACCAACGATGAGACCCAGCTTGATGCCGAAGCGGCCAAGGAAGGCGCCGAGTCCGACGACGAGCCTGCCGGTGACGGCGAAAACGCGGGCGACTCCGAAGACGACCAGACTGAGGATGAGGTCGAATCCGCAGCCGATTCCGACAACGAGTGAGGTGCGGCAAAACAATGCTGAAATCCACAACCCGTCCGCTGAGCGAAGCCTACCAGCTGGCGCTGCTTGATCTTGACGGCGTGGTCTACCGTGGCAAGAATCCGGTGGAACATGCTGCAGAGAGCATCCGCAAGGCCGAAGGCCTCGGCATGACGGTGGAATACACCACCAACAATTCCTCCCGACTGCAATCCGTGGTGGCCGACCAGCTTAAGGGCTTCGACCTTGACGTCGAACCATGGCAGGTCATCACCTCGTCCGTGGTGGCTGCCCGTATGGTGGCCCGTGCGGTGCCGCAAGGTGCGAAAGTGTTTGTGCTCGGAGCACAGCATCTGCGTGAGGAAGTCGCCAAGCAGGGTCTTGAAGTGGTTGATTCCGCCGAAGACAAGCCGGTCGCGGCCATCCAAGGCTGGTACCCGGACATGTCTTGGAACCAGATGGCGCAAATCGCCTACGCCGTAGAACAGGGCGCCACGTATTTCGTGACCAACCGCGACCTGACCATTCCGCGTGAGCTGGGCATCGCCCCCGGTTGCGGTTCCATGATCATGGCCGTCATCAACGCCACTGGTGTGGAACCGGTTTCGTCCGCAGGCAAGCCGGAATCCGCCATGTATGACGAAGCCCGACTGCTTGCCGCGCATGATGGTGCCGAACCAGTGGCCAAGGAAGCATGCCTCGCCATCGGTGACCGTCTCGATACCGATATCGAAGCCGGCAATCGTGGCGGCTATGATTCCCTGGCCGTGCTGACCGGCGTCACCAATCCGCATGAGCTGATGTTCGCTCCGGAGCATCTGCGTCCGACCTACATCGCCAAGGACCTGACCGGACTTAACGAGCCGGCCCCCGAAGTCGTGCATGAGGCTGGCGCTTGGAGCTGCCGCGACGTGCAGGCGTGCGTCGACGGCGATCGTCTTTACGTCACCGACATCACCAGCGTCGACGGTCTTCGTGCGGCCTGCGCCGCCATGTGGGATGCGGCGGATCGCGGACACAGCGTCGACGGCATGATCGTGCCGGAATTCCGAATCGCCTGATTGCCGCACGTGCGTATGCGCAACATGAATGACGATTCCGGTGCCGTCGTCCGACTCGACATCGCGCTGGTGGAGCGTGGCGTCACGGACAGCCGCTCCAAAGCACAACGGCTGATCGAATCCGGCAAGGTCCGGGTGAACGGCATCGTCGCATCCAAAGCGTCGCTCAAAGTCACGGCCGCCGACACGCTTGATGCCGATCTGGGAGACGATTACGTCTCCCGTGGAGCCTACAAGTTGGTCGGCGCGTTCGACATGTTCTCCCAGACGGGCCTGCGTTCCGCGGAAGGATTCGATTGCCTCGACATCGGCGCGTCCACCGGCGGTTTCTGCGACGTGCTTCTGCGACGCGGTGCCGCGCATGTGATCGCGCTCGACGTGGGGCACGGCCAGCTTGACCCGCGCATCGCAGGCAACGAGCGCATCATCGAAATGAGCGGCGTCAACATCCGCGACGTCGAAGCGGATGATCTGCCGTACCGGCCAAGCATGATCGTATCCGACGTGTCATTCATCTCGTTGACATACGTGATTCCCGTCATCGCGCGCATCGCCGCGCCCGGCGCACACGTCGTGCTGCTGGTCAAACCGCAGTTCGAAGTCGGCAAAGGCAACCTCGGCAAAAACGGCATCGTGGAAAGCGAAACCTTACGCAAACAGGCGCTCGACACCGTCACCGCCTGCGCGAAAGCCAACGGACTGGATGTACGCGCCACGGCGGTCTCACCGATCGAAGGCACGCACGGCAACATCGAGTATCTGCTGTATGCAGTGGCGTAAACCGTTCTCCGCCAATCGATAGCGTAAAAATGAAAGGCCGGCGGCCCATATGAAAAATCCCATATGGACCGCCGGCCTTTTGCATGTTCCGTGGGCCTAGCCCCTCAAAAACTTGTCGATCTGATCCTGCTTGCCCATGATGATGAGCTCGTCGTTACGGTGCATAATCAGCTCTTTCGAACCGTATTCGAATTCCTTGCCCGGCGATTTGACACCGACCACGGTGATGCCGAACCGTTCATGTACGCGCGCATCCTCGATGGAGTAACCGACGACATGCGGGGGAGTGTGGATCTTCACCACGCTGTACGCGCCTTCAAGCTCGATGTAGTCAGATAGTTGCCGGACACCAAGTGCCCTACGCGTTTGCCGGCATCGGTCTCCGCGTTGATGATGTGCCGTGCGCCGATACGCTGCAGAATGCGCGCATGCTCCTTGGACACCGACTTCGCCCAAATGTCGGAGATGCCCGCGTCCAGCAGATTGCCGGCGGTGATGACGGACGCTTCGACGCTGTCGCCGATGGCTACGACCGCCGTGTCGAAATCGGAGGCGTTGATCTGCTCCAACGCCATCACGTCGGTCATGTCGGCCTGCACGGTGGGGATCTGCGACGACCAGCGGTTCACCAGTTCGCCGTCCTTGTCGACGGCGAGCACATCCTGTCCCATCGTATCCAATGTGGTGGCTACGGAACTGCCGAAACGGCCGAGTCCTACCACAAGAACGCTTCTGGTGTTGTTAGCCATGATTGTTCGCGTACCTTTCGATGTTCTGTTCCGGATTCAAGTATAGGAAGTTGCGGGTATAGAAACCGTATCGACGAATCCGCTCAGCCGACCACGATCTGCTCGGTGGGGTAGCGGACCGGCTCCACATTGCGCGGCCTGGAGATCGCGTAGGCGATGGTGAGCGGACCGAGCCTGCCGATGAACATGGTCGCGGCGAGAATGTACAGGACCGCTGGACTAGAAGCGCTGGCCACGCCGACCGAATAGCCTCCCAGACCGAACGCCGAGCAGGTGTCGAACAGCGCGTTGCTCAGCGAGCATCCGGTGATGGCCATCAATGTCATGGACACTATGGTGACGAGTGCCAGACATGAGGTGGTGACGGCCACGGCCGTCATGACGGCTTGCGAATGGATGCGACGATGGAATGCGTTGACGTCATGGCGTCCGGTGAACGCGGCGCGGCAGGTCAACAGAATCACGGCGAATGTGGTGACGCGGATGCCGCCTGCGGTCGAAGTGCTGCCGCCGCCGATGAACATGACGATGGACAGGAACACCTTCGTCGCATCGCTCACGCCCGGCATCCATGACAGGTCGAAGCCGGAGCTGCGGGGCATGACGGCCGCCACCATCGCATGCCACAACCGCGGTTCCACGCCTTCGGTGGCGAACAGCAGTTTGTTGTTCCATTCCATGAGGAGGAACCAGGTGAACGAGGCGAGCACGATGCAGAACGTGGTGGTCAGCGTGAGCTTGGTATGCAGGCTCCAACGCTTCGGCGGACGATGGTTGCGCCATGAGCGCATGAGGTTAAGCAGGACGGGAAAGCCGAGCGTGCCGCAGAACGCGCTGACGAGGATAGGCAGGCCAACAGCCCAATTGTTGACATGCAGGCCGGCGCCGTCAGGGGTGAAGCCGGCGTTGTTGTATGCCATGACCGCGAAGAACAACGATTCCCACAGCGTGTGCCGCACATTGCCATGATTGACTTTGTACAGGCCGGGGAACAGCGCCACGAACGTGATGCCTTCGATGGTGAACGCGGTGGCGATGACCACGGTGAGCACGCCCTTGATCTCGCCGAGTTTCGTGGTGCCCAGCTCGTTGGCCGTCAGCAGCTTTTGCGTGGCCTTGAGATGGTGGTTCACGGCCAAGGCGATGAGTGAAGCGAACGTCATGACACCCAAGCCGCCCATCTGCACGGAGAAGATGAGCACGGCCTGGCCGAAAGCGGACCAATGCGTCGTCGAATTGACGATGGAGATGCCACACGTCGAAATCGCGGAGATCGCGGTGAAGAACGCGGTGGTGAATGTCGTTTGCTCGCCTTTCGGCGTGGCGGTGGGCGTGAGCAGGAGCAGCGTGGACAATGCGCCCAACATCATGAAGTACAGGATGGTCAGACGTCCGGGATGTGTGGTGAGTCTGTGCATTAGGCTGCGCTTGCGCGGCTTGCGCTCCTCCGCCATGGCCTTCTCGAACGTGTCCCCGGAGAACCACCAGGCATAGCCATGTGAGGCCTCGCGATTGGAGGAGGACTCGTCGAAGACGAGGTTGGACATGCTGTTCCTCGCTCCTTGTCTGTATAAACGGTCTTCGTTTCCTTGAGCTATTGTAGACGGTAGTGTGACGAACGGTGCAGAGACATACCATTCGGCCTGTTCGGCGGATTCGTGGGAAAACGACGAACAGGTTTTGCGGGTGGGATGTACGTGGCTCGTGAACGAACGGAAACGTCTGCGGCGTGTCCGGACACCCGCTACCGCCATTCGTTCATTTGTTCGATTACAATGGTAGGCATCGGCGTCCGTCGAGGACGTGGTATGTACGAGAGTTCTCGGAAAGGGCTTGCGATGCACGGTACCCGGCATGCGGTGGTAGTGACGCATACACGTCTGCGTGAAAGCGGCACGGTGGTCGAAGAAGCCGTCGAACAGCTGCGGCGCGCCGATTTCGAAGTGACGATCATCGACAATATCGAAGCGCCCGATTTCGGCAGCAAGACGCCAGTAGTGCCGAAAAACACGGAAATCGTGGTCGTGCTTGGCGGGGACGGTACCATTCTGCGCGCGGCCGAACTGGTTCATTGCACTGAAGTGCCCATCCTCGGCGTGAACCTAGGGCATGTCGGCTTTCTTGCCGAATTTGAAAGCTTCCAGATGAGCGAGGCGATCCGTCGGATCGCCGACCACGACTATTCCATCGACGAACGTATGATCGCCCACGTCGACGTATGGCTGCCGGGCGCGACGGAACCCATCGAGGACTGGGCGTTGAACGACATCACTTTGGAACGTGCGGACCGTGGCAAGATGGTGGAATTGTCCATCCGTGTCGACGACGTGGAGATGAGCTCATTCGGTTGCGATGGCGTGATCGTATCCACGCCGACCGGTTCCACCGCCTACGCGTTTTCCGCGGGCGGGCCGATCATGTGGCCGAATGTGAAAGCCTTGCAATTGGTGCCGTTGGCGGCGCATGCGTTGTTCGCACGTCCGCTCATCATCGGTTCCGGCTCCACGTTCGCCATCGACATTCTCGAGGATTCCACGTCGGATGGCTGGATCTGCTGCGACGGCCGTCGTCAACGCGCACTGCCCAAAGGCACACGTGTCGAAGTGCGTGAATCGAAATGCACTTTGCGATTGGCTCGTTTGTCTGGCGTGCCGTTCACGAACCGGCTCGTCACCAAATTTGATTTGCCTGTCGTCGGCTGGCGCGAGCAGGCGCGCAAAACCGGTGGCATACATCATGGGCAATCGTTCCCTAGAACCGGCAAACCGGAAAGCGGGAAGTGACCGGGCATGCTGGAAGAGCTTGAGATTCACAATCTCGGTCCGATTCGTTCCGCTCTGATCGCCCCGGCAGGTGGTATGACGGCGATCACCGGTGAGACGGGAGCCGGCAAATCGATGCTGCTCAGTGCGATCCGACTGATTTCCGGCGGTCCGTCCGATGGAGGCCGCGTTTCGGTGGGCGCTCAGGAGGCGTGGGCGCAGGGTGTGTTCGAAGTCGCCTCGTCGCCGGCCGCGGTGGCCGCGGCACGGGAAGCCGGCTTCGAACCGGAGGATGGCGAGCTGTTTCTGTCGCGTAAAGTGCCCGCTTCCGGGCGATCCCGCAGCATGCTGTCGGGACGTAGCGTGCCGCGTTCCGTACTCGCCTCCGTCGCCGCCGAACTGGTGACGATTCACGGACAGGCCGACCAATTGCGCATAGCGACTACCTCACGTCAGCGCGAATTCCTTGACCGCTATGCGGGAGACGAAGTGGCTTTGGCCGCCTACGGCAAGTCGTGGAGCGCGTTGCGCGCGATGGACGAGCGGTTGGAACGGCTCAACAGCCAGGAATCGTCCATGCGACAGCAGGCGGATTATCTGCGCGAATCAATCGAACGCATCAACCGTGTCGACCCGCAGCCGGGGGAGATGGACGAATTGCGTGCGCGCCGCGACCGCATCGAAAACGCGGCCGAGATCGCCGAAGGCGTGACGCGAGCGTTGGGCGCGTTGGACGCCTCGCAGGTGGTGGACGATGTCGAATCGTCCAGCGCGGCCGATTTGATCGACCATGCTTCGCAGGCGTTGCGCGCCATCCATGTGGAAGGCGTGTTCTCCGAACTCGCCGACCGGCTCGACTCCATCAGCACCGATTTGTCCGACGTGGTGTTCAGCCTGTCGGGAGAAGTGGACAACGAAGCGAGCGTGGAGGATCTGGATGCCATCAACGGGCGCATCCACGAGCTGGACGAGCTGACCCGCCGATGGGGGCCGGAATTGTCCGACGTGATCACGTGGAGGGACAAGGCCGTATACGATTTGGAGGATTTGGACGCCTCGCCGGAAAAGGTCGAACAGCTGGAAGCCGAACGCGCCCAACTGCTTGAGGCTGCGAAAAAAGCCGCGCAGGCTGTGAGCAAACGGCGTAGAGCCGCGGCGAAGGAACTCGCTTCCAAAGTCACCGCGGAACTTGATTCGCTGGCCATGGGCACTTCGAAACTGGAGATCCGCGTGGCGGAACGCGAACAGTTGGACGCCACCGGAGCGGACGACATCGAATTCCTCTTCACCCCGTTTCCCGGCTCCCCGCAGCTGCCGATGGGCAAAAGCGCGTCCGGCGGCGAATTGAGCCGTCTGATGCTCGCGCTTGAACTGGTCGCCGCCGAAAAGCATGTCGTGGCCGGCGGAACCGTGCCGCCGATGACGTTCATCTTCGATGAGGTCGACGCCGGCGTGGGAGGCAAGGCCGCTGTGGAATTGGGTGCCCGCTTGGCCAAACTCGCCCAATCCGCGCAGGTTCTGGTCGTCACGCACCTGCCGCAGGTCGCCTCCTGGGCGGACGAACAATATGTGGTCGCCAAAGGCGAAACCAAGGATGGTTCCATCGCCACCACCATCAGCCAGGTGCGCGGGGATGAGCGCGTGCACGAAATCGCCCGCATGCTGTCCGGCAGCGAAAGCGAAACATCTCTGGAACATGCCGAGGAACTGCTCAAATCGTCGGTGCTTGACTGACGGCGGATTCAATCGTAAAAAGTAATCGCAAATCGTAAAAGCGGTAATTGCAAAACAAAGGAGCCGATATGACACAGGAAACCAAGGCGAACCAAGGCAAAGGCGCCATCTTCGACCTTGACGGCACGCTACTCGACTCCATGGGCGTGTGGGATCAGGTGGATGTCGACTTCCTTGCCAAACGCGGCATCGAGGTGCCAGACGACTACATGCAGAAGGTCGCGGCCATGCAATTCCGCCAGATCGCCGAATACACAATCGCACGATTCGGCCTGTCGGACACTCCCGAAGCGTTGATGGAGGAGTGGGACCATATGGCACGTGTCATGTACGCCACGGTGGTTGAAGCCAAACCGTATGCGCGCGAATATCTGGAATCGTTGAAGGTGAGCGGCGCGAAACTGGCCGTGGCTACATCATTGCCACCGATGTTGCGAGAGCCGGCTATGAGGCATGTCGGCATTTTCGATTATTTCGACGAGGTGGTCAGTGTCGACGATGCGGGCGATATCGGCAAGGACAGGCCGGACGTGTACCTGCTGGCCGCGTCGAGGCTCGGTATCGAGCCGACCGACTGCACCGTATTCGAGGATCTGCTCGTCGGCATGCGCTCGGCCAAGTCCGTCGGCATGCGGGTGTGGGCCATGCATGACGATTCGTCCAATGCTGATTGGTCGGCGATTTGCGCTCTGGCGGATGGTGTCATGTTCGACTTCCACGACGCGCCTGCCGTATTGTAGGAACCGGTGTCGTACGGGGATATATACATTTGGGGCTTTCCGTTGATTCGGAAGACCCCAAATCCGTTCTCCATAAGAGTCTACCGGTTGGCTCGGTTCAGATGTCCTTGCTACCGTAAATATGCAGCGATATCTTGCTGGAGAACGCCAAGGCGAGTACGTCGATGATCAAGAATGCCGCTAATGCAATGGCTTGGTGCCGGCTGATCGCCTCGGCCAGCTGTTCGACGGTCTTTTCGAATTCCGGCAATGCCTTGCGCAGTCCGATGACCGTGCCCACGATCACGCCGATGCTCAGAATAATGGCGGCCATGGCACGATAAGGGGAGAACCGGTACAGGAACGGCTGCACGATGGTGTTGAGTAGCACGAGGGTCAGCACGGTCATCGCGGCGAAACCGATCGCATCCGTCACTTTAACTGGCTCGTGCATGGTGATGCCGGCGCCGTTCGGACCGACCAGACCCATGATGTAGCCGGACGGCAGGTCGAAGGTCACGTCATCCAATGTGAAGCCGGAATCATAATGCTTCGTCAATCCGGTTACGCTCAAGGCCAAGGTTGGCCGTGTCCCTTGGGGAGCGAGGAATCGTTCATGATTGTTCCCTGTATGCTTTCTCGAACATGCCAAGCAGATCAAGCAGGCTGATGTCGGCGGCTTTGGCTCGATGGAAACTTCACGGAGCTTGTCCATGATGCGTTCGCGAGCACGTTCCTTCATGAGTTCGTTGCCTCGTTCCATCACGAACGTGCCTTTGCCCTGCACGTTCTCCACGAGCCCCTCGTCAGCCAGTTCGTTATACGCTCTGGTCACGGTGAGCACGCTGACGCGCAGTTCCTTGGCGAGCTTGCGCAGTGAGGGAAGCGCCTCGCCTGCCATAAGCTCACCCGACATGATCGCGGACCTGATTTGGTTCTTGATCTGTTCGTAAATCGGTTCTCCGGACACGGATGAGATGATTAGCTTCAATCTGTGCCTCTTTTTCTGTATGTTTCGTAGGTGATATATCTCCCAGCCGAACAGTAAGATGCAAGCTGTTTAGCTGTTATATATAATAGTAACACAGAAAACCCGTACTGTTATTGCGTGTCGCATAACAGTACGGGTTCTGTTGGAATATAAGGAAATCCGCCGCTCCATGAACGCCTCTTGCGGTCGGCGATTGACGGAATCGACATTTACTTGCGTTCGCGGATTCCCGTATGGACGGTTATATGCGAGTCGGATGGATGATACGGCGGAAACACAGGTAGATCAGCCATGCCAACGACATGATCGTCAACATAGGCAATGTAGGGAACCGGCGATGAGTTCCACTTCAGTCATGATTGCGATTTGCTTCGCGCCAAAGGAGAGAGCGTCCCTTTTGGTGCGATCCGTCGCCTGGGTGGTGTTGCTATCTTGCTGCATGATTGTTTGTTGAGGAAACCATCTGTTATTCCATTCCCTTATAGAGTTCTTTGGCTAGACCAATCAGTGACTTGTCTGAGCCTGCTGGGCCAATAAGGCATGCGCCGCATGGCAGTCCATCTGCTGTTTCCAATGTCGCGTATCGTCCGTTCATAATCGGGCAGTTGTTGAAACATCGACAGATCAATCAGACCGTGAACGCCTTTGGTGATGTCAACGGCTTGCGTCGCGTCGAAGTCGATGGCGGCCGACAGCAGCAGGTACACTTGTTGACGTGGCATCTCGAACATGGCGGTAATCATATCGATGGCGTGTTCGACGCTTTGCGATAATGCGTCATCCAGCGTACTGCTGAAACCCATTGGAATCAGCGTGCCATGACTGATCGCAAATGGCAGATCCGTGCGTCCGAATAGTCGTTTGTCTTCGGCTGTTGGCACTACCTGCGCGCGAAGTGTAGCTCTGAGTGACGCTTCCAATGCGGTGAGCGACACTTCGCCATTGTCTTGGGCAAAATTCGGATCGCCGATGTATAATCCTGCGCCTTCAATCTGTACTGGCAGAAATAGCGTGGACTCAACGGTGAGATTGCGTAAATCGATATTGCCACCATAATCTGCAGGTGGCATGGAGCTTGGACGCTGATTACTGGCGGTGGTCACGTCCATGATTCCCAGAAATGGATGCATCGGGAAACATATCGTCGACGCCGGCTCACTGCTTGTGTTTGCGGTGTGCGGCGTTTGAACTGGAAACCATGCCGTTTCGGTTTCAACATCCGCTCGGCAGAACTGACCGTAGTTGCCGTCGAAATCTACGGTCTGCCGCCAATGATCGTGCGGGAAATCACGCCATCCAGTTTGGCACCATCGAACGCACTAATGGGATTGCATCCCAACAACGCATTCGCATCAACAACAAACTGACGGTTGAGATTTACCATTACCAGATTAGCCCTTTTGCCGGGGATGATAGCACCACCGCCTCGGGGTTTCAGTGCATATGCGGCTGGGGCTTTTCGCGCACTTTGGCGGTGAAGTAGTCCGCTTCCACCTTCCATACGGTGACGGCGCGTACCTGCTGGTCGGTGAACTCCACATGTTCCATGCCGGCCTGCTGTTTCATCAGCAGTGCGAGCCCCTGGCGCGCCTCGTCAAGATTGTCGATGATGGACGCGGTACCATTGCCAACGATCGACTTGAACGCCTCGCCCCAATTGCACAACGTGCGCCCCTCAACCACCTCGCAGTCAGTCGCCATTTCGAATGCTACAGGAAGCGCGTTGCCCGCGGCCTTGACAGCGTCCATCTTACGTCCGGTCGCAGAACCATGGAAATACAAGGTGAGATGGCTGGATTCCGCATCGAACACGTATCCGAAATTCAACGGCACGATGGTGATGCCTTCCGCATCGGTGTATGCAAGACTCACGATCTTGCACGTTGCGATAATCGCATCAATCTGCTGTGGTTCGGTTACCTCACGGTCGGCACGCCTCATCATGCGATGCCTTCCCGCAACCGTCTGCTCATTATTGCGCCGCGTCATTTCAATCGCCTTCAATTCCAAACGTTCACGCTCCTCAGCCAACGCATCGCCAACACGATCAAGCAAACCGTACACGTGAGCCGTGGCTGACATGTCGGAAGATGATGATTTATTGTCGAAAGTCTGAGTCTCATCGCGCTTTTTCTCTTCTCTTACGAGGCCGTGCCCCGCGCAGTTACGAGACCCTCGAAAGGCTCGCTGAAGAGCCCATGTTTGAAGACATCGGCACACTGCACGACCACTATCAGGAATTCGACATCTACCCGCTACTGACGCTGCTTACGTCATTCGCATGAAAAAGCTGATTTAAAAGCAACAATGCACTCCAGACTAGAAAACAGAACCATCGAGCTTGTCAAGCGCACGCAGCAAAGAATCAACATGACCCTTCGCACGCACGTTGTATCGGGCAACACGAATCACCCCATCACCATCAATCACAAAAGTCGAACGAATCACACCCTCATAAACCTTGCCATACAACTTCTTCTCACCATACGCGCCATACAAACGATGCACAGTCAAATCAGCATCCGACAGCAGAGGAAACGTCAAATAATCGCGCTCGCGGAATCGGACGAGCTTGTCCAGCGGATCCTTCGATATGCCGATCACGGTAAATCCGCGGGAGGAGAGGCGTGCGAGGTTGTCGCGGAAGTCGCAGGCTTCGGTGGTGCAGCCGGGAGTCATCGCGGCGGGATAGAAATACAGGATGATATTCTGGCCGCGCAATGCGGAGAGCGTGACGCTATCTCCGTTGTCGCTGGGAAGTGTAAAGTCCGGGGCCGTTAGTCCTGCTTCGAGTCGTGCGGATGCAGGAGGGTTCTGTGCTGCCGAGGCTACTGACGGATTGATGTCGGACATGATTATCTCCTTACTGTTCTTCGGATTTCAAGTGCCGATACCAAGCGAGAATAAACGTCATCATACCCGCCTTTGCGTGTGCACAGTTCGTTGACTCGTTGCGCGCCGCCGCGAACTGCCCAAGCAGTAGGCGTCAGACCTGTCAAGGGAACAAATCGGAAAAAGATCCTGCGCGAAGTATGGTTTGAAACGTGTCATCGTGCGCATTTTCTGGATCTGTCGGCCTTGTGCTGAGCAAAACAGTGTTCAACAACAAAGGAAACGTCAAATGATCGCGCTCGCAGAATCGGGCATGAGTACTCTTTAGCTACTCTTCGGAATTCAGAAGCCAAGTGGAAAACGAACTGTCATACAATTCCGTTTATCTCCTATGATGTTTTCCAGAACGGGGAAATTTCGGGGAAGCATGGCGCGTTGAAGAGAGGGACATCCACGTCGCACCGTACGACAATGGAGAACAAAGACGCGGCAGCGAACGTCACCGCGAAATCCATATGGTTCAAACGACAGCTCAACATGGCGGTTGCGGCGGTGAGCAGCGTCGCATTGTGCGCCACCATGGCCTTCGTCGCGGCACTCACCGGCTACGTTTCCTCAAGCGACCTAGACTCCGCAGCATACAAGATGGCGGCCTCCCAAGCTGAAATCACCGAGAGTCTTATCACCGACAGCGACGGCGTGCGGAAGGTCTACAATTCCGCTGCCATAGCGTTCCCTGACGGGCACGCCGACTCCTGCCAGAAGATGCATCGCACCGGATCCGAGGAAACCGCATGGTCGTTGCCTGGCAGCACGCCGGTCATGTTCGAGATGCCCGAGTGGACCGGCTCGGACGGCAAGCCACTCAAGGCCGGTATCGACATTTGTCGAGACGGCCACTTCTATCCGGAGCTCGGTCGTTATTATGCCGCGTCCGGAGCCGAACTGTTCCTGCATCCGACGGCCACGACCGGCAACGCATGGTATCGCGAATCCCGCATGGGCAGCTATACCGACCGTGACGGTCTTGCAGTGATCGCCGACAACGTGTGGGGTCCCGACGGGTATCCGCTCGACGTCGACGGTAACCCGATCTACTTCGCCGATGAGAACGGCGACACCGTTTCCTCCGGCAAGGACATTGCGGGCTACAACTACGCAGGAGTCGGATCTGACCCGTTCCGCACGTCGAGCCTCATCATCAACGCATGGAGCGGCAAGGACGGCACCCCGTTCGACTACTCCACGGGCAGCGCGCTCGACACCAGCGGAACAGGCAAGGGCGCGTCCGACAGCGAATCGTCCGACATGACGTTCGCCGAAGGCGCCTACGATCCAGACAATCTGGAAATCCGACAGATGAACTTGTCCCGCGCAGGGTTCAGTGTCATGAACTTCAACGCTCGCCTCTACTCCAAGATGTACGATCAGCTCGCCAAACTGACCATCCTAGGATATCAGGCCATGTATGATGATCCGACCGAACTCGACAAGAGCGCGCTCGAAGCTCCGATCGCGGCGGCACAGGCCAAGCTTGCCGATCGCAAATACACGGACGATACGGTCGCATCTCTCACGGAAGCGTACGAGCAGGCCCTCTCGCTGTGGAACAACACCACGTTCAGCAGCGAACAGAACGGTCTTGTCTCCAATGCCGCCACGCTCCTTAACACGGCATTGGACGGTCTGAAGCTTCGGGAAACGAAGCCTGATGACCAGCCGGGCGGTGGCGAGGCCAAGCCGAATGACAAGCAGCCCTCGAAAGACAAGAATGCCAGCAAGGCCGATGGAAAACCGACTGCGGACTCGCCTCGCACGGGCTCCGACATCGTTCCCATTATCGCGGTCATGCTCCTCCTTGCAGGAGCCGGAACCACTGCCGGTACGTTGATACGCCGCAAGCATGTGCAGCGGTATGTTCCAGAAACCACCACCAGATAAATGGCCGGTCGAAGCACATTAGCTGCGACCGGCCATTTATCAAATGGGGTACGGTGATTAGAAGACGCTGTAGCCGCCGTCTACGCGAATGTCAGTGCCAGTAACGTACGAGGACGCGTCGCTGGCGAGGAAGAGCACCGTGCTGGCAATCTCGTCATTCGTGCCGAAACGATGCATCGGCACGACCTCGAGCATAGCGTCGTGGCCAGGCATGTCGATACGGCCATTGAAAATTCCAGACCACACGTATCCGGGGGAGATGGTGTTGGAACGGATGCCATCTTTGGCGAGCGCTGCGGCAAGGTAACGTGAGTGTTCCATGATGGCCGCTTTGGTGGCGCCATACGCGTTCACCGGCGTCGGACTTCCCATCATGTAGTTCGCGTTGTGTCCGGACAGGGAGGCTGTGAAGATCAGTGAGCCGCCATGACCGTGTTCGCGCATGATTTCATGCGCGATGCGGCCGGTACGGTAGGTGCCGTTGAGGTTGATGTTGATGGTGCGCGTCCATACTTCTTCGGTGGCGTCTTGATCGTCGCCCGGTACGTTGACTCCGGCGTTGAGGAACGCGAAGTCGACGGTTCCGAGTTGTTCTACCAATTGTGTTTTGAGTTCGGCTACCTGTTCGACGTTGGTGACGTCGCAGGTGAGCGCGATGACGTTGGTGCCGAAACGTTCGCTCATGTCTTTCGCCAGTTCGGTGAGCTTGTCTTCTTGGCTGGGCAGGTCGACTAGTGCGACGTCTGCTCCGGCTTGGGCGAGTGCGGCTGCGGCGTTGCGTCCTAGACCGCCTGCGGCTCCGGTGACGAAGCCTTTGCGGCCGCGCATTGAGAATTTGTCGAGTATCGAGTAGTTTGAATCCTTCCATTTGTCGAGGGGATAACGTTCGTCGAAGATTTGTTCGACGGTTTTCTCTGGAATCTTCGATGATTCGTCTGCCATGTTTCGCTCCTTTGCGTGATGGTGACCGCTTTTTTGGATGCGTCCGCGCATCATGTTTTGCGCATCTATGGACCATGTTTGCGGTTGCCTATGCTCGTGCCTGCGGTCGTTCGGCGTCCGTGCCGAACCAATCCGAGTATAGCAAATAAAACGATGGCGGTGCTGTCAGTATTTGTCAGGTAAAACGTAATGAGGAAACCGTAGAGTCAAGACAAGAAGATGGTTGGCGATCAAAAGGGGAGTGATGATGGAGTTGAAAATGTTTTCCAAGCCTGTGGTGTTCACGGATTTCGATGGGGTGCTCAACGCCTTTCCGGATGACAAGCTTTTGCGCAGGGGCGGCGTGAACAAAGTTATGACCTGGGCGAAGCCCGACAGTCCCTACGCGAAAATGTACAATCCTGAAAAAGCGTTCCACTTGGACGGCAACGAAAAAGCCCACACGCCCGTAGGCTCATGGCGCATCCACTGGTCCAGCGAACTGTCCGACGCCATGTACGCGTTGGCAGTTGACGGCATTGTGGAATTGTGGTGGCTGTCCACCTGGCAGCCATACTGCAGTCAGATTCTCGACCCGATGCTCGGCTGGGATCCCATGCTGGTCGATGTCATCACTTGGTACGATCCTGTCACCAAATGGGGACGTGAGACAGGCAAATGGCAGACCATCCAACGACGCGTACGCATCGAATGCGAAGAGAATGAACCCGCGCCGATCGTATGGATCGACGATGATGAATGCTTCGAACAGCGCGCGCAGCTCTTGGAGGAACTCCAGCCGAAAGCGCCGGTGCTTATGGTCCGTCCGGACTATCGTATCGGCATCAGCCGTCGCCAATGGAAACTGATCGATACGTTCGTGCACCATCCCGAACAGTTCGACACGGTCACGTTCGACATGGAACCAACCTGCAGGATATACGACATCCACCACGGTTTCTAGCCTAAATGAATTACCATGGGAGGATAGTCGAGCGGAATGAAGGAAGGATGGGGTTATGGCGGAACGTATCGTGGAGCGTCTTATCCGAGAGCGTGATACTCGATATGGTGACGGCATTTACACGACCACGCAAATCCAGTTCGCATGGAATTCCAATCATATGGAAGGTTCCACCCTTACTGCCAAACAGACCGCGCAGCTATTTGCCACCGGTACCTATACCACGGATGGCAGCGAACAGGTCAATCCTGACGATGCGTTGGAAACCCGTAATCATTTCGCTGCGTTCCGTTGGATTCTCGACCATGCTGATGAGCCGGTGGACCGGGATATGGTCTGTCACCTGCATGCCATTCTCAAGCAAGGCACCAGACAGGTCTCCGACTCGCTTTTCAACGTGGGCGGCTACAAGACTCGGCCGAACTTTATTGGCAATCCTGTCACTCCGACAAGGACTGCGCTGCCGCAGGATGTTCCCGAATTTATGGACAGGCTGTTTGATATGTGCACGAAACTTGAGGATGAACCGTATCAGATTGCCCGTGTCCATTGGACGTTTGAGAAGATTCACCCATTTTCGGACGGCAACGGTCGAATCGGACGGCTTATCATGTTCAAGGAGCTTTTGCGTATCGATGCGTTGCCTGTCCTTGTCCATGACGCGTATCGTGCGGAGTACGTCAATGGCATCAGCAAGTTTCCGGACGAGCCAGGATGGCTGGTTGATACGCTTCTATTCGAACGGGACCTTTACCGGTCGCATGTTCTGAAAACGGATGCCGAGGCATTGCGTTACACGTACCATGACCAATGGAATATGGCTGAGCATCGGGTGGAACGAGATGAGGATCTGGAATTTGCCAAGCTCATCGACACGAGGCCCAGCCGTTGTTCGATGAGGAGTATCAGCAGCGCGAACGGCTCCTATGGGGCGAGTAACGGTCCGACTATGTTGCCGTGGTTCCTCCTTCCAAACGTGACATGAACCGAATGTGCATTGAGATGTGCAATTCATGCACATTGCGGTCGCCGGCCGTTCACCTTGGTGTAAGAAGGAATCAGCCTTCGGACTTTAGCATGAGATGCAATGGCGCGTATTGAATGCGCGCATACGAGGAAGTGAGAGCTGCATACATGCGTGTATCCGACTTCGACGGAACCATCTACGACGGAGAAAGCCTGTTCGACCTGTACCTGTTTTCGGCCAAATACAATCCGAAGGTATTGCGGTACATCGCCCCGGTACTGCGCTATGCCATCAAATACAAGCTCGGACGAGCCACATTCGACCAAATGGAATACGGTGTGGGCAAACTATGCCACGGATATTTAAGCGAACTTGCCGAATCGTTGGAATTCGAAGAATTGGTCAACACCTTCTGGGATCAGAACATGAAGCGCATCAAACCCTGGTATGAGCCACGCGAAGACGATGTGATCCTCACCGCCTCGTTCGACATCACCGTGGGCGAGGCCTGCCGCAGGCTTGGCGTGCAACATTTGGTCTCGTCCACCATCGACGGCAACACGTTGAACGTAAACTACCTCAACTTCAACACCAACAAGCCCAAACGATTCCGCGAACTCTACGGAGACAACGTTCGAGTGGACGAATTCTACACAGACAGCCGATTCGACCAGCCCATGATCGACATGGCCCGACGTGCCTACATGGTCAAAGGCAACAAAATCCACCAAGTCAAATAGCCGGAAAGGCTGGAACGGAATACGGCGGCAAGGGCCGATCTTGACATCTCCCCTTCGGCATGGACGCCTTGCACGAGCCAGGATGGGCGTCGGTCGGTCATATTGCCGTATATGGAAAATACGACCGACCGCAAAAACAGTTAGAACGACACGCGCTTGGAATGGTTTACGGCAGAAACCTCGCACACGATGCCAACAACTACCGCGAAACACGCTTCACACACAACAAATAAATCAACCAAGCAACAGGCATCGCCAACATAAACACCGGATAAAACCACACAGCAGACAAACGCCCATACACCAAACCACCCACAAACGGACCAACCGACATACCCAAATCAATACCCGCATAATACGTACTATTCGCAATGCCACTGCGCTCGCGGCCTGCGATTACCACGGCCTGCGCCTGCGTGACTGAACTCATCAGACCGTAGCCGACAGCGGTGAAAATCGCAGCCAACAACAGCATCCAATCATTGAACAGGAACGTCATGCATGCGAGCATCGCCAGCATGCCCAACGAGCAGACCGTCAGCCAGAAACGGAAGCCCTTGCTGTCGAACAGGTCGCGCAAGCCCAGTCGCAACACCAATAACGCGACCGCGTAAAACATGAAAAACAGGTCGGACGATACCGGCAGATGACGAGACTGAACATAATTCACGATGAAGGACTGATTCGCGAAATACGCTATCGCAAACATCATGAACGTCAGCGACAACGGCACCACACGCGGTTCCAGAATCGAACGGATCGAAAAACGATGCTTTTTGGTTGCGCTAGCAGAACCGTCAATGTCTACGGCAGTGGAGGGATTCTCCGTTATGGAAGTCTGCTTTTTGCGTACCGGTTGTCCGCCATTCTTCACCATCAGTGTGGCGATCAGCATGATCACCGCCAGCACCAGCGAACTCAAAAACGTCAGACGATAACCGATGTATTTTTGCGCGCGAATACCCAATGCCGGTCCGACCGCCATAGCCAGCGCGTTCATCGTGCCATACAATCCCATGCCGGCACCCATATGCCGGATCGGCAGCAAAAGCGACATCCACGTGGCCAGGCAGACCGAGCAGCATGCGAAACCAACGCCGTTGATCACGCGAGCCATGATGAGCATGATGGGGGAGTTTGCGAAATAGTACAGCAGTCCGGCGGCGAAATAGAGCACCGTGCCAACCGCCACAAGCGTGCGCTTGCTGGTTTTGTCGGAAAGATTGCCTGCGATAGGGCGGCAGAACAGTGAGATGAAACTCATCGACCCGGCCACCGCACCCATCAGCATGCCGTCCGCGCCCAACGATTCCGCATATCCGGCAACGATCGGATTGGCAAGCATATTGCTCGACATGAAACAGAACGTCGCAAGCATGACCAACGCCATATCACGGGTGATGAGACGATCATGCTTACGCCGGGGCTGTTCGGGCTGGTTCGATTGTTGTGCCGGTTGCTTCTGTCGTACCGATTCAGATGCGGGTATCGTTGGTGCTGTCATGCTCGTTCGCCTCCGAGCATGCAACTGTAGCAGCCTTGACGAAAAACGGCCGTCCACATATTGCGGACGGCCGATGGAGATGGCTTTAACGATGTGAAAGTATGCTTCGCTTACAGAGTTTTTACAGAGCTTTGGCGGCCTGCTCGACAAAACCTTCCATACCGTCGATGTCAACGACATGGTCGAAACGCACGTCGGCGGTCTCAAGACCGCGCAGCGCGGCCGGAGCGGTGGTGCCGGTGGCCTTGGCAAGCACGTCCATGCATTCGAAATCGGTGCCGGACGCGTCAAGACCCAGAGATTCGTTGACTACGCGCGGGAACTTGTACGGGCTGGCGGTGGACAGCAGCACGCGCGGCGTGAGCGGATCGCGCGGCATCTGCTGCATGACGTAGTAGCCGCATGCGGTGTGCGGGTCGATCACGTAATGGTTCTTGTTCCAGCAGTCCGCGATCATCTCGCGCACCTGGTTCTCATCGGCCCAACCGGTGCCGAAGATGGAACGAATCTTCTTCATCATCGGCTCGGGAACCTCGTAGGCGCCCCACTGGCTCAGATCGTTCATCAGCATGGAGATCAGGCGTGTGTCCTTGTCGGACATGTAATACAGCATGCGCTCCAGGTTCGATGAGATGAGGATATCCATCGACGGGGAAATGGTCTGGAAGAACGGACGCTGACGGTTGTACGTGCCGGAAGTCAGGAAGTCGAACAGCACGTTGTTCTTGTCGGACGCCACCACAAGATGCTTGACCGGCAGGCCCAGCAGTTTCGCGTAATAGCCGGCGAGGATGTCGCCGAAATTACCCGTCGGCACAACGAACTCGACCTCGTCGCCCACATTGATGACCTGGCGTTCCAGCAGCTGCGCGTACGCGGAGAAGTAATAGACGACCTGCGGCACCAGACGGCCCACATTGATGGAATTCGCGGAGGAAAGCACCACATGCGAATCATCGGCGAGACGTTCGGCAAGCTCCTTGTCGCCGAAGATGCGCTTGACGGCGGACTGCGCGTCATCGAAATTGCCCTTGACCGCGCACACGTTCACATTGGAGCCGGACTGCGTGGTCATCTGCAGCTCCTGCACCTGGCTGACCTTGCCTTCCGGATAGAACACGGTGATGCCGGTGCCCGCGGCGTCCGCGAAACCAGCCAACGCGGCCTTGCCGGTGTCGCCGGACGTGGCGGTGACGATCATGATCTTCTCATCCGCGTCGCCATCCGCCGGAGTGGTGCGCGCCATGAAACGCGGCAGAATCTGCAGCGCCACATCTTTGAACGCGGAAGTCGGACCGTTGAACAGTTCCATCACATAGTCATCGCCGAGCGGCTTGACCGGAGTGATCTTCTCGTCGGACCACTGCGGGCCGTACGCCTCGTCGATGCACTCCTTGAGCTCGGCCTCGGTGTAGTCCGGCAGCAGCACGGACAGCACATCGAACGCGATCTGCTGGTAGGACTTGCCGGCCAAGGAAGCGATATCCACATGGGTCTCACCCAAGGAGTCGGTCACGAACAGGCCGCCATCATCGGCGATGCCCTTGCGGATGGCCTGCTTGGAGGTAAGCGAATCGGTGGTGCTGCGTGTGCTGTGGAACGTGGTCACTTGATTTCCTTAGCAATAGAACGGACAGATTACGTCAAACGTGCTTCTCAGTGTACCGGCACAGGTGGGAAGAACGTCGCATCGCGTCCGTGGAATGGGACGCCGACCCCATACGATTGCCGACGGAAGGTCCTGCTTTTCCACGTGGCACCGCGATCGTGCCGTCCATGTCTTCGCGCGCAGGCGGTGCCATATTTCCCACATGTTTCGAAACCCGGTTTTCCTCCGATCGTTTTCACACGTACACTGCTCTGTAACCCGCGGTACAGCGGATGATCATTCCGAAGTCAAGGAGGGCTTCATGACTGCATCACCTCTTGCGCAAACACCGAACGACATGTTCAACGCGCCCATCGCCGAAGCGGATCCGGAAATCGCCGAAATCCTCGACGCCGAACTGTCCAGGCAGCAAAACGGACTCGAAATGATCGCATCCGAGAATTTCGTGCCTCGCGCCGTCCTACAGGCACAAGGCTCCGTGCTGACCAACAAATACGCCGAAGGCTATCCGGGACGCCGCTACTACGGCGGCTGCGAGCAGGTGGACAAAATCGAAACCATCGCCCGCGAACGCGCCAAAAGCCTATTCGGCGCCGAATACGCCAACGTACAGCCGCACTCCGGCGCACAGGCCAACGCAGCCGTCTACCAGGCGCTCGTCAAACCCGGCGACACGGTCCTCGGCCTCGCCCTCGACCACGGCGGTCACCTCACCCATGGCATGAAAATCAACTTCTCCGGCCGCTTCTACCACGCCGAAGCCTACGGCGTGAATCCCGAAACCTTCCGCATCGACCCGGAAATCATCCGCCAGCGTGCGCTCGAAACCCATCCCGCCATGATCATCGGCGGATGGAGCGCCTACCCGCGCATCGAAGACTTCAAAGCCATGAAGGAGATCGCCGACGAGGTCGGCGCCAAATTCTGGGTGGACATGGCCCACTTCGCCGGCCTCATAGCCGCCGGACTGCATCCAAGCCCCGTCCCATACGCCGACGTCGTATCCTCCACCGCGCACAAAACCCTCGGCGGCCCACGCTCCGGCTTCATCCTCGCCAAGCAGGAATACGCCAAGAAACTCAACTCCGCCGTATTCCCCGGCCAGCAAGGCGGCCCGCTCATGCACGTCATCGCCGGCAAGGCCGTCGCCTTCAAAGTCGCCGCCACCCCGGAATTCAAAGACCGCATGCAACGCACCCTCGACGGCGCCAAGATCCTTGCCGAACGCCTCATGGCCGACGACGTCAAAAACAACGGCATCAGCGTCCTGACCGGCGGCACCGACGTGCACCTGGTCATGGTCGACCTACGCAACAGCGAAATGGACGGCAAACAAGGCGAAGACCTGCTCGCACAATGCGGCATCACCATCAACCGCAACACCGTCCCGTTCGACCCACGCCCCGCATCCGTGGCCTCCGGCCTGCGCATCGGCACCAGCGCACTCGCCACCCGCGGCTTCGGACCCAAGGAATACGAGGAAGTCGCCGACATCATCGGCACCGCTCTCGCCGCAGGACAGGACGCCGACGTCGACGCGCTCAAGGCGCGCGTCGACAAGCTTGCCGAAGACTTCCCGCTTTACCCGGGACTCGACCAAATCCACTGATCACCAGCCTCGACTGACGAAATCGCGCCCCGCCGCGCAACCAACGACCCGAAAATGGCCGTCATTGCCCAGCGAGGCGTGATTTCGCGCTATTCTAAGAGACTATGACGAATCCACAGAACCAAGGCACCGCCATGAACGCCGACGTGTTCGAAGCAGTATGCGCCATGGGCGACGCAGCCCGCACCGCGCAATCGCAACTTGCCCAGGCAAACACCGAAGCCAAAAACCAACTGCTCAACGCCATCGCCGACGCACTCGACCAGCATGCGGACGACATCGCCGCAGCCAACACGCTCGACATGAACCAAGCCGAAACCGACGGCATGGACGCCGGCAAACTCGACCGACTCAAATTCGACCAGCAGCGCATCACCGCCGCCGCGCAAGGCGTACGCCACGTGGCATCCCTACCAGACCCCATCGGCGAAATCGTACGCGGATACCATCTGGAAAACGGCCTACGCCTGCAGCAGGTACGCGTCCCCATCGGCGTGCTCGGCATGATCTACGAAGCGCGCCCCAACGTCACCGTCGACGTGGCCTCCCTATGCATCAAATCCGGCAACGCCGTCCTGCTGCGCGGCGGACACGCGGCCGAACACACCAACGCGGCAACACTCGCCGTCATCGCCGACGTACTCACCAAACACGGATACGACCACAACATGATCGCCACCGTAGACCAATACGGACGCGGCGGCGCCACCGCCATGATGGAGGCGCGCGGACACATCGACGTGCTCATCCCACGCGGGGGAGCGGGACTCATCCAAGCCGTCGTGCGCAACTCCAAAGTTCCCGTCATCGAAACGGGAGCCGGCAACGTGCACATCTACGTCGACCGGTCCGGAGACCTCGACAAGGCCATCCCCATCCTCATCAACGCCAAAACCCAGCGCGTCGGCGTATGCAACGCCGCCGAGAAACTCCTCGTGCACCGGGACGTCGCCGAAACCTTCCTGCCGAAGGCCGCCGCGGCGCTCGCCGAAGCCGGCGTCGAAATGCATGCCGACGAACGCGCGTACGGCATCATCGAACAAGCCGGGGTGAAGGACGCGCATCTCACGCATGCCACCGACGAGGATTGGGACACCGAATATCTGGCGCTTGAGATAGGCATCAAAGTGGTCGATTCGCTTGACGAGGCCATCGCGCACATCAACCGTCATTCCACAGGACACACCGAATCCATCATCGCCGAGGACTATTCGGCCATCGAGGAATTCACCTCGCGCATCGATTCGGCGGTGGTGATGGTCAACGCCTCCACGCGATTCACGGACGGCGGAGTCTTCGGTTTCGGAGCTGAGCTCGGCATCTCCACGCAGAAGATGCACGCGCGAGGCCCTATGGGGCTTCGTGAGATGACCACGACCAAATGGATCGGCTATGGAACGGGACAGGTGAGAGCATGAGCGACGAAACCAAGCAGGAAACCGTGCGAAACAACAAGAATCCCTGGAACGCGGATCTGAACGATCCGATGCTCGGACTGCGACTGGCGTCCGAACGATTGAGCATCGTCCGCTACGTGTTCCTCGTACAGGTCGAGGACGGCATCGCCTCCGCCGACGAACGTGCATCGCTCGAATACGCCGACGCGGTGCTGATCGGTTGGCCCGAAGCCGACGCCGCGGACGTCGTCACCCCCGATGCCGCCCAGCTTGACGATATCGACGAGCAGATGCGGGTCATGGAACAGCACATCGCCAAGTTCAGCGCGATGGAACGAGACCATGACATCGTCGGCATGACCGACACGCTGATTCGTGTCACCGAGCGCGTTGCCGGAATCCGCAGTATATACCAGCCGGATTTCCCGCTGCCGACATTCGCCGAGATTCGACGTGTGGTGCAGGACGAGTGGGATGAGGATATGGACAAGATCGATCCCGACAACGCCTCACCGACCGCGGACAGCATCGAGCAGGAAACCGCCGACGCGGACAAAGAGCAGCAGGCCGAGAAACAGGCCGAACAGCAGGCCGATGGCGCGCAAAAGAGCGGAGCGTCCGCATGACCGGACCAAAACGCATGCGGCCGGAATCTGCGGAGGCCGATCCCGAACTGACCGTCAGCTACGTGGTCGAGCCGGAACGACGCATGTCGGAACTATCCGTAGACCGGCCGCAATCAGCCGTGACCACCGGACGCAGGTCCGCACGAGGCAACTGGCACAACCGGTTGCGCATCGGCATCATGGGCGGCACTTTCGACCCGATCCATAACGGCCATTTGGTCGCAGCCTCCGAAGTGTCCTGGGTGTACGACCTCGACGAGGTGATCTTCGTGCCGACCGGACGGCCGGTGTTCAAGTTGGACAAGAAGGTCACCAATGCGGAGGACCGGTACCTTATGACGGTCATCGCCACCGCGTCGAATCCGAAATTCACCGTGTCGCGCGTGGACATCGACCGTCCCGGCGTCACCTACACCATCGACACCCTGCGTGACATCCGCGCCCAGTATCCCGATGCGGAACTGTTCTTCATCACCGGCGCCGACGCCGTGGCGGAGATCATGCAATGGAAGGACGCCAACAAGATGTGGGAGCTGGCGCATTTCGTGGCCGTGACACGTCCCGGCTATTCCTCGCCGGACGGCGTGAAATTACCTGAAGGCAAGGTGGATACGCTGGAGATTCCCGCTTTGGCGATTTCCTCCACGGATGTGCGTCGCCGCGCCGAACATGGCGAACCCGTCTGGTATCTCGTACCCGATGGCGTGGTGCAATACATCGGCAAACACGGCCTATACCGATAGAAGATGGATGGGGCCGTCCGCATGGCCCCCCCGAACACACGGGGTCGGTGAGGTCTGCGCGGCCGGTTAGTATGGGTCACATCCACTTCGCTAGAACAGACGTTTGGAGACACGGTGAGCGCAATCCTTGAAGGAAAGCCGGATAAGAACCTTATCCTTGTCACAGGCAGAGCACACCCGAAGCTGGCGGCGGAAGTCGCCGAACAGCTCGGCATTGATGTTCTGGAAACCACAGCATACGATTTTGCGAACGGCGAAATGTACGTGCGCTACACCGAGTCCGTGCGTGGCGCGGACGTGTTCGTACTGCAGAGCCATTCCAATCCGGTCAACCAGGCCATCATGGAACAGCTCATCATGATTGATGCGTTGAAGCGTGCTTCCGCGCGTTCCATCACCGCGGTCTGCCCGCTGCTGGGCTATTCCCGCCAGGATAAGAAGCACCGCGGCCGCGAGCCCATCTCCTGCCGTCTGGTGTTTGACCTGCTCAAGACCGCAGGCGCCGACCGCATCATGAGCGTCGATCTGCATGCGGCGCAGTCGCAAGGCTTCTTTGACGGCCCGGTTGATCATCTCATCGCCATGCCGGTGCTGGTCGATTACATCCGTGACCGTTTCTCCAACCAACTTGACAACGTCGCTGTCGTCTCCCCGGACGCCGGTCGTATCCGTGTTGCCGAACAGTGGGCGCAGCGCCTCGGCGGCGGTCCGCTCGCCTTCGTGCACAAGACCCGCGACATCACCCGCCCGAACCAGGCGGTCGCCAACCGTGTGGTCGGCGACGTCGCAGGCAAGGACTGCGTGCTTGTCGACGACCTGATTGACACCGCGGGCACCATCGCCGGCGCATGCAACGTGCTTAAGGATGCCGGAGCCAAGTCGGTGACCGTCGTCGCCACGCATGGCGTGCTGTCCGGCCCGGCCGTGGACCGACTGAAGAACTGCGGCGCACGCGAGGTCGTGCTCACCGATACCGTGCCGATTCCGGAAGAAAAGCGTTGGGACGGTCTGACTGTTCTGTCGATCGCGCCGTTGCTGGCAAGTGCCATCCGCGCCGTGTTCGAAGACGGTTCCGTTGCCGAACTGTTCGACACGTATCCGGAACATCACGGCCAGGGCTTCCTGTTCGCCTGATTTTCTAGGAAACTCGGATACTTCTGACACTTCAGATATTTCGAGGTTTTACGTTATACGGGTTCCGGTTCATTCGGAACCCGTTTTCTTTATGCTTTTCGCTGCATTGCACGCTGACGGTTGCGCGGGTGGGGGTGTTTCCGCCATGCCGTACGGGCCGATCCGACTTGTTCGAATGGTAATGCGTGCGGAACGTCATGATGCCCCCGCATCTTAAAAAAACGTCAGGCCGGCATCAGACCTGTACGCCTGCGAGCTTCAGGAACTTCTTGTCGGACTGGATGCCTTGAGTCAGGAACTCTCCGTTCTTGAACAGCGCGTAGGTCGTGACCGGAGCTGGCGTATTCTGGGCCTGCTCACGGCTGATGATGTGAATGGTTTTTAATGGAATGCTGTGCTCTTCCGCCACCGCTTCCACGCGTGGCACCCAGTAGTGGGTGAACGGACACTGGTCCGTGTAATAGAGAACGAATCCATCACCATCCGCCGTGGGATATTTGGCGCATTCTTTGAATTGCGGAGGCTTCGTGTCCGAACCGAACGGCAGGTACATGAGCATGATTCCGCATGATGACGTGTCCGCAACCATGAAACCCTTGTGCGCAAGGTATTTCGCGTCGGAGAGGAATTCGCGCTTGCGTCCTTCGGCAGACAAAATACACAATCCCTTCCGCCCCTGCTCCTTCGCATCCCTCACGCACTCCCGTAACAGGTCGTTGGAATATCCGTGCCCTTTCATGGAGCCGGCGACCCATAGACAGTCGATGTAAAGATACCCATCCGCTTGGATAGGAACCCACGCGTTCTCCGCGGGGATATATTCGATGAAGCATTTTCCGCGTTCTACGCTGCGGTAGAAGATCAATCCTTCGTCGAATCGACGTTTGAGCCACTCCTTTTTCGCAAGGGCCTGTTTGCCGGACATGGCGCAGCAGACGTGCTCTGCATCGATGTTGTCCCTGGTAATTCGAATGTATTCCATTCGGGACCTCCTTGTCTTGCGCGGTTCCGCCCATGTTGCCGCCTATGGCGTGGGATTATTGCCGAGTCTACTGGAAGGCGCCGTTCCTTGACATCAGCGTTGCTCCGAAAAAACGAGATTCCGGTTTCCATGACGTTTTCAGACTTCCGTATTTTAGATATTTAGACAAACGTCTAAATATCTGGTAGGATGAATATCCCAATCCGATACTGGAAAGAGAGCGATGATGGCAGGAGAAGGATTCAAGGCACTCGCCGACCCCACGCGGCGTCGTATCCTCGAGCTGCTGCGTGCGGGGGATATGACCGCGGGGGAGCTCGCGGAGCATTTCGACATCAGCAAGCCATCGCTCAGTCACCATCTGGCGACTCTTAGGAACGCTGGTCTCGTAACGGACGAACGACATGGGCAGAACATCGTGTACAGCCTCAATACCACAGTTATGCAGGACTTGGTCGGATGGTTCATGGGCTTCGCGGACGATCCGGAAGACAGGCAATGAAAGGTCTGACAATGCAAAAGCAGGAAAAACCCGAGACAACCAAAGCCTCGACCGGTATTCCGGCCCGTGTATGGGTCGTCCTCATGCTGCTTTGCGTGCTGAACGTCGTGGCGCATCTTGCCGCCATGCCGGGGCTACCTGAGCGCATTCCCATGCATTGGGGTGTTGACGGCGGTGTGAACGGATGGGGGCCACGTTGGATGGCATCCGTTCTGGGTGCGCTTCCATTGACGTTTCTCGCACTGTTCTATGTGGTGCCGCGCATTGATCCGAAAGGTGCCGCATATGCCAAGTTCGGCGGATTCTACCAAGGATTCGTGATCTCGTTCACGGTATTCATGTGCGCCATCAGCTGGCTTGGGGAACTCACCGTCTGGAACCTCCTTCCTGGCAAGGGCGCGGTCAACGTCATCGTGTCCGGGGCGATCGGCGCGTTCTTCATCGGCATGGGTAATTATCTACTCGTGTGCGGCAAAACTACACGCTCGACATCAAAACGCCATGGGCGCTCGACGACCCCGACAACTGGCGCCGCACCCACCGTTTCGGCGGAGCCTGTTTCATGGTGGTGGGCGTTAGCCTGATTGTGCTGGGATTTTTAGGAGGTATATTGCCTGAAACCTGGATTCTGGCAGTGATTATGGTGCTTGCGATTGTCTCGGTCGCAGCCATGTATGTTTACTCGTATCTCATCTGGCACAAATCCCACAACAGCTGATTGGGTAGCACCCCCGGTTTTCTTCAGCGAAACCACAGGGGAGTCCGACCCGAATTGCCTGACCGTGCGGGTCGTGTTGACGCGGATAAACGGATAAAAGACGCCCCGGTGACATGGAAACTAGCGGTTAGCATGGGGACTCGTACTTGTAAGTGCAACAGGCATTCCGATGATGTTTGATTTTCCTGCATGCAAACCCGTCG
>ENA-OQED01000011-OQED01000011.1-human-gut-metagenome-genome-assembly--contig:-NODE-11-length-80873-cov-5.242377_pt1 | contig 80873 bp, 59 predicted proteins | sample MGYA00242790_ERZ504625 | MGnify/ENA primary metagenome ERZ504625 (study PRJEB26092, sample SAMD00036345) | human gut metagenome | host: Homo sapiens | study: EMG produced TPA metagenomics assembly of...
GGCTCGTCGCATCCTGGGGCTGGAGCAGGTCCCAAGGGTTCGGCTGTTCGCCGATTAAAGCGGCACGCGAGCTGGGTTCAGAACGTCGTGAGACAGTTTGGTCTCTATCCTCTGCGCTCGTTGGAATCCTGAGGAGGCCTGCCCATAGTACGAGAGGACCTGGGTGGACGAACCTCTGGTATGCCGGTTGTCGCGCCAGCGGCACGGCCGGTTGGCTACGTTCGGGAGGGATAACCGCTGAAAGCATCTAAGCGGGAAGCCTGCTCCAAGATTAGGATTCCATGGATCTTCGAGATCCTGTAGCCCGCATGTTGAACACGTGTTTGATAGGCCGGAGGTGGAAGCCCCGTGAGGGGTGGAGCCGACCGGTACTAACGGGCGACGGCGACACAACAATTCCGATCCTCTTGTGGAGGGTTGGTTCCGCGTCTTTCCTGTGCTGGATCGTCCTGGACGGCAATATGCGTTGGGATGGTCACGAATACGATTCAAACGATAGGCGTTTGCCTCGCGTCCGCTAGCCGGTTCCCGAACCGCCACCGATGACATGCCGGTTTGGATTCCTTTGGTTTCCTTGCCGTGGCCGTTAGATTTGCGGTGGTCATAGCCCTGGTGAGACGCCCGGTCCCATTCCGAACCCGGTAGCTAAGGCCAGGCGCGGCGATGGTACTGCACTCGAGAGGGTGTGGGAGAGTAGCACGCCGCCGCTTCAAACGTATCGGGCCTCCCGGTCGAGCCTTTGGCTCCCGGGAGGTCCCTTTTTCATGCTCTCTTTCCGGGCTTCCCGGCGGGCGTCGCTCCAGGAACCCCCGTTTTTTCATCACCTCCCGGACCTCCCGGCAACGCCTTTCGGGCTCGTCGAAGGTCCTTATCCGGAGTCTCCACCGGATGTCCGCTTTGAGAACCACTTTTCTCTTTGATGTTTTTTGATTTGAGATTGTGCTGTGGCACCATGGATACACCATAGGAATCATGTGCCAAGGGGATAGCTATGTTTCTTCTTCCAGATCAGCAACTCAGACGTGCCGATCGAGTGATGCGGCAACGACTTGTGCCATATGTGCACGAAACATTATCGCATTGTCAGTTACGCGCTTTTCGCCAATGAAGGCGAACCCGAACAGAGCGCCGACTTTCTTGCCCGTGTCAGGGAAAACAAAGTGGATTTTCTCGACTTCATGGTTCCTGGTGCCTGGGGCACGATATGGGGTACCACATGGTTCGAGGTTCGTGGACGTATCGACCGTGAGTCGGTCAAAGGCAGAGCCGTCGAACTGGTTGTAGATCTGGGATGGAAACGACATCGTGGCCCGGGCTTCCAAGCGGAAGGATTATGCTATCGCCCTGACGGCAGCGTCATCAAAGCGGTGAATCCAGACAATTGCTGGATTCCGCTTATCGATGCCAATGGCGTGGCGAATGTGGAGCTTGACGATGCCGGTCGTTTCACGGTATATGTCGAGGCCGCATCGAATCCACTGGTCGAAGCTGACCTGCCATTCGCGCCGATGAATCTGGGGGAGCGTGCCGACGGTCGTCCATCCGACTATGTGCTCACCACAATGGACGTGTGCGCTTTCAACCAAAACGTGTTCGACTATCTGATGGACTTGGAAACCGTCACCTCGCTGATGAGGGAACTCAAGGATGATGATCCTCGATATTGGCAGCTGGCCAAAGCGCTGCAACGATCACTCAACACATATGACGAGCGTGATATCGCCGGAACTCTGGAGCCAGCCAAGGAAAAGCTTGCCGGGGTATTATCCGAACCCGCATATTCCAGCGTCATCCATCATGTCGCGGTCGGCCATGCGCATATCGATTCCGCATGGCTGTGACCCGTGCGCGAAACCCACCGTAAAGTGGCCCGCACGGTGTCCAACGTGCTTGCCCTGATGGACGAGGATCCGGATTTCACGTACGCGATGAGTTCCGCCCAACAGTATGCGTGGCTGGAACAGGAACATCCAGACCTGTTCGCGCGCATGCTGCAGCGCATCAAGGAAGGACGATTCATTCCCGTCGGCGGAATGTGGGTCGAATCCGATAACATGCTGCCCACAGGTGAGTCGCTGATCCGCCAGATCACGTTCGGCATGCGTTACTTCCGTGAGCATCTTGGCGTGGAACCAAAAGGACTGTGGCTTCCCGACAGTTTCGGTTATTGCGGGGCATGGCCGCAAATCGCACGTCGTGCCGGTTTCGAATGGTTCCTCACACAGAAGATCTCATGGAACGACACCACGAAATTCCCCCACCATCCTTCGAATGGGGCTGAACCAATTCCACGACATTCTTCCCGGATCGGCGATCGCATGGGTGCATCGGCAGGCGCGTGCGGACTACGTGCGCGACATCGCAAGACTGCGTGATATCGCCGCTGAAGCGGGTGCTTCCATCGCATCGGTGCGGGATGATGCCGACATGCGATCGAACGCGGCCATCGTCCCATATACGGCAAAGAATGGCGATTCGTGGATTGCTCGCACCGCGGCAGTGGGAACGCAGGATGATGACGCGAACGGCACCGACGCGGTCGCCGATGAATCCACCATCGCAACGACATGCGACGACGGTCGAATCATACTTGACAACGGTTTGCTACGTGCCATCATCGCACCAGACGGTACGGTCCGTTCACTGATCGACCTTGATAATGGACACGAACTGGTGCCCGACGGCAGTGGAATCGGGCATTACGAGCTTCTCCGCGACGAGCCATACGAGTGGGACGCATGGGACATCCAGCGCGATGCCTTCCTCAGCGCCGAAGGCATCGATGACTCGCATGTGGAACGAGTGACGGAGACAAAACGCGGCGGAGCACCGTGCACGTGTCCAGCACCACCGACGGGGTGTCCATCGATGCCTGCATTACATTGCGGGCAAAGTCGAAAAGCCTTGAATTCCGGACCAAAGTGGATTGGCGGGCATCCGAACGATTCCTCAAAGTCGACATTCCCATGGCTATCCAGGCCGACCGGGCGCAGTACGAATGCCAGTACGGCATGGTGGAACGGCCCATTCAGAAAAACACACGTTCCGACGAGGCGAAATACGAAAGCTGCACGCACCGGTTCGTACGCGTCGCCGATGCCGGCTATGCGGCTGCGGTCGTCAACGCCAGCACCTACGGTTCCGACGTTTCGCCGATTCACCGGAACACGGCTTCCGGGCCGGTGCGTGGCACGATGATTCGACTTTCGTTGCTGTCGTCCCCGCTATACCCCGATCCGAACACTGACAAGGGCGTGCATGAGTTCGCGTGGAACGTTGTGGCGGATGCCAGTATGCCGGCTGTGCTTGACGAGGCGAACCGTCTCAACGCGGCCGTGCTGCCTGCCGTGCCGGCGTTCGATCCGCTGGCGCAGCTCAACCCGGTGGATGGCGTCATGGTGCTTGACTGGGTCAAGCTTGCCGATGACGGTTCCGGAGATCTGATACTGCGCGTTTATGAGGCGGTCGGCGGCGAAGCCCATGCGAGACTTGCCGTCAACGCCGCTTTGGGGAAGGCCACGGTACGCGAGTGTTCCATTATGGAGGATGCGCGGCTGGATGCCGAATTGCCCGCGGCTTTTGCCGACGGTGATCCGTCCGTGGCAAGAACGGCGCAAGGAGCGATGCTGAGCCTGCATCCGTTCCAATTGGCCACGTTGCGCGTCAGTTGTGGAAGCGATGGTGGAAATACTGATGGGAATGAGAGTGGAAGCCTGCGATAGATGAGGAACTGGCGGCGGATGCGCTGAGCCGTGCGCCGCCTATTCCTTGGCTTGAGTCCACGCCTGAAGCTTCATACGATTGAGCTCGGTGTTGGGATCGTACGTGTCATCCAACCGCTCCTGATACATCGCGACCAGTTCTCCGCCGCGGCCCAACGCCTCCAAAGCGCCTCACGAATCGACTCCCATTCGTACGGCACCACTTCCTCGGGGAACATGACCGTGCACTGGTTCGGTGCGTCACGCTCCACCAGATCGACGAAATTCAGCAGATCCTGCCACCGTTCGGCAGCGATCAGCCGCGCCGCGTACGCGTCGGCAAGCGGCTCGGACGTATGGTTGTCGCGCAGGAAACGATCGGCCTCCTCGGCATCGCCACTGATCCGCATCAGATCGTGCCGCAGGAACTGCACGGCATGGTCGAACTGGTTTTGCGCGGTCTGCGCAAGCTGCTGTTTGGACAGGAATGATGGGTCAAGCATGGCGAGATCGTTCAGTTCCTCGGGGGAGAGGGTGGGCGAACCGCCGGTAGTGGAATCGCCGGCAGCGCCCGTGGAATGCGTGATCGAGTTCGCGGTATCCGCGCCGTCCGCAGCGTCTGTACTATTCGTGCTATGCGCATTGTCCGCGTCAGAGGACGTATCACGAAGGTCATGCGATTGCGTTGCGGTGGCGTCGCGTGCACCCGTATCGCCCGTAACATCACTGTCGATACTGCCGACGCTGTTCATAGTGTCGCCAGTCGTGCTGCTTGCATCGCCATTACCGGACTTCGCTGCGAAATCACGCATCGCGGCAATGCCCTTGTTCAACGCATCGTAAGCGAACATGCGCGTATCGTCCCACTGCGCGAACGACAGTCCGCAAGACAACAACTCCACCATCTGCATGGCGTTGAGCCGGAAATCCTCATTGCACGCCACCTGCGTGATCATGCGCAACGCCTGCTCGCCCGTCATCGGATCGGCGTTGCAGGCCACGGCATCCATGTACACGCGTACGGTCTGAATCAGATCTTTCAGGTAGTCGAAACCCTCGTTGTCACGGTCGGCCACATTGCCGACGAACCTTGCGGTCATCTCCACAGCTTTGGCGAGATTGCCGACCGCGTCAAGCCATCGCGTGCTGATCACCGCGTTGCCGACCACCGCGTCCACGCCGGACAGCGCCTGCGAATCGATCGAAAACGTCGGCATATCGATGCGTGGAATCTCCACGCCCGTATCGGTACGTTCCGCGGTGGGCACCATGGAGGCGAGGGCGTCGAAATACCATTGCATGGGCATGTTGATGACCACGTCCGCGTCGGAAAGATTGGCGACCGGCACATCGTTGCGTTGCGCGGCATCCTCCTGGCTTGCTTCGCGGATGAGATGATTCCACAGGAAAGTCGGCCCGTCGAATTCGGCGGAACTGAGCCATCCGTTATTGACGTAGTCGGTGAGATCGTCGGCTTCCTGCCTGCGATTGAAGCTGCCCATGCGCCCACCTTTCCGTTGCGATGCCTGTGATTGCATAGTTGCGATTGTGCCGCAACAAGTAGCCGCACCAAGTATAGGCGGCGTCGGCTACGTCTGTGGAAGAGAGCGGAAAGGGCGGAATGAGGGGGAAACGAAAATAATGACGAAAATGAGACGGCAAAATGGCCGTTCGGTAAAATCGGACTATAATCAATCGCACATAACAGAACATGTTTTCAGCGCATTCGGAAATGTTTTCCGGGTGCGCTGAACGGTTTTTGGCGCAATATGAACGGAGGGCCAACACAAGATGAACGCACGCAAACTTGGTGCGGCGGCTGGGGTCATCGCTTTGATCGTAGGTCTGTTCACGGGATGCGGTTCGACGAACAGCGCTTCCAATGCGACGTCGGACGGCGATTCGAACAGTGGCACAACCGCGACATATTCCGTGGACGGTGCCAAAGATTCCATCCGCATCGCCTCCGGCTCCGAAAACAAGGAAGTGAGCGGGGCCATCGAACAGGCGGCCAAACAATCGAAAGTGTCAGTGACCGTCGACTACATGGGGTCGTTGGACGTTATGGACGCGCTGCGCAACAAAGGCCATCACGCGGGCAGGGATTACGATGCGGTCTGGCCGGCCAGCAGCATGTGGATCACCATGGGGGATATCAAGCACGTCGTCAAGGACCAGGTCTCCACGTCCACCACGCCGGTGGTGTTCGGCGTGAAGCAAAGCAAGGCTGAGGAACTCGGCTGGGCGAATACGGACGGCACCACGAAGCCGGTGTCCACGAAGGACATTATGGATGCGGTGAAGGCCAAGAAGCTGTCGTTCGCTATGACGTCCGCCACGCAATCGAATTCCGGAGCGTCGGCGTACATGGCGTTTCTGACGGCGCTGAACGGCGGTAAGTCGGCACTCACCAAAGACGATTTGAACGATGCTTCATTACGTAAGTCCGTGAAAACCGTACTGTCGGGCGTCAATCGTTCATCCGGCTCGTCCGACTGGCTGAAGGACATGGTCGTCAACGACCCGGATACGAACGATTCCATGGTGAACTACGAATCGCTCGTCATCCAGGCGGACAAGGCGTTGACGGCGAAGAACAAGGAGCCGCTGCTGGCCGTCTATCCGTCCGACGGCATCGCGATTTCCGATTCGCCGCTTGCTTACGTGGATCGCAGGCAGGACAAAGAGGATGCGTTCAAGCGATTCAGCAAGTCGATCACGTCGAAGGATTCCAAGAAACTGTTCGAACAGGCGGGTCGTAGAACCGGTTCGGACGGCACGCTGGCGTATGCCAAAGATGCGAAGGTGAAGGATTCGTTCCGTAAGGAATGGGGCGTCAAATCGGATTCATCGGTGCTGAAAACCATCACCATGCCATCCTCCGACATCATCGAACAGGCGCTCGACCAGTATCAGACCGTCCTGCGCAAGCCCGCTTACACCTTGTGGGTGGTGGATTATTCCGGATCGATGTCAGGCAAGGGCAAAAGCGGTGCCGTGGCCGGTTTGCAGGCGGCCCTCGACACCGATCAGGCACGCGCCTCGCATATCGAGCCGGGCGATGACGACGTCAACGTGTTCATCCCCTTCAACAGCAGCGCGAAAGTGGCGCAGGTCGCGCAAGGCAAGCAAACCGCGACCTTGCTGGCCGCCAGCGAAAATCAGGTGGCAAATGGCAATGCGGACATCTACAATGCGCTGGAAGTCGCGTTGAAGAATCTGCCGTCCGACCGCGACGATTACACGGTGGCGATCGCGCTGCTGACCGACGGGCAGTCGGACACGGCGAAGCTTGACGAGTTCAAGCAGCAGTATGCGTCCGATGGCAAAGGCGTTCCGGTTTTCTCCATCATGTTCGGCGACGAGGATTCGCAGCAGCTCAACGATTTGGCCAAGCTGTCCAATGGCAAGGTGTTCGATGGACGCAACGGCAATTTGAGCGGCATCTTCCGCGAAGTGAAGGGCTACAACTGATTTGACGGTGTGGTGCTGATTGGTGCCAATGCCGCGGAAGCGGCGCTCGCCTGTGTTTGCGTTATCGTGCGCGACGTGACGGATGCGGCGCGAGTTGCTGCGTAAGCTGCTGCGCGTGCTGTGAAGTGTCTCTTTTCCCTACACGGAACGACGTGTGAAACAGTGTGTGAAACGTCTACGCTGTGCGATAGATAAAACGGTGTTCGTGCGAGCGTGACGGTAGAATGGTGTGCTGTGCCGCATAGGGCGGCCATTCCAGTTAGGCCTCTGATGAAAAGGGGGAACCATATGAAGGTTGCAAGTGGCAATGTCCTGTGGCAGCAGCGCAAGCGCAATTGGTGCCGTACGCCGTTCACGTTCACCGTGTACGCACTTACCGACCGTGAGCTGAGCGTCAAAACCGGCATTCTGAACGAGAGTTTCAACTTGATCAAACTGTTCCGCATCGTGGATATCAGCGTGGAACGTACATTCCTGCAGCGCATCTTCGGCATGAGCACGATTGTGCTGGATACGCGCGATCAGTCGTCCGGCAATGGCGTAGTGGCATTGAAGAACGTGCTGAACGGATTCGAAGTTCGCAAGGTGCTGCAGGAAGCAGTGGATGCCTCCCGCAGGGAGAACGGCATGTCGGCGCGCGAATTCCTGGGCGGTCCGGGTGGTCCTGCTGGTCCGGGATTCGGTCCAGGTCCTGACGGCCCTGGCTTCGACGGCGGTTTCGATGGGCCCGACATGGGTGGCTACGCCGACGGTCGGTGAGTGACCTTCCGTAGTTTCGGCTACTTTCAGCTCGGACGGCTTGCGTATATATGCTGTACATACAACGTATATACACAAGCCGCTTTTATATGTTTCGATGTGTGGCTGGAGTGATTGCGGGGCTATCTCGCTTATGGATGGCGGATTTTCATGTGCGTCTGCTGGTATCTCGCTTATGGATGGCGGTGTACTGAAGTAAATCGCTTGTTTGGGGGTATGATTCATACCCCCAAACTTCGTTTTTGCTGTTGGAACCGCCATCCATAAGCGAGATGGCATGTGTCAGTGATCCAAATCCGCCATCTATAAGCGAGATAGGTGTCAGAAGGTCGCGAATTACAGGGCGGACTTGCCGGTGAGGTGGCGGTAGAGTTCCGGATCGACCGGTTTGCCGAGCTTGAGTGTGGAAATGACTACCTTTGACTCGCTGCCATCCTCGCCGGGGTTCACCGACGCGTGCACATCGTCCAATGCGACCGCGCTGCCGACGAAGTAATAGGATTTCTCCTGTTCTTCGGCTTTGCGACGGATGAAAATCGGCACAAAATGGCGATTCTGCCATTCCGGAGTACGTTCCGTTCCGTCCAGCAGCCACCGGAATTCGTTTGATTTAAGCGAACGATTGTTCTTGCTGAACCATTCGATCTCGCCGGGATTAAGGAACCGGTCGCCATACTGGCTCGCCTCATATTTAATGAAAATCGGGAGTGAGCCGGTTTCGGTGTCCAATTTGTATCCGCCGACATTCTGCGGCACCTGTTCCGCAGGCCAACCACACAGTCGCATCACATCGAACACACTGTACTTTTCTCCATACAGGAACCCATGATTCTGGCGGATATGATGCTTGCGGGACGATTCCGCCAACGCCAACGCGTTGAACAGACCGGCTTCGACGGTATCCGTGAAGAACGTGCGGAAAGTGGTCTGTTCAAGCATCGAGCGGAACTCGTCGGTCAACCGATAAGCCCCATCATCGCAGAGGCGCACCAAAGGAGTCTGCCCGAAACGTTTGCTGTTCGCGGCGATGAAATAGGAATAATCCAACGTGGCGAACGCGGAACGGCATTGCAACTCGTTACTGTCCGCATCGGGGAACAGCGCAGTCAACAACGTCTGCAAATCGACGATCGTGATCGCATGCTGTGAAGCGACCTCACGAAGCGCAGTCAGCGCATCCTCGGAACAATCCGGATCGATCCGCTGCCAATCCATACCGCACAATGCCGCCAAAACCAACAATTCGTGCGGACGCAAGCCGCGCAATTGCGTGGCGGTCAACATTTTCAGCACACCATTGTGCGCATCCGAAGTCGATTCAAGCTGTTCAAGATACGAAACGGTTGCGTTCTTGCCACGCGACAGGCTCTTCTCACGGGAACGCACGAACGACAGATAATCGTCGTTCTTCGCAGCCATCGTGAACACGAGCGACGCGTCACGGCGCGCGAAATCCATCAGCATCGGGATGCGTCCCAATTCGTACCGCATCTGCTGGTACTGCTGGCTCAGCAATTTCATATTCGACAAATCGGCGGTGTCAAGCGAGGCAAGCACGCGCTCGCGGGCGATTTTGTCGAAGCTGATGGACGAGACGCCGATGGTTTCGCGTTGCAGATTCTTACGGGCTACGTCGCGGTCGCCGGTATTGCCGTACAGTGCGATCGGAATCAGATAATTATTCGCGTAATTGCCGATGAAATCAATGACGACCACGCAATCCTTGCCGCTTGCCTTGCGCAAACCACGGCCGAGCTGCTGCGTGAAAATGATGCTCGACTTCGTTTGACGCAACATCACGATCTGATTGACGTGTGGAATATCCACGCCTTCATTGAACAGGTCGACGGTGAAAATATAGTCCAATTCGCCGTTCTCCAACTGTGCCACGGCAGTGTCGCGTTCCATCTGCGAATTTTCGCCGGTGATGGCTTTCGTGCGGTATGGCCGTTCCGCCTGCTGGTTCATCTGCTGGTTGAACAGGTCGGACAGTCGTTTCGCTTCCTCGCGTCGGCTGCAGAACACCAGACCTTGCACGGGTGTTCCGGCCTCGCTGTAGATCTGTATCTTGTCGATGATGTAGCGCACGCGGTTCGGGTCGGCGAGTTCTTCAAGCCAACGGCTTAGCTCGTTACGTTCCTGGTCGGTCATTGACTCGACCTTGACGTCTTTGCCGGCGATCTTCTCGTCGGGCGCGTCCTGAATGTATTCGTGCACCCCGTAATAGTGGAACGGGCAGAGCATGTCCTCTTCAAGCGCCTTCTGCAGGCGGATTTCGTAGGCCACGTTGTTGCCGAATAATTCGAAGATGTTCGCACCGTCCGTACGTTCCGGCGTCGCGGTCATGCCGAGCATGAAATTCGGCTGGAAATGGTCGATGACGCGTTTATACGATTCGGCGGCCGCATGATGCACTTCGTCGACGAGAATGTAATCGAACTCGTCTGCGTCGAATTGTGCAAGCGTTTCCGGACGCGACATCGTCTGCACGGTGGCGAACACGTATTTGCGATCCGATTCCTTGCTGCCACCCGAAAACAGGCCGAGTTCGCTTTTCGGGCATCCAAGCACTTTTTGGAACGATTCTTCAGCTTTCTTGAGGATCTGCTCCTGTTGCGCGATGTACAGCATGCGATTCGGTTTGACCTGCCGCACGTCGAACGCTGACAGATACGTTTTGCCGGTGCCGGTAGCGGAAACGATGATCGCACGGCTTTCGCCCTGCTTGCGTAGCTGTGCGAGATTCATCAGCGCTTCCACCTGCATGGCGTTCGGCTGAATGGTTTGCGATTGGCTTGTTTTTTCGATCGGCTTGCGATTCGGCCGTTGCGGCGCGTACTTTTTGAAGTCTTCCTCGTACAGTTTCAGCCAAGCGTCGGTGAGCGGCTTCGATTCGCTGATTTGCGATTCGATTTCCTCGCTAAGCTGTTCGGCAAGACCGCTGGTATCGGTGGTGGCGACTTTGAGATTCCACTCGCGATTGGAATTCAGCGCGTTGATGGTGAGATTCGAACTGCCGACATACGTGGAATACAGCGGCTCGTCGCCTTGCGCATGATGGAAAACATAGCCTTTGGGATGATAAGGGTAGGCAGCTGTGGCATCGTCATCGTTTCGGCTGGACCGCTCCGGCTGCCAAACTTGCACTTGAATGCCGGTTTCCCGCTGAAGTTTCAGCAGTTCCCTGAATGCTTTGGGAGAGTTGAAATAATTGAACGTCGACGTGATGATTCGACCGGCCTGATGGTCATTGTTGTCGGCGAAATCAAGGAAATACTGCTTAAGCACCTGCAACGCGCCCTGGCTGACGAATGCGACGGACATGTCGAAATCCTGACTGCGTTGCAGTTCGTCCTTGATGGCGTATTCCATGGTCCGACCGTCATGGTTGGCGATCAACGTCGGCTCGTACTGTGCGTCGACATTGTCCTTTTTGTTGATGAAACCGGATAGCAGCGCCTCAACAAGGGAGGAATGGTCATGGTCGTCCATATTGCGCATCATCAGTCGTCACTTTCGTGCGTGGCTGCCGGAAAAGCCGGAAAATCCATGGCGGAGATCAATCGCACCGCTTCTCGGTCGGCGGGCGCCCAGTCCAAAGTGGGCATTTCGGCGGGCGCTACCCAACGAATCTCATGATGCTCGGTCAGATGGGGTGCGCCGCTTATCAAATGGCACACAAACGACGTGAGCACGACGGTACCGAAATCGTAATCGTAAGAAGACGTGCACACTTCGTTGGCAACTTCGACCTCGCACAGCAACTCTTCTTCGATTTCGCGATGCAATGCCTGACGCGCCGTTTCATGCGGTTCGATCTTGCCGCCCGGAAACTCCCAGAAACCAGCCAGTGATCGGCCTTCTCCGCGTTGCGCGCACAGCACCTTGCCGTCTTTGACGATAGCCGCGCCGACGACGTTAATGGTTTTGCGCGGTGTCGGTTGCGCTGACTGTTGCGGATTCTGGTCGGTTGCCGTCATTGCTTTCTCCTGACTAATGAACAGGTCCAGGATACAACGGGGGAGATTACGCCAGGCCCGAATGGGGAGCAACTTACGCGATGGAAATCAGTCCCAATGGTGTCACTTGCATGGCCTGGTGTATCGGCAGTTGGGGAAACCGGTGCACCCGTAAAACGCGCGGGACGGGTCGGAGCCGGTGTGCCGCAATCGCAATGCCTCGCCGCAATTCGGGCATTGCGGCGGCAGTTTCACGCCACGGAAGATGTTCGGGCAGATCTTGTCGTGCAATTCGTACATGAAACGTGACGGACGCGACTGGTCCACCACGAAAAACAGCTTCTTTTTGCAACGCGTCATCGCCACGTAAAACAGCCGGCGTTCCTCCGCATGCGGCATACGTTCCACTTCCGGCAGCAGCAGGCCGAGCAGCGGCTCTTCCGGAATCGCGCTTGGGAAACCCTTCAAACCGCCGGAACAGCACAGCAGAAAAACGAAATCGCGTTGCAGGCCCTTGGAAGCGTGCGCGGTCATGAATTTGATGTCCATGTCCGGTTTTCCGGAAAAACGATGCCGCCGGTATGCTCGTCGATTTGGAACAGCCCGTCGCGGTCGTTGCGTGACAGCAGGTTCAGGTCGCTTCGGTAGCGTCCCAGCATCAGCACCGACGCGGCTTTCGGCAGTTTGCGCAGCTGCTCGACGATCGCATCGAACCGTTCCTCCTGCGTTGCGCCGCCAAGCGCCTTCAGCGAATAATCCTTCTTGTCGCTCGGATTGCGCAATTGCTTGGCGTACAGGCTTTTGTCCTGCATGACGAACGCGCCGCTCGCATCGATGAGGCTCTGCCGGAACCGTCGCGTCGTCGTGATCTGGAACATGCGTGTCGGCCCCCAATCGCGCCAAATATCGGCGAAATCGAGAATCAGGTGAATGTCGCTGCCGGCGAAACGGTAGATCGACTGCCAGTCGTCGCCCACGCAGAACAGCGTGAAATCGCTCTGCTCACGCAATGCGCGGATCAGCTCGTAACGTGGCCGCGACATGTCTTGGTATTCGTCGATGAGCACGTATTTGTACGGGTGGCGGTATGCGCCGCGCCTTACGCAGCGAATGGCGTCGGTGATCATGCCGGGAAAATCGATGCCCTGGGTCGCGCGGAAATTGCCGACATACGCGTTGTACAGCGGCTCGACGAGCTGCAGCATCTCACGATTACGGCCGATATGTTTGCCGCCGCGCCTCTCATTGAGCTCGCGCATGCCGTCGATGCCGATATTGTTCTGCCGCATGTGCTGGATGATGGTCTGCGCGTTCTCGACAAGGCTTTGCCTGTACTGGTTGAAAGCGTAATCATCCGTCGGCAGTTGGAAATCCTCACGTTTCGCGGCGGCGCCATACTTGCCGAACAGCTCCTTCGACATGAGCTTGAATGCGAGCAGACGGTAGGGGATGTTCTGTGCGAGCAGCCGGTCAAACGTGTCTCGTACCACGGCGTTCGACGCATGGCCGTCGATGATGGGACGGTTGGCGATGGTGGCCGCACGGCAGATTTCCAGGCCGAGACTGTGGAACGTGCATGCGCGGATCGTTTTGCCGGTGCTTGCCATGATGCGTTGCGACATTTCGTCCGCGGACGCCTTGGTGAACGACAATACGAGAATCTCTTCGGGGGTGGCGCGTTTTGTGGCAAGCAGCCATGCGATATATCCGACGATGGTAGTGGTTTTGCCGGTTCCCGCGCCCGCAAGCACGAGGGTGTTGTGACCTGCGCCGGCGATCGCGCTGATCTGCTCGTCGCTCAATTCGTGCTTTTCGATATTGCCGATGATGCCACGCGCCTTGTCGATGCGGTCGGCTGGCAACAGCGGTTGCGGGGTGAGCTTTGCAGGCCGTTGCGATTGGTGTTGCTGCGATTGACGGCGTTGCGATTGACGGCGTTGCGATTGACGTTGCGGCGTGGCATGCGGTTGCAGTTGCGGTTGCGTGACTCGTCGCGCAACCTGTCCCGTCTGCTTGGTCTGTCCGGTCCGCGCAGACTTGGCGTTGTTGGCATTCTTGGCAGAGGATTGCGTTTGCCGGGGCTGCTGCGTCTCATCTTCCGTGCCCAGCACGTACTTCAGCATCCTCAGCAATCCCATGACGCTCCTTCCATGCGTTTCCAAATCGCCGCAAGGGGCAATTATAACGTGGGCGGAGCGCGTCACGCCCACGTCATCGATCGCATCGCTACGCTTCGAACGGGTACTTAAGACCCCAATCCGCACGCAGCGAATCCATGCATTCCATGATGCGCAACGTGTCGGAATGCGGCATCTCATCGCATTCGGTACGCCCGTCCAGCATGGCCTGTGCGGCCGATGCCACCTCATACTCGTAGCCGGTCAACTGTTCGGGAACGTCATAATGCGCGGTGACGGCATGCGAGCCGTCGAACACGTCAATCGCCTCGACATTGTTGATGTTCTGGCACGTGAGATACCCCTCCGTGCCCCACACCGCGCCCATACGGTCCGAATGGCACAGAATCGAGCTTTGCGCGGTGGCCATCACACCATTCTGGTAATAGAACGTCATCGAATTGTGCGCGTCCACGCCGGTTTCATACGGTTGCATCGACGATTCAACACGTGCGATCGGCGCATTATGCATGATCATGTCGATGAAATTGATTGGATACACGCCGACGTCCAGCAGCGCGCCGCCAGCCAGCGCAGGATCGGTGATACGCGCCTTCGCCGTGGTCGGATAGCACAGATTCGCGTCGATCGCCTGCACCTCGCCGATCACGCCGGACGCGATGATATCGTCGATCATGCCACGCGACGGCATATACCGCGTCCAAATCGCCTCCGTGCACAGCATGCCGGTCTCATCCGAAACGTCCAATATCTCACGCGCCTGCTGCGTGTTCGCGCCGAACGCCTTCTCCACCAGCACGCCCTTGCCGGCGCGCATGCACAAAATCGCCTGCTCGGCATGGAAGTTATGCGGAGTGGCGATATACACAAGATTCACGTTCGGATCGGCGACAAGCTCCTCATACGATCCGTACGACACCGGAAAACCATATTTCGCCGCGAACGCCGCTGCGCGCTCGCCGTCGCGGGCCGCCACCGCGTACGGTGCGACCAGATCACGGTACCGGTCATCCGCCGCCATTTTCACCAACGTTTCGGCCATGCTCTGCGCGATACGGCCCGCGCCGAGAATCGCCACATTGATCTGTGCCATGAAATCTCCTTGTTTTGAACTGCCTGTTTGCTACGTTGCAATGACCAGCGTACGCCACATGCGACGGCGGCACGCGTTATGCGAAAACGATTGATCGGCCCTTTTGCCATAATGGGAAGCCGTGACGGCAGAGCATCGCAGGCAGACAGCCAAACCCGGAAAAACCGGCAAACCCAAGAAAACCGGCAAACCTAGAAAAACCGGCAAACCCGAAAAATACGAGCGGGGCACGCGCAGCTACACCATGTCCCACATCCGCGGCAAAGACACATCCATCGAACGGATGGTACGTAGCTTTCTGTTTGCCAAAGGCTTGCGATTCCGCAAAAACGACAAGCGATACCCAGGCCACCCGGACGTGGTACTACCGAAATACCGTACGATCATATTCGTCAACGGCTGCTTCTGGCACATGCACGAAGGCTGTCCGAAAGCCACACGCGTGCCCAAATCGAACGTCGAATTCTGGACCGCGAAACTGCTGCGCAATCACGAACGAGACGCGAGGCAGCGCGCCGAACTCGAAGCGGACGGCTGGAAAGTCATCGTGGTGTGGGAATGCGAGCTCGGTAAGAAGGTGCGCGACGAACGGTTGGAACGGCTTTACCGCGAAATCGTGGACGATTCCGTGAAATGAGTGTCGGCAGGCAGCATTACAGGGAACGTGGTAAAAACGAAATATGGGAAATGCTGAAAATGGCGCGCAGCCGCAGTTGTCGAAGCGCGCGCAGATTGCCAATCCGTTCCGCGCCATGGTGTTCGGAGCCATGGCCGATGAGATGATCGCCAACGGCACCGATGTGGTCAAGCTGAGCCTCGGCGAGCCGGACTTCGGCGCGCCGCCGGCCGTGCGTGACGCCATGCGCGAACAGTATGACGGCCGTCCGCTGCCGTACACCGCGGCGATGGGCCTGCCGGAACTGCGCCAGGCGATTTCCGATTTCTATAAGGAACGTCACCACGTCGACGTCGACCCGAAACGCATCGCGATTACCGCGGGCGGTTCGACGGCACTGCTGCTGTCCGCCGCGCTGACGGTCAACGATGACGACGAAGTGCTCATCGCAGACCCGTCCTACCCGTGCAACCGCGAGCTGGTACGCGCGTTCGGCGGCAAAGTCGTGGACGTGCCGACGTCCGCCGCCACCCGATTCCACCTGACGCCGGAACTGTGCAAAGAATACTGGACGGACCGCACCAAGGCCGTCATGATCACTTCGCCGTCCAACCCGACCGGCACCACCATCGCCTTCGACACCCTGAAAGCCGTGTGCGACCTAGCCCGTGAGCGTGGCGCATGGCGCATCGTCGACGAAACCTACCTCGACCTGGCCGACCGCGAACCGGACGGATCCGACGTGAAATCCGTGCTGGCCTGCGATCCGGACGCCATCGTCTGCTCCAGCTTCTCCAAGTTCTTCGGCATGACCGGCTGGAGGCTCGGCTGGATGGTCGTGCCCGAATACGCGCTCGAAGCCATGGACGACCTCGCCACCAACTTCTTCCTGTGCGCGCACACGCCGACCCAGCATGCGGCGCTCGCCTGCTTCACGCCGGAAACGCTGGCCGTGTGCGAGGAACGCCGTCAGGAACTGCTGGAGCGCCGCCGCATTGTGGTGGACGGTCTGGCCGAGATCGGTCTGCCGCTGGAAGTCGAACCGAACGGCGCGTTCTACGCGTATTTCAACATTTCCAGCACCGGTTTGGATGCGTGGACGTTCTGCGAGCGTGCGCTGAAGGAAGCGCGTATCGCGTTGACGCCTGGCCGCGATTTCGGCGAGGCCACCGCGGATACGCACGTGCGTTTGTCGTATGCTGCCTCTCGTGAGGCGTTGCGTGAAGGTTTGAATCGGCTTGGCGATTTCGTAGCCAAGGCGCGCGGTTGAGCGGTTCCTGCTTCGCGTTTTTCGTGCTGCTGCAATCGTCGTTTGTATTGCGATTCGTATTGCAGTGAATAGTGCCCATCCTCCATTTTCTGAGGATGGGCATCTGCATTTTTGGCGGCGGATTTCAGCCTTCCGTCTGCTGCAATTCCTCCAACTGGTTTTTCGTTTTGTGTAGCTTTGCGTAGATCTCATTGCGTTGCTCGGGATTCTTGGCGCGTTGATGGTCGCGGGTGAGCTTGTCGACCTGCGCAGTGAGATGCGCGATCTGCATGCGTCGGGCGAGACGTGCATTCAAGTCGATGGGGGATGGGTCGTCCAGAATCACTTGCGAACACAGCGACTCCCACAGGGCGTCCACGGACTCGACCGTCGGGTCTGAAACGTCCAATGTGGCCTCGCCGGCGGGTTTCCATTCGGAAATGAACACTTTGGAAGTGGTGGTATGGCCCGCTCGTGCCGGCAGCGCGCGACGTACGGCGAACGCGCATTCCTGACGTGTCGTACCTTCGAAATCGGCATCGCGTACGCAGACAAACAACATTCCCGACTTGCGCTGCATCGCAATCAATTCGACGATGTCCGTCGGAACGGCGGCGTTTGGTTCGTGCAAACGCAGGCCGATCACCAGTATTTCCGGCACGCGCGTACCGGCGGCAAGCTTCGTATTGCGCGACTGCAGCAGCGACAGCATGGTGATTGATTCGATGTCGTTCGCCAATCGCTGCTTTGTTTTGGCGGAAACCGGAATCTTCGCCACGAACAGGCCTTTCGGCAGCCTCGCCTTCTCGGCGGGAATCGCAGTGGAATTTGGCAGACCCAAAGTGGTCGCGGAAACGGAACCGCAGGAGGCGATCGTCATTGCTGGCCTTCTTTCGTAAGCACGCCGCAATTGTTGCGGCATTGCTTCGACTGTAGCGCATATGCATTGCGATTGCCGGCATTCGCGCGATTACTGGCGATCATTGGCGATTGGGGAACGCGATTGCAGTGCGCGACACGCCGAAGTTTGCCGATTGCCGCATGTTCGCGTATTATTTCCTCTTGCGGTGATTATAGCCTAGGTGAGACGCCCGGTCCCATTCCGAACCCGGAAGCTAAGGCCTAGCACGGCGATGGTACTGCACTCGAGAGGGTGTGGGAGAGTAGCAAGTCGCCGCGTTTACTCTTTTCGAATCCCGAGTTGAGCTGAGCTCCTCGGGATTTTTCGTTATCTGTCAAAGCAACTGACAAGAGTGCGTCGCCACTATCTTTTACATTGCCAATGCCGTTACGCCGTCAGCGTGACTGTCGTCTATCCAATATATAAAAAGTATATACGTCTTATATAAATTGATTGTCGAAGCGGAGGAACCTTCATGATCATCTCGGTCATCAACCTCAAGGGCGGCAGCGGCAAAACTACCACCGCCATGGCGTTGGCCACCGCAGCCGCACGGCACAACCGCAACGTGTCCGTGCTGGACACCGATCCGCAAGGCGACGCCACCACATGGGCGGGCGACGCCGAAGACGCCGGCGAAACCCTGCCGTTCACCGTGGACTCCGCCAATATCGGCAAACTGAAACGACTGCGCAAAACCATGGCGGATGACGAACTCGTCATCATCGACTGCCCGCCGGCCGGCAACGTGGTGGATGTGGCCTGCGATGTGGCCGATTTCGTCATCGTTCCGGCCACCCAGGGGCCATTCGAACTGAGCCATGCGCTCGAAACCGCGGAAAGCCTCGACGTGGCCGGCAAACCGTACGCGCTGTTGCTGCTCAAAGTGGAAAACAACAAGCTGGCCGGCAACGCGGTCAATCTCATCCGCGAACGCGGCGCCAGCGTCTTCGACGCGTCCGTACCCAAGCGCGTGGGCATGCAGAAAGTCATCGGCCACGCATTTCCTAGCAATCTCAATGGGTATGAAGACGTGTATCTCGAACTTGAGGAGGCGATCGCTGATGGCCATTAGAAAACCGAACGGTGGTGCGAAGGCAGCGTCCACCGCTCCGCTGACCAGCGTGCAGGACACCCGCAGCCGTGGCAATGGCAACGGCAACGGCGAACGTGTGCTCATGAGTTTCAAAATTCCATCCGATCTGAAAATGATGCTGCAGGAAAACGCGCGTGAACGCGGCACCACCGCCAGCCGCATCATCATCGACGGCATCCGCCACGAGCTCGGCCTCGACGACTAAGCCGAAGGCGTGAAGGAAACCGTCGGAACATCAACGGAACGGACATAAACGGACACGGGCGGACATGGATGGTCGCGGACGTGCGTTCCGAAAAAACAAGGGAATGGTATGGCTCAGGCAAAAACACGCCAGCCGCAAGGGCCGGCAACGGGCAAATCGCAAGCGTCGGCCAAAGCGAATCGGGCTAAAGCAAAACCGGCCGCAACGAGACCGGTCAAGCCGCTACGCACGCTGAATAAGACGAAAACGCATCGCGTACGCAACTTCATCTGCGCGGTGATTGCCTTCATATTCGCGCTCGCCGCGCTGCTGGGCACTGTCACGCACATTCTGCCGGAAGAACTGCAGGCGTTGCCGTATATGCCGATCGTCGTCTCCCTAGTGCCATGGTTCACGCTGCTCGCCGTAATCGCGCTCGTCTGCGCCATCGTCTCCAAACGTACGGTGTCCATCGTGATGGCCGTTCTGGCGATTGCGTTGCAGGCGTTCTGGCAGTATCCGTTCTTCTACCAGCCTTCGAAACTGCCACGTGCCGCAGTCGCGGCGGCGTCCGGCGAAACCGTCAACACGGATGACGGCTACGCGCGGCTGATGACGTGCAATGTGTACAAAGGGCGCGCCGATGCGCGTGAGATCGTGGATCTGGTGCGCAGCGAACACGTCGAGGTGCTTGCGTTGCAGGAGACGACCGACGCTTTCGTGGACGATCTGAACCGTGCCGGCATCGCCTCGTATCTGCCCTATGCGCAGGTGTCGAGTTCGGACGGCGTGTACGGCAACGGCCTTTGGTCGGCGAGTCCGCTTGACGACCCTTCCGATGACGATGTCGATTCGAGCGCGTCGTTCATGCCGGGCGGCACCGTTTCGTTCAATGGGGGAGCCACGCAGGTGCGTTTCGTATCCGTGCATACCACGTCGCCGACGAACGATTACTGGCAGCAGTGGAAGCGGTCGCTCGACGAACTGGCGAAACTACGTTTCGACACTAGCCGACGGTACGTTTTCATGGGTGATTTCAACGCGACGTACGACCATACGCCGTTCCGCAACATTCTGGGAAACCGTTTCTCCGACGCCTCCCGTCAGGCCGGCGAGGGATTGAAATTCTCATGGCCTGCGAATGTCGATTACGTGCCGTCGTTCGCCGGAATCGACCATATCGTACTGGATTCCGGCATGCAGGCCGGACAGGTGCGCACGGTCAAAGTGGACGGCAGCGACCACAAAGCGCTGCTGGCGATTGTGCGGGTCGGCTAAGCCCGTGGCTAGACGGTGACGACCGGCATGTTATTCGAATATCAGATGCAGGCGATGACGTTCGTGCATTGCGGTTCTGTGGGCAGCATCGGCATGGTGAACTGGTCGAGCAGCTTGTAGGAGAGCGGTCCGGGCAACTGTCCTACCGGATTCGTGTGCGCCAGCCGTTCCACAATAGAGAAATATGGTATGTCTTGCATGCTGATCCCTTGGTCTTCCAAAGGTGATGTATGGGTTGTGCGGTTGCTTTCCGATGCTTCCATAGCAGAAGGGGGAACCTTTTGGATACATTCACTCAACCGCTTAAGTATCCGTTTGCCACTATAACAGAGGGAGGGTCATTGTGCCTGTGCTGGAGGGTGGCGGTGAGATGGTGTTGTCCGGATTGCGGACGTGCGATTGATCTTGGATGCTGCCGATGGCGATGCGCGCCGACAATGTACGGGGATATGAAAAAGTGCCCCAGATAGGAATCGAACCTACGACACCTTCTTTAGGAGAGAAGTGCTCTATCCACTGAGCTACTGAGGCAACGAGTTACCATTGTACACACAATATGGACTCGACATGACGGGTAATCGGACCTGATTGTTCGGGCTCAAGCCGTTTGACGGACGTTCCGGTGGAACGTCCGTAGGTGAGGGGAGCGGCTGTGCCGCGACGGATGCTCAGGCCAGATTGTCTTGCGTGCCTGCGGTGTTGGCCGCGGTGGCCTGCTCTGCCTGCGCGGCGTCGAGCTTGGCTCGGACCTCGCCAAGCAGGCTCTGCGCGCGCTTGGCCAACGCCTCGCCGATCTCCCACTGCCGCATGGACTGGTCGAGGTTCAGGCCGCCCGCCTCCAACGCCTGCACGGCCTGGATGAGCTTGTCGCGCGCCTCCTCGTATGGCATCTGCGCGATTGCTTCGCGTTCCTTGTCGGTCAGGCTGGATGCCGGTGCTGCTTCGTTGCTCATGTGCTACTCCTTCGTTACGGTTTTCACTTCAGACACGACGATGCCGTGCTTCAAGGTCATGGTCAGCTGGTCGCCCGTCTTCACCTTGTCCGCGTCGTCAAGCACATGCCCGTCGGCGCATTGCACCACCGCGTACCCGCGGTCAAGCGTGGATTGCGGACTCAGCGCGGTCAGCGACGCGTGCGCTTTCTCGATGGTCAGGCTCGCGTCGTCAAGAATACGGGTCAGACCGATCCGTATTCTTGTGCGTGCGTCATCAAGGAAACGTTGATGCGGTTCCAACATGGTGAGCGGCTGGGTGAGGCTTGGACGGTTCGCGTAGCCTTCGATAAGCCTGGTCTCGTTGGAGACGGTGGCGTCGATGCGCACGCGCATGCGGTCCAGGTTCACCTGAATCAGCTGCATCTGCTCATGCACGTCCGGCACGACCTTCTTCGCTGCGTCGGTCGGCGTGGAGGCCCTGAGGTCGGCCACCAAATCCAGCAGGGTCCAATCGTCCTCATGCCCGATGGCGGAAATCAGGGGAGTGTGGGCCGCCGCCGCGGCGCGCACCACGTTCTCATCGGAAAAGCCAATCAGATCTTCGAAAGCGCCGCCGCCACGCGCCACGATGATCACATCCACATCTGGATCGGCATCCAGCTGCCGGATGGCCGCTACCACGTCCGACGGGCACTGCTCGCCCTGCACGTGCACATGCGTCACCTTGAAGCCGACGACGGGCCAACGCAGACGCACGTTGGTGATGACGTCGCCTTCCGCACGTGCCTGCGGCGCGCAGATCAAGCCGATGCAATGCGGAAATTCCGGCAACGGCTTCTTGCGATCGGCGTCGAACAGACCTTCTCCCTTAAGCTTCTTGCGTAGCTCGTCGATCATGGCCTTCAGACTGCCGCCCGCGCCGGCCGTGATGATCGCGTCGCCGCGCAACGACAGCGACGTGCGCTTCATCCACACGTTCGGCTTGCCGTGGATGATGACACGGTCGCCCTGCACAAACGGCGCCGCCGCCGCGGCGAACCGTCCGAAGCCGTTGACTTCCATAGCGATGTCCTGCTGGTCGTCGCGCAGCGTGATGTAGGCGCTTCCCTGACGACGCGTGTTGATCTGCGTGATTTGCCCGGCCACCCATACGGAGGGCCAACGTTCGACCGCCGTGTAGAACTTCTCGCTGAGCAGGCTCACCGGCCAAGGGTTGTCGGCGGTGGTTTCCGACGCCAGACGGGGCAGCGGCTTCGACGTCCGCTGCGCCGTCGGTGGGTTGTAATCCGGGTTCCAAGTCATAAGTCAAGATTCCATCATCTTGCGGACAAATGGAACATATGTTCGAGTGTTGCGAATGCTCCGTGCGTGAAGATAGTACGGTGTGTGGGGCTGTGTCAAAACGACACTCCGAGATGAAATCGTTACTTTTGTCACACAAGGTACAAAATGGCGAAATCTCGCCAAAAGTAGAATATATAGTTTCTCTAGCGGCGTGGTGACACTACATTTAGTGCCGACCTTGGCGTAGAGTGTGCATCTGTAGATACGAACGGGCATGCGGACGAAGCATGAAACCTGGCCGGATGGGTCCGGCCCGGAAAGGAAATATACATGGAAACCCAGACTCTGGAAGGCGTTGCGACCGAAACCGAGAACGCGCCGGAAATGGTCAAGGTGCTTGTCGAGAAGCGCGACGGGCGTGTGGTCGATTTCGATCCGATCAACATCATCAGCGCGGTGAAATCGGCTTTCGCCGACCTCGACAAGAAAATCGGTCCTCAGGAGGAACGGCTGATTCGCGACATCGCCAATCAGGTCGAGGCCGAAATCAAGGACCGTTACAACGGTCCGGCGAAGATCGAGGACATCCAAAACCTCGTGGAGCATGGGCTCATCGAGGACCATCTGTACGACGTGGCCCGCACCTACACCAACTACCGTCTGAACAAGGACATCGAGCGCGCCAAGGCCACGGACATCAACGAGGCCGTGCGCCGCTTGGTGGACCGCGACGAGGCGCTGGTGCGTGAGAACGCCAACAAGGACTCCAACGTCTACTCCACCCAGCGTGACCTGCTGGCCGGCGCGGTGTCCAAGGCGTCCGCCTTCTCCATGCTGCCGGACGCGGTGTCCAACGCCCACATGAAGGGTGACATCCACTTCCACGACGCCGATTACTCGCCGTTCACCGCGCAGTCCAACTGCTCGCTGCCGAACTATTGGGATATGCTCGCCAACGGCTTCACCCTCGGCAACGCGCCGATGGGTTCGCCGAACAGCATCTCCATCGCCGCCACGCAGATCACCCAGATCATGAAGGACGTGGCCTCCAGCCAGTACGGCGGACAGACCGCCAACCGCGCCGACGAGCATTTCGCCGAATACGCCAAGAAGGATTACGACAAGTTCCTTGAGCAGGCCCACGAGATCATGCCCGACGATCTGCCGATCGAGATCGCCGAACGTCAGGTGCGCATGGCTAAGGCCGTCGAGCCGAAGCGCCTGCACTTCGAAAAGGATCGTCCGGCACTGCCGATGGACGAGCCGTTCGACAAGACGTCCGACCGTCTGCAGCAGCTGCGTGAGATCTGGGCGAAGATCCAGACCCGCAAGGCCATCTACGACGCCATGCAGACCATGGAATACCAGATCAACTCCAACCGTGTGTCCAACGGCCAGACCCCGTTCGTGACCGTCGGCTTCGGTCTCGGCACCGACTGGTTCGCGCGCGAAATCCAGCGCGCCATCTTCCTCAACCGCATCCGCGGCCTCGGTTCCGAGCATCACACCGCCATCTTCCCGAAGCTCGTCTTCACCATCAAGCACGGTGTGAACGCCGATCCGGGCGACCCGAACTACGACCTGAAGCAGTTGGCCCTCGAATGCGCCACCAAGCGCATGTACCCGGACGTCATCTTCTACGAGAACATCGTGAAGATCACCGGCTCCTTCAAAGCGCCGATGGGCTGCCGTTCCTTCCTGCAGGGCTGGATCGACCCGAAGACCGGCAAGGATGTCGAGGACGGCCGCATGAACCTCGGCGTGGTCACCGTGAACATTCCGCGCATCGCATTGGAATCCCACGGAGACAAGGACCGCTTCTGGAAGATCTTCGACGAGCGCATGACCGTCGCCCATCAGGCGTTGCAGTTCCGCATCATGCGTTGCAAGCAGGCCACTCCGGTCAACGCCCCGACCCTGTTCCGCTTCGGCGCATTCGGCCGTCTCGGCGCCAACGACAGCGTTGATCAGCTGTTCCGCAACGAACGCGCCACCGTGTCCCTCGGCTACATCGGCCTGTATGAGGCGACCAGCGTGTTCTATGGCAAGGACTGGATGCGCGACCACGACTGGGATCCGGAAGGCAAGGAATTCGCCCTGTCCATCGTCAAGCGCATGAACGAGCTGTGCAAGGATTGGAGCACCGCGGAAGGCTACCACTACTCCGTGTACTCCACGCCGGCCGAATCGCTCACCGACCGCTTCAACCGCATGGACCGCGAGAAGTTCGGCGAAGTGGACGGCGTCACCGACCACGACTTCTACACCAACTCCTTCCACTACCCGGTGTGGCTGCAGCCCACGCCGATGGAGAAGCTCGACTACGAGAAGGACTTCCCGTACTACGCGTCCGGCGGCTTCATCAACTACTGCGAATTCCCGTGCCTGCAGGCCAATCCGAAGGCGCTCGAAGCGGTGTGGGACTACGCCTACACCATCGGCATCGGCTATCTCGGCACGAACACGCCAATCGACCGTTGCTACGAATGCGGTTTCGAAGGTGACTTCGAACCGACCGAAGAAGGCTTCAAGTGCCCCGAATGCGGCAACTCCGACCCGGACCGCTGCAACGTGACCAAGCGCACCTGCGGCTACCTCGGCAATCCGGTGCAGCGCCCGATGGTGCACGGCCGACACGAGGAAATCGCGCACCGCGTCAAGCACATGAGCGGCGAAACCGGCCATGTCACCCTTGACGACGGTTCCGAACGCGAATGGTTCGAGGAAGCCAAGTAATCAATCGCAATAATCGCAAAACAACAGGCAATTCAGGAGCAACGTATGGTAAGCAGCGCCGATCCCGCTGTGTCTCGCCGTGATTTCGCGGCCGGCGAAACCGGCCGCGGGCCGTTCATTCCGACAAACCGCGCCAGCAACCCGCGTGCCGGACAATGGACGAACGCGATGAGCCACAACATGATCGCCGACTACAAGCGGTTCCTCATGACCGATGGCGAGGGGATCCGCTGCTCGCTGTACGTCTCCGGCTGCCCATTCCACTGCGAAGGCTGCTACAACTCGTCGATTTGGGATTTCCGCGCCGGCCACGAATACAACGACCGGCTCGAAGCTCAGATCATGGCCGATCTGAGCCTGCCGTACGTGCAGGGCATCACCTTCCTCGGGGGCGAGCCGCTGCTCAACACCGGCGTGCTGCTGCCGCTTTCACGCAAGATCCGTGAGCGGTTCGGCCGCACCAAGGACATCTGGTGCTGGACGGGCTACACGTGGGAGGAGCTCATGCGCGAAGGCGAAAGCCCCGACAAGCGTGAACTGCTCGAACAGATCGATATCCTCGTGGATGGCCGGTATATCAAGGATCTGCACGATTCGCTGCTGCAGTTCCGGGGCAGCTCCAACCAGCGCATCATCGATGTACCCAAGTCGTTGGAAAGCGGGCAGGTGGTGCTGTGGTCGAAACTACACGATCAGACGCGGTTCATTCCCGAAATCTACGGCAAGGACCGCGTCGCAGGGGAGGGGGCGGCTTCCTGAATGGTTTCGAACGGTTCGTGTACGGACGGTTGGAATTAGGCAAGCTGACTATATTCGTTGTCTAATTATGCGTCGTGTCGTGCGCTTTATGCGATACCGTGCCGAATTAGGCAGGGGCACAGACTACCATTACATACTTGGATAACCGGGGCAGGGCGTTCGTGTTGGCACGGACGCAACCCGGCGGATGAGAACGATAGAGGTACAGTACATGGTCGAAGCAGCAGTTACCGCAGACAACACCTGCGATACGAAGCCGTTGCGCGTAGGTCTTGACATCGGTTCCACCACGGTGAAGGCCGTGGTGCTCGATCAGACCGATTCGCTCGACGCGGTGCTCTTCTCCGATTACCGTCGCCACCACGCCAACGTGCGTGCCACCGTGGCGGGCCTGCTGGAGGACATCCACAAAGAACTTGAGGCCCGTGGCCGCGGCGACGAGCCGATTCGTCTGGCCATCACCGGTTCCGGCGGCCTTGCCTTGGCCGATAATCTCCATGTGCCGTTCGTGCAGGAGGTCATCGCCGAGACCCGCGCCATCGACGAGGAATATCCGCAAGCCGACGTCATTATCGAACTTGGCGGTGAGGACGCCAAGATCACATATCTGAAGCCGACTCCCGAACAGCGCATGAACGGTTCCTGCGCAGGCGGCACCGGCGCGTTCATCGACCAGATGGCCACCCTGCTCGACACCGACGCGGCTGGCCTCAACGACATGGCCAAGCATTACGAGACGCTCTATCCGATCGCCTCCCGTTGCGGCGTGTTCGCCAAAACCGATCTTCAGCCGCTCATCAACGACGGCGCGGCCAAGCCCGATCTGGCCGCATCCATCTTCACGGCGGTCGCCACGCAGACCATCGCAGGTCTGGCGTCCGGCCGACCAATCCACGGCACCGTCATCTTCCTGGGCGGTCCGCTGTTCTTCATGTCCGAACTGCGCGAGGCGTTCCACCGCGCGCTCGAAGACAAAGTCGACGAATTCATCGTGCCGACCGACGCGCACCTGTACGTGGCGTTCGGCTCCGCGCTGCTCGCCGGCGAACCGGACCAGCTTGAGGAGGGCCAGCATTTCGAAGCACGCACCTGCGCCGATATTCTGAAAAGCCTTGAAGACCTGAAGAATCTGCCGGCCAACACCCCCACCATGCCTCCGCTGTTCCCGACCGAAGCGGACCGTGAGGCGTTCAACAAGCGCCACCACCGCGAGCATGTGCACATCGGCACGCTGGAAGGCGCGCAAGGTCCGCACTTCCTCGGCATCGACGCCGGATCGACCACCATCAAAGCGACGCTCGTCAACGACGACCGCGAAATCGTATGGTCGTCGTACGCCACCAACGAGGCAGCCCGCTGACGGCCGCTGTCAACATCGTCAAGCAGATTCAAAGCCAGCTGCCGGAAGGCGCGTGGATAGCACGCTCCTGCGCCACCGGATACGGCGAAGGCCTCATCACCACCGGCCTGCACCTGGACGAGGGCGTGGTGGAGACCATGGCGCACTATCGTGGCGCGGAAATGGTCTCGCCGGGCGTTACCGCCGTCATCGACATCGGCGGCCAGGACATGAAATACTTGGCGATTTCCGACGGCGTGATCGATTCGATCGCCGTCAACGAGGCATGCTCGTCCGGCTGCGGCTCGTTCCTGCAGACGTTCGCGCAGTCCATGGGACTGACGATTGAGGAATTCACGCAGGCCGCGCTCAACTCCACGCATCCGGTCGACCTGGGCTCGCGCTGCACCGTGTTCATGAACTCCTCCGTCAAGCAGGCGCAGAAGGAAGGCGCCTCGATGGAGGACATCGCGGCGGGCCTGTGCTATTCCGTGGTGCGCAACGCGCTGTATAAGGTGATCAAGCTGCGCGATTCCGGCGAGCTGGGCGACACCGTGGTGGTGCAGGGCGGTACGTTCCTCAACGACGCCGTGCTGCGCGCCTTCGAGCTGCTCACCGAACGTGAGGTGACCCGACCGAACATCGCCGGCCTGATGGGCGCATACGGTGCCGCGCTGACCGCGCGCATGCATTACACCGACATCGCCGACGGACTCGACGATGGTGACGCGGACGCCGACGGAGGCAAGACCGTCGACATCGACGGCGTCACGCACACCGCATCCAGCATCGTGTCCGGCAGCGACCTCGACAACCTGTCCATGACCACCGAACGCGACGTGTGCAAGCTATGCCAGAACCACTGCAAGCTCACCATCACCACGTTCCAGGATGGCTCCCGCTACGTGACCGGCAACCGTTGCGAACGCGGCGGCGATTCCAAGAAGCAGCGTTCCGACAGGCCCAACCTGTACGACTACAAATACAAGCGTTGCTTCGCCTACCGTCGTCTGACCGACAAGAAGGCCACCCGCGGCGAAATCGGCATTCCACGCGTGCTCAACATGTACGAGAACTACCCGTTCTGGTTCACGCTGCTCACCTCGCTCGGCTTCAAGGTGATGATCTCCGGCCGCAGCTCGCACGAACTGTTCGAAACCGGCATCGAATCGATCGCCTCCGAAAACATCTGCTACCCGGCCAAACTTGTGCACGGCCACATCAAGTGGCTGCTCAACAAGGGCATCAAGACGATCTTCTACCCGTGCGTGAGCTATGAGGAGAACTTCGTTCCCAACACCGACAACCACTACAACTGCCCGGTCGTGGCCAACTATCCGGTGGTCATCGGCGCGAACATGCCCGAACTGCGCGAGGAAGGCGTGCGCTACATGCGCCCGTACTTCAACATGGCCAACCATGAGCTCATGGTGGACCGCATCGTCGAGGAATTCGCCTGGGCCAACGTGACCCGCGAGGAAGCCGAGACCGCGGTCAAGGCCGCCTACGCCGAAAACGAGGTGTTCAAGCACGACGTGCAGATGGAAGGCCTCAAGGCCCTCGCCTACATGAAGGAACACGACTGCAAGGGCATCGTGCTGGCCGGCCGCCCATACCACGTCGACCCGGAAATCAACCACGGCATTCCGGAAACCATCTGCTCGCTGGGCCATGGTGGTGCTGTCCGAAGACTCCATCTGCGAACTGCAGCCGGGGGAGAAGCTCAACCTGAGCGAATTCCTCGCCGAAGGCGAAGAGGATCCCCGCAAGAAGAACGCGAACGGCTTCCGCCACGTCGACGACCGCAAGGTCACCAAGATGCCATTGCGCGTCACCAACCAGTGGGCCTACCATGCGCGTCTGTACGCGGCGGCCCATTTCGTGGCCTCCTATCCGGGACTCGAGCTCGTGCAGCTCAACTCCTTCGGCTGCGGCCTCGACGCCATCACCACCGACCAGGTGTCCGAGATCCTGGCGGACAAGGCCGACGTGTACACCATGCTGAAAATCGACGAGGTCTCCAACCTGGGCGCGGCGAAAATCCGTCTGCGCTCGCTCAAGGCCGCCGTCGAGGAGCGTGAACGCAACAAGAAGAACGACGGATTCCGCAAGACCGGCACCGAAGCGCCGACCCCCGGTCGCCAGGTCATGCTCGACACCGTCATGAAAGCCAATCCGAAACTCACCGAAGCCGTCACGGCCGCATCCAAGCGCGCGGCGGAAAACGGCAAGGGCGAATCGCAAGAAACCGCCAAAACGCAGACAAATGGCAAGGGCGCGTCCGCACACAACTCGGCGACCCTGTCCAAGTATGCGAACCGCATCCCGTTCGGCAAGAACATGAAGGACTACACCATCGTGGCCCCGCAGATGAGCCCGATCCACTTCTCTCTGGTGGAATCCGTCATCCGCTCCGGCGGCTACAAGTTCGACATCCTCAAGCATGCCAGCCGAGAAGACGTCGAAACCGGCCTGAAATACGTCAACAACGACGCCTGCTATCCGGCCATCATGGTCATCGGCCAGCTCGTGGACGCGATTCTGGAAGGCAAATACGATCCGGACCACACCGCGCTCGCCATCACGCAGACCGGCGGCATGTGCCGTGCCACCAACTACTTCGGCCTGATCCGCAAGGCGCTGGTGGACGCCGGTTATCCGCAGATTCCGGTGATCGCCATCTCCACGCAGGGCATCGAGGACAACCCCGGCTTCACCGCCACGCCGGCTTTGCTGCATCGTGCCATCAAGGCGCTTATCATCGGCGATCTGCTGATGAAGTGCCTGTACCGCGTGCGTCCGTACGAAGTGACACCCGGCAGCGCGAACCAGCTGTACAAGACGTGGGACACCATCGTGCGCGAGACGCTCGAGAACCACGGTCGTTCCAAGACGGCGCGCAAATTCATCAGCAAGGGTTACCTGCCGTATCCGACGCTCGTCAAGGAGATCGTCAAGTCGTTCGACGCGTTGCCGTTGAAGGACGAGCCGCGCAAGGTGCGCGTCGGCGTGGTCGGCGAGATCCTCGTCAAGTACCAGCCGGACGCCAACAACCATGTGGTGGACGTCATCGAATCGCAGGATTGCGAGGCCGTGGTGCCGGGCATCATGGAATTCATGACCACCCGACCGTACATTTCCGACTGGAACGAGCATTACCTCGGCATGGGCGGCAGCAAGATCGGCTATGCGCTGATGCGCAAGGGCCTCGACCTGTACAACGCTCCGGTACGCGAGGCGATCGATCTGGCTCACGGCAAGTTCTCGCAGGATCTGCCGATGCCTGAACTGGTCAAGAAGGCCGACGAGGTCACGTCCGTGGGCGTGCAGGCCGGCGAAGGCTGGCTGCTGACCGCGGAAATCCTGGAACTCATCGAATCGGGATGCCCGAACGTGGTGTGCGCGCAGCCGTTCGCCTGCCTGCCGAACCACGTGACAGGCCGAGGCATGTTCGGCAAGATCCGCCGACTGCATCCGGAAGCCAACATCGTGTCCATCGATTACGATCCGGGCGCTTCGGAAGCCAACCAGCTCAACCGCATCAAGCTGATGATCTCCGCGGCCAAGAAGGCGCACCGCGCAGCCGAAGAGGCGCGCAACAGCGAGAAGGCCGCTTGAATCGCCATTCTTATTTCCGTCGAACCGACGTTGGGAAACTTTCCGACGTCGGTTCGACGGTATCTGAGCCGCCAAATCGACGGCTGATTCGGCGATCGTAAAATCGATGGTCGTCGAATCGGCATTCAAATCGCCAGCCAAATCGATGGGGAATGATGGTCGGTTATCGATTTTCCGTATAGCGTAGCCTGCGTTGCGAATGGCGCTTTTCGTTAGGATGGCCACTATGACAACGCCAAAGATCACGTACGCGCACCTGCTGACCGAGCCGAATCCGAAGCATGTGGAAAGCCTTATCAAATTCTTCGAATCCGGCTGCCAACAGCGCGGCACCGGCGGTTTTGGCGTGGAAATCGAACACCTGCCGGTACATAACAGCGACGATACCGCGGTGACCTACTACGAAAGCAACGGCATTGAAGCGTTGCTCAACCGCATCCGCCCGTATTACGACGAAAACAAGGAATACTGGGAAAACGGGCGACTGGTCGGACTCGCCCGTGACGGCATCTCCGTATCTTTGGAACCGGGCGGACAGTTGGAAACGTCCATCGGCATCCTGCACAAGCCGGAGGAGCTCGCCACATTGTACGGCGCGTTCCGCCGCGAAGTCGACCCCATCCTCGAAGAACTTGGTTTCCGACTCGTCAACTATGGTTACCAACCGAAATCCAGTTACGCCGACATTCCCGTCAATCCGAAGGACCGATACAAGGCGATGACCGCCTACCTGGGACGTGTCGGACAGTTCGGTCCGTGCATGATGCGTTGCTCCGCTTCGACACAGGTCAGCATCGACTACGTTTCGGAACAGGACGCGATCGCCAAACTGCGGTTGGGCACGGTGATCGGCCCGATTCTGGCATGGTTCTTCCGCAACACCCCGTATTTCGAAGGCAGGGAGAATCCGTATCCGCTGCTGCGCCAACGCATGTGGGATTATCTCGATTTCCAACGCACGAACGTCATCCCCGGCCTGTTCGACCCGCGTTTCGGTTGGGAGGATTACGCGGTGGACGTGCTGTCCACGCCGATGATGTTCGCCGACCTGACGCACACGCCCGAAGCGCTGGCGGTGCCCGGAACCGATCTGCACCATCCGGCGTTCTACGAGAACGCGAACGACGTGTACCCGGACCGCGAGCTCAACGCGTACGAGATCAACCATGTGATCTCCACGCACTTCAACGACGTGCGTTTGAAGAACTTCATCGAATTCCGCCACTGGGATTCGCTGCCGGTGGCCCGCGCCGAGCGGCTTACTGAAATCATCGGCTCGCTGTTCTACGATCCGACGAATCTCGAACGTCTGGAAAGCTACTTCGACGGCATCCGCGAGGAGGACGTGTTCGAGGCCAAGGCGAACCTGCAGGCGCGCGGAAGCCAGGCCATCCCATACGGCAATTCGTTGGAATTCTGGCAGGAGTTCCTCGGCCTTGAGGGTGTGCTCGCCGACGAACCGGGCGACCCGAAGCATCCGGACGTCTTCCAGGCGTGACCGGCCGAGGGTCCGTCCGATGGTACGCTGTTCCATATGGTTACCGAGGGGAAAAAGCGGGTTCGTAAATCGCCCGAAGAGCGCAAACGCGAAATCATCGCGGCGGCGGGCAGGCTGATCGGCGAGAAGGGGTACTACGGTACGTCGCTCAAGGACATCGCCGACGCCATCGGCATGAGCCAGCCCGGACTGCTGCACTACATCGGCAACAAGGAGCGGTTGTTGTCGCTGCTGGTCACCGATAGCTACGACCAGCAGGGCACACCCGCCGACTTCGCTAAGTCGGGATTGCCCGGCAGCGATTCTGACGGCATGCTGTTTCCCGCATATCTGCGGTTTCTGGTCCGCTACAATGCGCAACGCCGCAGTCTGCTGCAGCTGTACATGGTTTTGGAAACCGAATCGTTCAACGCGGACCATCCACTGCACGAGTATTTCGAAAACCGACCGGACTTGACGTGGGATCATTATTCGCGGTTCGCATGGAAGCTGCCGCCGCAGATCGGCGGATGGGATAATATGCGGCCGATCGTGCGGCAATGCATCGAGGCGATGGACGGTATCCAGCTGCGGTGGACTCGCAAGCCGCCGATCGACCTGTACGACGAGTGGCTCGTCTTCGAGCGGATGATCTTCCCCTCGCCGGTGTGGGACGGATATCGGTAAGCCTTCCGAAGACATATATCTAATGGTTGTTAGTTAAGAAACGCCTGAAAATCTGCGACAGTTGACGATTTGTTTCGGAAGATATATAGTTCTTATATCTAATAACCGTTAGATATAAAAGTCGACGAGGACGATGGAGGAGTCATGGGCCGTTACGAAGCAGACCACATTCTGTTCGGCGCCGCATACTACGACGAATATCTCATGATGAAGGGTATTGACCGCATCGATGAGGACATGGCGATGATGAAGGACGCGGGGCTGAACGTCATCCGCATCGCCGAATCCACATGGAGCACCTGCGAACCGCAACCGGGTGTATTCGACTTCACCTATGTGGACCGTGCGCTCGACGCCGCGCAGCGTGCCGGCATCGATGTCATCGTCGGCACGCCGACCTACGCGGTGCCCAGCTGGCTCGTCAAGCTCGACCCGAGCGTGCTCGCGGTCACGCCGAACGGACAGGGCAAGTATGGCGCGCGCCAGATCATGGACATCGTCAACGCCACCTACCGCTTCTACGGCGAACGTGTGATCCGCAAGCTCATCTCCCACGTCGCCGACCATCCGGCCGTCATCGGCTACCAGGTGGACAACGAGACGAAATACTACGATTCCGTCTCCGAGGACATGCAGCGCCTGTTCGTCAAGTATCTGCGCGAGAAGTTCCACGGCGATCTGGACGAGCTCAACCACCACTTCGGCCTCGACTACTGGTCCAACCGCATCGACTCCTGGGAGGACTTCCCGGACGTGACCGCCACCATCAACGAGTCCCTGGGCGGCGAATTCGACAAGTTCCGCCGCGACCAGGTGCGCGCCTTCCTGCAGTGGCAGGCCGACATCGTGCGCGAATACGCGCATGACGACCAGTTCATCACCCACAACTTCGATTTCGAATGGCGCGGATACTCCTACGGCGTGCAGCCGGCCGTCGACCACTTCAAGGCCTCGACCGCCGTGGACATCACCGGCGTGGACATCTACCACCCCACCGAGGACGACCTGACCGGCAGGGAGATCGCCTTCGGTGGCGACATGACCCGCTCCACCAAGGACGGCAGGAACTACCTGGTGCTCGAAACGGAGGCCCAGGGCCAGCACGGCTGGGTGCCGTTCCCGGGCCAGCTGCGCCTGCAGGCCTACTCCCACCTCGCCTCCGGCGCCGACATGGTGGAATATTGGCACTGGCACTCCATCCACAATTCCTTTGAAACATATTGGAAGGGCCTGCTGAGCCACGACCTCGAACCGAATTCCACCTACCGCGAGGCGGGCGTGTTCGGCCGCGAGATCGCCAAACCGGAAGTGGGGGAGCGGCTCGTCCACCTGAAGAAGCACAACAAGGTGGCCATCATGGTCAGCAACGAATCGCTGACCGCGCTCGACTGGTTCCTCATCGAAGCCGGCTTCCCGTTCGGCGGCACCCTCAAGTACAACGACGTGGTGCGCAACATCTACGACGCGCTGTTCGAACTCAACGTGGAATGCGATTTCATCCCGTCCGACGCGCCGGCCGAACGCCTGGCCAAATACGAGATGATCGTGACCCCGGCACTGTACTGCACTCCGCAGGAAACAACCGACCGTCTGCGCGAATTCGTCTCCAGCGGCGGCCATCTTGTCTCCACCATGCGCTCCTTCGTAACCGACGACGAGGTGACCGTATGGCACGACCGCGCGCCGCACAACCTCACCGACGTGTTCGGCATGACCTACAACCAATTCACCCGCCCGAACGGCCACGTATCCGTGGAATTCGCCGGAACGCTCGCCAAAACCCCGGCAAGCGACGCGCAGGCGCTCATCGAACTGGTCACCCCATTCGACGGCACCGACGTGCTCGCCAGCTACGGCCACTACGCGTGGAAGGATTACGCCGCGGTGACCCGACATGGCTTCGGCAAGGGCGACGCCGAATGGATCGCCACCCTGCTCGACGCCGACACCATCCGCGCCGTCCTGCGTGAAGCCGTGGAACACGCCGGCATCGCCGATGCCGGCACCGCGCTCGCCGGACAGGTGACGGTGCGCCGCGGAACGAACGCCCGCGGCGAGCAGGTGACGTATCTGCTCAACTACTCCGCCGACGAGGTCACCATCGACAACCCGGTGTCGGGCGATGTGGTGGTCGCTCCGGTGGTGGTGGGCACCGACGGCACCGTCGATGAATCCGCCACCGCGGCGATCGCCCTGAAGGAGGGCTCGAAGGTCGAGGTGGGCGACAGGCTGACGATTGGCCGCTGGAATGTGGTCGTCATCGCCGGCTGAGCCGCAAAGCGGTGGTGGCGCGTCGGCCCGACTGGGTCAGGGGATGAGCAGGTCGATGATGGCCTTCCATTCCCCGACGAAGTCGACGTCATGCGATCCGTTGAGCCAGCGCAGCTGCAGACCCTCCATCGCGGACAGGACCTGCAGCGCGGTGCGCTCCGGATCGGCGACACCGTCGCGCTCGGCCGCGAACGCGTATTCCTTCAGCAGATTGATTTCGCGCTGTTCGAAATACTCGTGCACGGGATGGTCCTTGCTTAACGCCTCGCTTTCCAGCAAGGTGTAGAGACGGACCATCTCCGGACGGTCGGCGTTGGTCTCCACGGTTCCCGTGGAAATGGCCTTCAGCCCCAGATCGCAGTGGTATGCGATGCCGTCGTCAAGGACTTCGCCGGTCACGCTCTGCACGCCAAGATGCTCGGCGATGGCGATCTGATTGGTCCGATCGGCGTATTTGAGGGTTTCCTCAAGCAGTTGTTCTTTGGATTTGAAGTAGTAAAGGAGGCCGGCTTCGGTGATGTTCTGAGCCTGGGCCACATCGCGTATGGTGAAGCCCCAGAAACCGAACTGGGAGATGAATGAGACCGTGGTTTCGAGAATCGCCTTCCTGCGATCCTCGGCGCTCATTCGCTTTCTGGGTTTGTTTTCGGTGCGGCGACGCATATGCTCTCCTTCATCTGGTGCTTACTAAGGTACAAGAAGGGGGAGAAGAAGACGATGGAAACCCTTGGAACACGCCGGATTATCGCAGACAAACGATTTGTTATATGCTTTAACTAAGCAGTTACTAGGTAATAAAAACCGGTGACTGTGAAGCTGAATGGAACAGTGTCCGACCGGTTTTGCAAACGCTTTGAGACGGCGATGACATGACGTCGACTTGTGCCTTTGCGAAAGATGGTTTACACTGAAAACACGTTAGTTACCACATGGTAGTTAACAGATGGGGCAAGGCCGTCCCACCACCACATACACCGCTAAGGTGCGGAATCGCACACAACATAAGTTCACTACTGAAGCATGATTCGAAGGAGAGAGTTTCATGAGTGAAGCAATCGCCAGCAAGGCGGAGCGCCTTGCCGCTTACAACGCCAACATCGCCGCGGCGGAAAAGGATCCGTCGCTGTCCCCGGAAACCGGCAAGCCGCTGTCCAAGATGAACGCCGCACGTTTCGGCGCAGGCTTCCTGGTATTCGGAGTGCTGTGGATGTCCGGTCTGGGCATCGTTTCCGCAGTGCTGCTGCCCATGCACTACAAGACCATCCCGGGCGTCAACGCCGATGCGTTGGTCGGCATCGTCAACGCGTTCACCGCGGTCGCATCCCTGGTCGCCAACCTGATGTTCGGCAACTTCTCCGATCGCTCCCGTTCCCGCTTCGGCCGCCGTACCCCGTGGATCCTCTTCGGAGCCGTGCTCGGTGGCGTCACCCTGTTCCTGACCGGCACCACGCATAACGCCGTGCTGCTGACCATCTTCTACTGCGCCTGCATGTTCGGTCTGAACTGCATGATCGCGCCGATGGTCGCCATCCTGTCCGACCGCGTGCCTTCCAAGATCCGTGGCACCATGTCCGCCTTCTACGGCGCCGGCTCCACCATCGGCGCTCCGATCGGCACCATGCTCGGCGCATTGTTCATCGAAAACCTGATTCCGGGCTTCGCCGTCGCCGGCGTGCTCATGTTCCTCGGTGGCGTGGTCGCCGTGATCATCATCCCGAAGGAGCAGTCCGCAGACTTCCTGCCGAAGGACGAAGGTTCCGCCAAGGATATCCTCTCCTCCTTCCGCCCGCCGAAGTTCTCCACCGCGCATGACTTCTACAAGGCGTTCGCCGGCCGCTTCTGCATGCTCATGGCCTACCAGATGATCAACGTCTACCAGCTGTACATCATCCAGAACTACATCGGTCAGTCCGTCAAGGAATCCGCCGTCACCGTGTCCGTCGTGTCCATGATCATGATGGTCATGTCCCTGGTCGGCTCCTTCATCTCCGGCCCGGTCTCCGATCTCATCGGCCGCCGCAAGGTCCCGGTCGTCGTCGCCTCCGTGCTGTTCGCCGTCGGCATCGCCATGCCGTGGATCTTCAAGTCCACCATGGGCATGTACCTGTTCGCCGGCATCGCAGGCCTCGGCTACGCCGTCTACTCCGCCGTCGACCAGGCGCTGCTGGTGGACGTGCTGCCGAACAAGGAAGAGGCCGGCAAGGATCTGGGCATCCTGAACATGGCCACCACCCTCGGCCAGATGTGCGGCCCGGTCGTCATGTCCGCCATCGTGGTCAACCTCGGCTACAACTTCGCGTTCCCGACGTCCATCGCGCTGGCCATCATCGGCTGCTTCTTCATCATGGCCATCAAGAAGGTCAAGTAAGACAGCTGCTGTAAACCGGGGGAGACGGCCGTTCCGTAGGCCGTCTCCCCTCCGCGGGGTCGAATCGTCCCGCCTCTCCCATCCATACTAACCATCAACGCATATCCGAATTATCAACGACGATACCAAGGAACATCATGACCACCTGGATTGCAACGACGCAAGACGACAAGCTTGCCGACCGAACCTCCGACATCGAATCCACCAACGCCACCACCGCGGCCGACCTGCAGCTCGACGGCAACGAATACCAGGCCCTGCGCGGCTTCGGCGGCTGCTTCAACGAACTCGGCTGGCTGCCGCTGCAGAACGTCAGCGAAGCCGAACGCGACCAGATCATCAAGGAGCTGTTCAGCCCCGACGAAATGAACTTCACCTTCAACCGCGCCCCCGTCGGAGCCAATGATTTCGCCGACCACTGGTACAGCTACGACGAGGTCGACGGCGACTACGAGATGGAGCATTTCTCCGTCGAACACGACGAGCAGACCCTGATCCCGTACATCCACCGCGCGCAGGAATGGCAGCCGAACATGCAGCTGTTCTCCAGCCCATGGAGCCCGCCGACGTGGATGAAGCGCCCGAAGGCCTACAATTACGGCCGTCTCGTGCAGACCCCGGAGAACCTCAAGGCCTACGCCAAGTACTTCGTCAAATACATCCAGGCCTATGCCGAGCACGGCATCACCGTGAACCAGCTGCACGTGCAGAACGAGGTGTTCGCCGACCAGAAGTTCCCGAGCGCCCTGTGGGATTCCGAAGCGCTCAAGGTGTTCATCCGCGACTACCTCGGACCGGCGTTCGACGAGGCCGGACTCGACACCGACATCTGGCTGGGCACCCTCAACGGCCCGGAGGACATGGCTTGGACCGGCGGCGGCTATGGCATGACGCTCAACAACTACAACCGCTTCGTCGACAACATCCTCTTCGACGACGGCGCGCGCAAGTACATCAAGGGCATCGCCTACCAGTGGGCCGGCCAGAACTGCATCGCCCGCACGCACGAATCATGGCCGGAGATCGAGCTGATCCAGTCGGAGTCCGAATGCGGCACCGGCGACAACAGCTGGGAGTACGCGGAGTACATCTTCCATCTGATCAACCACTACTTCCGCAACGGCGCCACCGCATACACCTACTGGAACATGATCCTCGACGACCAGGATTCCACATGGGGCTGGTGGCAGAACTCCCTGTTCACCATCACCGCCGACAAGCACGAGGTGCGCCGCAATCCGGAATACTACGTGATGCGCCACTTCTCGCACTACGTCAGGCCCGGCGCGAAGGTACTCGGCACCACCGGCCATTTCAACTCGATGGCCATCGCCTTCCGCAACCCGGACGGCACGGTGGTGGTCGTGGCGCAGAACGCCCTCGACGAGGAGCGCCCGTTCGCATTCGCCGATCCCGATGCCGCCGAACGCGGCTTCAAGGTAACACTTGCTCCGCGATCGTTCAACACCTTCGTGCTGGACTGAGCCGGAGTGATACGGCGTCGGCTCGCGCGTAATGCCGGTTTTTCCCTTTTTCCCGGCGATATGCCGATCGCCGACGCCCTGCCCATGAGGTGCCCGCCGCGATGGATCCCCTCCATGCGCGGCGGGCACCTTTGTTATGCATGCCGGTTACGATCGTCCCCTTGCAAAGAGCGAATTCTTCATTGCCGTATCAGCCGTGTATAAGATGATTGGAACGTTGGATGATTTCGGCTTCATTATCACCGGAGATAAGGAATTTCCTGTCGGAATCGACAGAATTGTGAGCGATACCTTTTTTCTTTCCCACAGATTCTAAAACTGCCCAATCCGGGATTTCCTTTTCCTTTGGCCAGTTCAATCCAGCGGTTTCCAGCAGTATGCCATATTGGGATAATCGTGTGATGTTGGTATCCGCATCGACAAGGCCAAGTTCCAGTAGGAAATTGGCCTTACTCTGATCCATGCCATAGGCGGCTGTCAGCTCTTGTTTGATGAGTCCGCCTCCTCTGCGTGCCGCCATTTCCCCGAATATGAAATCACCGGTTTCGTTCTTATAGAATTCGATATGCATCACATTGGGAATCGTCTGATCTTTGAAAGATCTAATTAATTGTTTTGTCAGTCGGAGCAGCTCAGAATAGTCGGCGTCGTCCTCGTCCAACATCACGGAACCGGTATTTTGCTTCTCGAAATCCAGCGGTGGGACAAGATATCGTGATGGCGAGATCAGGATCGAATCAGCGTTGATATAGACCACATCCACATGGTAGACGGAGCCGGAACAGTATTCCTCTAAGTAATACTGGTTTGAATGTACGTTTTGTATGAATTCCGGCTTGGTGGCTAAAGCAGGCAAATCATCTTTCGAATGCAGTATCGTAATACCCGCGGAGCCTGCACCCCACCGAGGTTTGAGAACAACCGTCTCCCAACGATCGAACGCCGAAATAATATCTCCAAAGCTTTTGCAGGAGGTGTAGGGAATAACCTGTAATCCGGCATCAAGGGCCGACTGCTTCATCGTGACCTTATCTCGACAGCGCAACGCCAGTTCATACTGCAAACCGGGAATGCCAAATAGACTTCTCGCCTCTGCAACCCTCAATACATCTTCCTCCGAGCTGGAAATTATCCTATCTGGTTTAAATTTTCTGACAATATCAAAGAATTTCGCGGTAGCGCTATCGGAGGAATAATCAGAAACCACGATTTCCTTGATGACGGTGTTCGGCCAACGATGGTGCACGGCCCGATTGTCCGAGGTGAAGACCATAACCTCTAAACGACCGAAGCGTTCTTGGACCTCTTTAATCCATTCTGGATAATCCGAGAAAGATTTAGGCTGTTGCAGCAGCAGTATTTTCATATCATTCCCCTTCCTGTGCGCTCGCCAAGACTTTTCTTTAGCGACGGATGATTCTTTTCCCGCGTTTTCCAATTTGATTAGTGACGACTGCGGGTATTATTCCCACCAACGCCAGTGCGCACCAATACCAAGCTGTCATTCCTGCAGGACGTAGTGCCGGAACGATCCAACCGCCAAGGAATGAGCCTGCCGATTCGCCAATGGCTGCAATTATCAGCCGATAGTTCAAAATGTCCACCAAAGGTTTATCTGGCTGTGCCTCTACCAGAGCAATATTGATTAATGGCGCATAGATGCATTCTGCAATGGAGAACACAGCCAAGGATATAATGCATATCCACCAGTACGACGAGACTCCGCAGGCGAATAGTGCGAAGGAAATTCCATAAATCCCTAGGCTTTTGATGATGAATGAGGTGGCATTCTGCCCATTAGCCATGCCTCGCGAGATGAGTTTACTCACGGGCATTTGCAGTGCTATGACCGATATGGCATCAATGGAATAGAACAATCCTCTTATGACTGGGCTATCGGATAACGAGTGGAATTCCAATGCCATTCCCGCAAAAAGCTGACCATTCATTATGCTGCCCACAAACACCGCCAGGATGGCAAGAACCGTACCGGGACTTTTCAACGAGTCTGTAATGGTCTTCACGATGGAAGAGGTATTTTCTTTGCTGCTTTTCTCATTGCGTATGAAGACATGATGAGTCAGCACTATTGGAGTTAGTAAAGCAGAAAAAACATAGAGTCCGACGATGACTATAACAAAGAGCGTTTGTCCGAAAGCCTTATATATGTAATTTGAAGCTAGAGGCCCAATTGCGGATCCAAGATTGGCTGTCATGGTCACTAAAGCAAACAAAGCGGCCTGAGACTTTTTATCCTTTACTCTAGCGATGATATGCCCTCTGAGAGCAAAATTAACCAGTGAGAGACCAAGTCCCAGCAAAGCCAAATCCAAAAAAAGGAAGCCGATAAAACCACCCATTGCCGGCTGCAGCAGCAAAAGTGAAAAAACTATGAATCCGAAACCGGTCTCAGTGAGGGATACCGTTGATGAACGCTCAATCAAGCCACCTATAAAAACAGTACTGCCCCTAGAAAAAAGGGATAAAACTCCAAGTGCTAATCCAACACATAGTGATGACGTTGCAGAAACTTGACCGGTAAGGATAACCGAAAGAAGGGAGAAAAGTCCGCTATATGCAGCACTATTCAAAAAATAATTCACTGATATGGAGCTATTCTTACTATCGCTCGGCTTCTCCATCTGAACGGACCTTCTTTTATGCTTTATAAATAATGTCTCCCCTCATGCTAGTGGTCATATGGGAATTGTTCATTGGTATGTCCAGATGTAGGGGTGTTTGGTTTTGACGTACTTGGGGGTGTCTGTTTCAAAGTTCCTCATCGGCGTGTTATCTTGTGGGAATCGACGGCATGGGGAAGTCGTGCGTTCCTTCTCAGCCGGCCTGCAGCCCCTCGCCGTAGGATGCCTCGAACTCCAGCAGCGGAGTGTCGAAGATCCGCATCACGTATCGCATTCCGGCACCTCCATCAATCGATCTTATATATTCAAATATAAAGGTCGATGGCGGAGATGGGGTGCCGCCGAGGTTGGGTTGCGTGTGGGACGGAAATGTATTAGACTATAACTAAGTAGTTACTAAGTAATAGAAACTGCATGACGTACGAAGGAGTGCACATGAATCCCGACTACATCAAAGGCGTGAACCTCGGCAACTGGCTGGTGCTGGAGAAGTGGATGAGCCCGGCGCTGTTCGACGGCACCACCGCGGACGACGAATACTACCTGCCGACGCAGCTCGACCCGGCCGTCTACGAGGCCCGCATCAAAACCCACCGCGCCGAATACATCAACGAACGCGACTTCGCCACCATCAGATCGTGGGGGCTGAACTCCGCGCATCCCCGTGCCGTACTTCATCTTCGGCGACCGTGCACCGTTGATCGGCTGCATCGACGAACTCGACAAAGCCTTCAACTGGGCCGAGAAATATGGCCTGACCATCCTCATCGACCTGCACACCGCGCCGATGAGCCAGAACGGCTTCGACAACGGCGGCATCTCCGGCGTGTGCAAATGGGCGCAGCTGCCCGACGAAGTCGAATTCGTGCTGTCCGTGCTCGAACGCCTCGCCAAGCGGTACGGCCATCGCCAGGCGCTGATGGGCATCGAGATCATCAACGAGCCGAACACCACCACCTCCTGGCCGATGATGAACGTGACCGAACGCTACAAGGCGGTCGACCCGGAGCTCGCCGAAGGCACCGGCCCGATCGGATTCGACTGGCTCAAGGACTTCTACGTCACCGCCTACCACCGTCTGCGCGACGTCGACAAGGGCGCGCTGCCGGCGGACAAGGCCGTGGTGTTCCACGACGGTTTCGACATCGAACAGTGGAAGGACTTCATGCGCGGGGATGACGGCAAGCTCGCGCCGGAATTCGAGAACGTGGTCCTCGACACCCACCAGTACCTCATGACCGCCGAAATGATGGGCTGCCCGCAGACCGTGGAAGACTACGACGACTTCGTGCGAAACACCTACGCGCCGATGATCGCCGAGATGAGCGAATACTTCCCGGTGATCGTGGGGGAGTGGTGCCTGTTCAACTCCGTCGGCTGCGGCGTGGACACCCACGGCGGCCAAAGCGTGCTCAACGGCGAGGAAGGCGCGCAGGCCGAGACCCTGACCGCCGAACAGAAGCGCTCGCTGTACCAGGGCGTGGCCGAATCCCAGCTCGCCGCATGGAGCAAGGGCAGCGGCTTCTACTACTGGAACTACAAGCTGCTCACCGGCACCATGGTCGGCGTCGCCGTCACCGACGCCGCGTTGCATGAGAAAACCGCCGACTTCGACTTCTTCGACTACGAGGCGGACGAGACGAAGCCGGTCGACTGATCCCGCCCATCCGGCCACGATCATTCCGAAACCCCAATCCGGCCGTGGTCTGATTCCAACCGGCCGCGTGGCTGATTGCGGGACGCATACAATGGGCCGAGGAACGTTGCGAACGGTGCGTTCCTTGGCCCATTGGGCTGAAATAGGGGTTTGGTTTGGGCTGTTTGGTTTTTGAATAGGCGGAAACGGCAAGCCGGGCGAAACCCCGCACAGAAAGGCGGTGGGATGCATGGTGCTGGGCATCGACGAGCGAATCAACGGCGTGAACCTCGGTAACTGGCTGGTGCTGGAGAAATGGATGGATCCGGAACCGTTCGTTCGCACTGCCGAAGATGACGAAATCTGGATGCATCGCACACACGGCGCCCTCTGGTCCGAACGGAATCTCGCCGAGGAACTGCGCCGGCACCGCGACGCCTACATCACCCTGGAGGATTTCCGCATCATCGCCGACCATGGGCTCAATCTCGTGCGCATTCCCATACCATATTTCATCTTCGGCGACTGGCCCGGACATCCGGGCTGCATCGCATACCTCGACCGCGCGTTCCGTTGGGCGCGGGAGACGGGACTGAAAATCATGATCGACCTGCATACCGTGCCCGGCTCACAGAATGGTTTCGACAACGGCGGTCTGACGGGCGTGTGCAAATGGGCGCAGAATCCGGACTTGGTGGAATACGCGCTGAATGTGCTGGAACGATTGGCCCGCCGATATCGTGACGAGCCGACCCTACACAGCATCGAAGTGCTCAACGAACCAGTGAGCTGGTCGGTGTTCCATGGCACGTCGAATACGGCGAAGGACGTCCGCGAGGCCTCCGGCAGCACGCATGTCCCACTGCGCTTTCTGAAGCGCTTCTACCGTGACGCCTACACCCGGCTGCGCGCCATACTACGTCCGGAAACCATAATCGTATTCCATGACGGCTTCCGACTGCTCCGCTGGGGCGACTGGTTCCGTCGCGCCGGCATGCGCAACGTCATGCTCGACACCCACCAATATCTCATCGCGATGGAGGAGCCGTTGTTCGCGGGGCCAGCGAGCCGACTGTACCTGCAATCGCGGCACCTGCCATGGCTGTACCGAATGCTGGTGGGCGCGTGCGGCATCGCTATCCGTTCGGCGGCCCGCCATATCCCCGTGCTTGTGGGCGAGTAGTGCGTGGAGAACCGGTGGGCCCCGCGCAGCCGAAACCGGGCGGACGCATACCGCCAAGTGTCACGGTTGCAACGCGCGGCATGGGATGCGTCGGCAGGACAGATCTATTGGAGCTACCAGCTTGCACGCTCCGCGAAACCGGGCAGTGGTGAGGGAAAACCGCCGCGAGATCCGCGCAACGGCGGCAATCTCGAGGCATGGGACCTGACCCGCGTATGGCGTCACGGATGGATGCGGTCAGATACACCCCACGATGACATGTCATCGGCGCTGTCAATCAACGACAATCGACGCAAAGGGCATTAGACTCGGAGTCATGGCAGAGGAAGAGACTTCGAAACGTACCCGCAAATCGCCACAAGAGCGTCGTGCGGAAGTGCTGGATGCGGCGGTGCAGCTCATCAGCGAACGCGGATTCAACGGCATTTCCATCCAGGACGTGGCCGATCGCGTCGGCATCTCCAAACAGGGGGTATTGCGTTACGTCGGCAGCAAAGACAACATGCTGGCGATGGTATTCAACGAATACTACGGCCAAACCGGCACTCCGGAAGACTTCTTCGCTTCCGGCATGCCCGGCAGCAATCCGACCGCGCCGTTATTTCCCGCCTACCTGCGTTATCTGGTGAAGCACAATTCCCGCCGGCGCATGATGGTGCAGCTGTTCACCGTACTGTCGGCCGAATCCCTGAACCCGGACCATCCGCTGCATGATGAATTCATGGAACGAATGGACAACATCTGGGCACATTATTCCCGTTATCCATGGTTGGTTCCGCCGCAACTCGGCTCATGGGAGGAAAGCATGCGGCCGGTGGTGCGCAAGGCCATGGAAATCATGGATGGCATCCAGCTGTGGTGGCTGCGCGAACCGGAAGTCGACCTATGCGCAGAATGGGCTGAAATGGAAAACCTGCTGTTCCCCGAGCCCCTGTGGGACGCCTACCGCTGATTCGGATTTATTGATTTGGTCGTGTCCGTTCCGCCGGTTGGTTGCGATTGCGTGATTCTGATGATTGTCTATCTGTTTTCGTTTTTCGACCTGCGGTTTTTGGACTTGCGGTTTGGTTTGCGGTTTGCGGTTTGGTTTGCGTGAGGCACCCTTTTGCTCACGGATTGCGGAAACGTGCGTTTTTGCGCATACGTGCGCTGAATTATCTGATTTTAGAAATAGGAAACGTTGGAATTCCGCCATTTGCGATTTTGCATAATGGCATACGATTACCCCTTTTCGCTCACATACGTATATTGACGGCTTGATTTACTTTGCGTGAGCGAAAGGGGGTATTGAATAGTGCGATTACGCAATGTGGTTACGCAACGCAATCGCACCATCGCATACAACTACGCCACAGTGAACGTGGTGCGCTTCAAATCGCGACGACGGCTCGAATGGCCAATCAACACCTCGAACTCGCCCGGCTCGACGATACGGTTGGCATCCGAATCGACGATAGTGCACCCCGAAACCGGAATATCGAACGCAACGGTCTTGGTCTCACCCGGCTCAAGCTCCACGCGCTGGAACGCTTTGAGCTCGCGGTCCGTCCAACTGTAGGATGTCACGATATCGCCGATATACAACTGCGCCACTTCGGTGCCCTTGCGCTCGCCGGTGTTGGTGAGCGCAACCTCGGCATGCACGGTATCGGTGGTGGCGAACGTGCCGGAAGCCGGAACGTTCGTGATTGTCGGTTCGCCGTATTCGAAGGTCGTGTAGCCGAGGCCCTCGCCGAACGCGAACGCCGGATCCTGCGTGAGATCGGCATAACGATTGCCGTGCTGGCCGCGGATCTGGTTGTAATAGACCGGCAGCTGGCCCGCATGACGCGGGAAGGTGATCGGCAGACGTCCGCTCGGCTCGGTTTCGCCAAGAATGATTTCGGCGATGGCCAGGCCACCCTTCATACCCGGATTCGGCGCCCACATGAACGCGCTGACACCGTCGGCCGTGGATTCGTCCACGATCACGCCATTCGTGCCGATCACGCATGCCGGCATCACCTGCGGCTTGGAGCTCATCAGCACCACGACCAGCGGCTTGCCGGTCTCGCGGGCCACGTTGGCAAGCGCCTCGAGCATGGCGTTCTGCCCGCCGAGCAGTTCCAGTGTGGCGGTGGAGCAGGTCTCGCCGACCAACTGCACCACATCGCCCACAACGGCGACAACAAGATCGGAACGGCGAGCGTTGTCCACCGCCTCATCCAGCAGTTGCTGGTCGAACTTGGCGGAGACGGCGAGCTTCGGACGAGGCTGGCCATCCGGATAGAACTCGCCTTCCGGATCGTCCACCAAATCGATGATGTTCGCGCCACGCGAATACGCAACTTCGCATCCTTCGGGCGCAAGCTGCTTGAACCCGTCAAGCACGGTGGTGATCATCTCACGCGGTTGGCCATCCGGCATCCAATTGACCTGACCGGAATTGCCGGCCCAATCGCCCAACTGCTCCTGCGCGTCATCGGCAAGCGGCCCCACCACGGCGATGCGCTTGCCCGCCGCAGCCGAGAACGGCAATGCGCCGTCATTCTTCAGCAACGCCACGGATTCGCGTGCGATCTGCAGGTTGAGCTCCTGATGGGCTTTGGAACCGATAACCGTCTTGATGCGCTCTTGGTCCGGCAGGCGCGGATCTTCGAACAGGCCCAGGCGGAACTTGAGTGCGAGGATGCGGGACACGGCTTCGTCGATCAGCGACTCGTCAAGCAATCCGGTGCGTACCGCTTCAATCGCACCTTCGTAGAACTTCGGCGTGGTCATGATCAGGTCGTTGCCGGCCTTGACCGCGTCCGCGGCGGCGTGCACGTAGTCGGCCTTGACCTTCTGCTCCCACACGGCACGGCCGACGTTGTCCCAGTCGGTGATCAGCGTGCCTGGTAGTTCCAGTCGCCGCGCAGCTTGTCGGACAGCAGCCACTTGTTGAACGTGACCGGCACGCCTTCAATGGATTCGTAGCCGAGCATGAAGGTGCCGCAGCCTTCCTTCGCCACGCGTTCGAACGGCGGCAGGAACCACGATTCCAGCTTGCGGTGGCTCAGGTCCGCTTCGGACGCGTCGCGTCCGCCCTGCGTTTCGGAATAGCCCGCGAAATGCTTGGCGCAGGCCAGGATCGCATCCTTGGCGAGCGGCTCGCCGGCCTTGGCGCCGCCCTGATAGCCCTTGACGATGGCGGAGGCCATCTCGCCGATAAGATACGGATCCTCGCCGAACGTCTCGTCCACACGGCCCCAACGGGTGTCGCGGGCGATGCACAGCACGGGGGAGAACGTCCAATGCACGCCGGTGGTGGAGACCTCTTCGGCGGTGGCACGGCCCGCGGCCTGAACCTTGGCCGTGTCGAAGCTTGTTGCCATGCCGAGCTGGGATGGGAAGATGGTGGAGCCTGGCCAGAAGGAATAGCCGTGGATGCAGTCGTCGCCGATGATCAGCGGAATGCCGAGGCGGGTCTTCGTGTTCACGGTCTCGACCGCGCGGGGCAGGTCCGCGGGGGAGGTGTGCAGAATCGAGCCGACGTGCTTGTTGACGATCAGGTCATCCAGATCGCCGCTGCGAGCATCAAGCTGCATCATCTGGCCGACCTTCTCTTCGAGGGTCATGCGTCCGAGCAAATCGGCGATGCGCTCTTCGGCAGGCAGGTTGGGATTCTTGTATGGCAGGTCGGTGGTGTTGGTCATGGATTGCTCACTTTCCTCGTTGAAGCGGTGTCCTTTAATTACCACTTGGTATTTTACGATGATTCAGGTAATTTCACAAGTCGCCGCAGCGCATGTCGTATTTGGCGGACATTGCTCGTGTGGGCGGTTCTACAATGACTTCTTGGTTGCGGTATCGGCTCCATGCATGCATACGGGCCGGGAGTCACGGCAAGGTCCGGTCTTTCCGTAGGCGGTTTTCGGGTTCCGTAGGTGGTTGGGGCTGAATGCCTGCCGAAGGAATGGCCTGAATAAAGCCGTTCCTCATCCCCGATACCACCGGCGACCACCTACGGAACAGTGAAACCCTCTACGGAATCTCGCCATGACACATCGGTTACGGTTCACCGGGGTTCGAAAAGGAAGAAATAGCATGATACGACAGGCAACATCTGCGGATATCGCGGCGATCGCCGCGACCTACGAGGACCTGCTGACTTACGAGCAGGAGCATGGAGGCGATTCCCATTGGGAATTGGGCGTATACCCGACGATCGCTGTACCGAAGCGCGCCGTGCCCGCAGGGGGAGATGATCGTGCTGGAAGAGGATGGTGAGATCCGTGCCAGCATGATATTGAAATGCCCAGCCCGCGGAATACGACGACGTGGCATGGCAGTATCCCGGCGAAGGCGAGGATGTGCTTGTCGTGCATACGCTGTGCGTGCCGCCGCGGTTCGCGGGCCACAGGTATGGAAGCCGGATGGTGCAATACGCGAAGGAATATGCGGCCGGGCACGGCTGCGCGGTCGTCCGCCTCGACACCTATGCGCATAACGAGCCGGCGAAACGCCTGTGCCAACGGTGCGGATTCCGCATCGCAGGGTGGGGGCCGCATTGCTCCAAGGGCTCATGGAAGAGGAGCAGGTGTATCTGGAGTACAGGTTGCAATGAGCATCGGCGTCGTTGCCGTTTCAATAGGTGAGTGAGGTCGGGCCTCCCATAGGGTGACCCGACCTATTGCCTTACGCGCGTCGGCGGGTCAGCATCAATCCGATGCCAAGCATGAAGCAGGCGACCATCATGCCTGCCGGAGCCAGCATGTCCGAGCCGGTGTTCGCAATGGTTTTGGTGGTGCTGGCAGTGGCATCGCTCCTTCCGCTGGATGAGCCGGGCTTGGCTGGGGCGCCCTCGCGCACCACGGAGGCGACGGCCTGCCTCGGCTCCACCTTGACCACGGAACCATCTGCGGACAGCGTCACTTTGGCGCTGTAGGCGGCGGCGAGATTCAGCCGCTGATAGCCGTTCGAGCTTGCGTCCAACGGTTCGCCGGAATCAATCTCCGTGGCGGCCAGCACGGCCCTCCGTTGTTCGGCGTTCAACGTCGGGAACGCGGTGGTCAACAGATTCTCCGCGCCTTCCGGTACGACGGCGGCCTTGCCGGTGGCGGAGGTCGGCTTGAATCCATAGCTCATGCGTGCCTGATAGGCGGCCAATGCCGACGCGCGGTTGGTCACCGGCTGTGTACTGAAATCGTCGGTGAAATCGTTGGTGTATCCGCCTCTCGGCTTGGAGGAATCGGCGGAATTCGCGTTCAACGCGGTCACGCAATTCTGCACGGTCGTCGGATCATCCGCCGCGCGGGCAACGATATTGGCGCCCACGCAACGCTTCGCCATATACGCCTGCATTTCCTGATATGCCGGCATCAACTTGTCGTTGCGGAACTGTTCATCGGACCACCGCGTCGCAAGCCCGGCCTCTCCGATGATGCGCCCGCCCATCAGATCGAGCGGATAGTGCACGCCCACGATCAGACGATTGTTGGCCGCCTCCGATGCGCGCGTCATGATCTCCGGCGCGAGCTGGGGCGGCAGCGTGGCCAGGCCGATACCGCCGGAATAGGCGACGGTGGTGTGACCGGAAGGGAACGAACCAGTGGGGGCGAGCGTGTCATAGCCGGGGTTGTGCTGCGTGCCGGAATCGTCCGTCCACACCGGCAGATGGATGATATTCTCGGTCTTCGGCAGACCGGCAGCCACATAGCCGCCATTCGTGCGATCCGTGAACGGACGCGGATGGACATACTGCTTCTTCACGGCGGAATCGTTCACATACCGTGACAGCAACGCGTGCCGTTCCGTGCCGATGTCGCTTTCTCCGGGCCGTTTGACCAACAACGTTGTGGAAAGTGGCAGATCACCCTGCTTGATGTCCTCGCTCAGAAACCTCCCCAAAACCGGGCCAAGCGCATCGGAGTACGTGTTTTCGATCAGCGAATCACTGTCCTTCAATGCGCGCTGCTGCTGAGGATTGAGCGGATCGTCATCACTGGTCCGCCCCTCATTGGCCTTATGATTCACCGACACCGTGGCGTCGCTGTTTTCCTTGAGCACCTCTGCATTGACCACGCGTCCACGCAGCTCCGTGGAAGGCGCGGTGAGATCCGGCTGGTAATAATTGGTGAAATCGGTGAGCAATGCCGTGTAATCCGGCTGCTGCGTATCGGACGGATACGGTTCGGCGCATTGCGCCTGCACGGTGACGCCCAGCGCCATGACGGCCGCGGCCGCCGCCGCGCAACACAAGCAACGGTGTCCTTCTCATCAGTCTCTCTTTATACTGATGCGCCCCCTTCGTAATCGGCACGCTTTCATCTCATCATAGGCAGCATTGGCGCAATCGGGGGCGTGTCCGAATACGCGCATGCAATTTCGCGTAACTTTTCCTCCCTAGATATAGGCGAGGCAATACGATATGCGGATATCGCCGGCGGCCGTCAACGCCGACGACGCCAACACGACAAGGAGAACCGTGAGCATCCACGACGAACGACACAACCATCGGACAACACCGGCAGCCAGCTCCGCCGGCACCATGAGCGAAGGCAGACTCACTATCGTGGTGGTGGCGCTCTCCATCCTCACCTTCCTCGGCATCCTATCCGAAACGTCGCTCAACATCGCCTACTCCACGCTGATGGGGGAGTTCTCCATCTCCGCCGACGTGGTGCAATGGCTCACCACCGGCTATCTGCTGCTCCTGTCCATAGCCATCCCCACCTCACCGTTCATGGTGCGCACATTCCCCACCAAGGGGCTGCTCGTCACTGCCGTGGCGCTGTTCTCGGCAGGTACGGTGGTCGGCGCGCTCGCCGTGAACTTCCCCATGTTGCTCACCGCGCGACTCATCATGGCGTTGGGCACGGGCGTCTCGCTGCCGTTGCTGACCAACATCATCCTGGAGAAAGCGCCGTTCGACAAGCGCGGCATGATGCTTGGCCTGGTCAGTCTGGTGACCTGCGCGGCCCCGGCCATCGGCCCGGTGTTCGGCGGGCTCGTCATGGAATTCCTCAACTGGCATTGGATCTTCTACACGATGATCCCGTTCCTGCTCATCTCGCTCGTGCTGGGATGCGCTACCGTCCCCGACATCCGCCACGGCGGGAAGGGGCATCTGTCGGTGCCGTCGCTGGTATTGGTGGCGGCCGGTCTGGCCGGCATCATCGTGGCGGCGAGCTTCTTCGCGCAGTGGAACGGCGACTGGCGCTTCTGGACGGTGCTTGTCGGCGCGATCGTGGTGCTGGGTGTGTTCGCCGCCGTGCAGCTGAAGATGGAGCATCCGCTGGTCGAGGTGCGCACGTTCGCATTCCCCGGATTCACATTGGGCATGCTGATTCTGCTGATGTCGTCCGGTGGCGTGCTCGGTGTGAACTTCCTGCTGCCGATTCTATTGCAGCGCGGACTCGGCCACACCAGCATGATCGCCGCCCTGATTCTGCTGCCGGGAGCCGTGGTCGGCGCGATTTCCGCGCCGTTGATCGGAGGTGCGCTGAAAGCGCATTTTCCGCCGAAATTCATCGCCTGTGGTTTTGTCGGCGTGGCCATCATGGATATTGTGATGATGCTCGGCGGCGCGCATGAATGGGCCGTCGCGATCGCCTACGCGCTGTTCATGGCCGCATCCGGATTCGTGCTCGTGCCTGACCAGACGCATGCGCTGAACCAGCTGCCGGCCGCGATGAACGCCGACGGCTCCGCGGTGATGAACACCGTGCAGCAGCTCGCCGGCGCCATCGGCACCGCGGTCGCGTCCACGCTGATCGCCGAATTCTCCGCAGCGAACCGTGTCGCGGGCATAAAGTCCGCGGCCGCCTACGTCGCCGGGTTTTCCACCAGCATGTGGGTGTTCTTCGGCATGGCCGTGACGGGTGAGATCCTGGCCCTGCTCATGTTCCGCTTCTCGAAGCGCGCCGCATAGCTGGTCATGCGCGGTGGAAGGCTTCACTTCTGTCGTTTTTCGATAGCTTTGATAATTTTGATATCGACAATGCCAAACATATTCGCAAGCGGTTGCTGGATGCATATGTCATTCGTCAGACCGGTTGCGGCGAAGTTGATTTCGCGGTTCCGCTCTTGCGTGAATACTTACCGTAAGCAGATGTGAAAATCTAGTTCAGGCGAGTGGCCTGTTGATGATGACCCCAAAGTAGTCCTCAATACCGGTGCAACAGGCGGGGTTCCTGTTCCTCATTGATGAGGTCTCGATGAGCATTCGCGCGCGACGCTCAGCAGCCCGGCGATCGCGGCGCAGGTGGCTTCCACGTTGCGTTCCGTGTCGGCAAGCAGTTCCGGCAGAGCGGCTGGGCCGGGTGCGATGCCGAACGTCGCGACGATGCCGGCTTCGTTGAGCGCGGCGGTGACGTTCGGATCGCGCGTCACCTTGCCTCCGATGGCGATAACCGGTTTTCCTTGCGATTTCGCCAGTCGCGCGATGCCGCTCGGTACCTTGCCGTACGGCGTCTGCCCGTCGATCGACCCTTCGCCGGTGATGACGACATCGGCCCACGCGCACGCCTCGCGTGCATGCAGCAAATCGAGCACCAACTCGATGCCGGGGCGCATGGTCGCGTTGAACAGGCCCAGCATGCCGCCGCCGGTGCCGCCCGCCGCGCCCGCGCCCGGCTTATCTGTTATTTTGCGACCGTTCAGTGCCGTGATGGCGTCGGCGAGCCTGCCCAAACCGCAGTCGAGCAATGCGGCTTGTTCCGTGTTCGCGCCTTTCTGCGGCGCGAACACGGCGTCGGCGCCGTCCGTCCCGGTCAGAGGATTGGTGACGTCGCATGCCAATACGATCGGGATGTTTCGCACGTCGTCGGGAACCTCGGTGTCGTCGATGCGGGCAAGCCGGGGGAGTGCGCCGCCGCCAAGCGGCAACTCGCAATCGTCCGCATCGAGGAAACGATGGCCGAGCGCTCGGGCCAGGCCAGTGCCGCCGTCGGTGGTGGCGCTGCCGCCCAATCCAAGTACGATGCGTTCCGCTCCGGCGTCGATCGCGGCGCGAATCAGCTCGCCGGTGCCGAAAGTGGACGCCGCCAACGGATCGCGGTCGGCGGGGGAGATGCGCTCGATGCCGCTCGCCGCAGCCAACTCGACCACCGCGGTGCGAGGATTCTCTCCATCGTGAGATGTTCCGAAACCGCCCTCGCCAAGGAATCCATATCGTGTGATGATCGGCCGGCCCAGCGCGTCATGCGCGTGCTCCGATCGCAATTCGCCGCCGGTTGCCTGGACCAGCGCGTCGGTCAATCCCTCGCCGCCATCGGACAACGGCATCATGCGGCATTCGGCGCCGGGATCGCCGGCCGCCACGCCCCGGCGTATCGACTCAGCCACGGCCTGCGCGGAAGCGGCTTCCTTGAACGAATCCGGTGCCAGCAGATACCTCATGGTCAGCGATAGCCTCCCACTGTGGCAGGGGGAAGAGGACGTCCTCGCAGCGCGCCACATTTCGTTCAGGTCGCGCCCCGGAACCCGCAGCCAGCGCAGCTGCACGCCATCCATCATCGCGAATCCGGAACGCAGCACCTGCTCGGCGTCAACGCCTTCCGGCACATGCCAGCGGATGTTCGCGGCCACTTCCACGATACGTTCCTCGCGTTCGGCGAAATAATCATGCGCCGGATGGTCGGGATTAAGTGCCTCGGCGCTCAACGTGGAGAACATGTGCACCAATTCGGGTCGTTTGGCGTTGACCGCCACCGTCCTGCGCCACATTTCGGCGATAAGCGGACGTTCGTCTCGCACCATGCCGGCGGTGACGTCCTCGGTCTCACGGTCGTACATTTCGTCGAGCACCGCATGCAGCAGCCCTTCCTTGCTGCCGACGTAATGCAGCACGCCCGGTTTGGTGAGGTTCACCATAGTGGCGATGCGCTGCAGCGACGTGCCGTAGTAGCCGAGCGTGCCGAAACATTCGACCGCCGCGTTGAGAATCGCGCTTCTGCGGTCGACTTCGTCGTTGGCCATAATGTGCTCCCGTCGTTGCTGGAGGTTATTGGAATATGTAATTCACATTACGGTCGGTCGGTTTCTTTTTCAAAGATGATTGGCGTGTTGCGTATTGTTTTTTGATAAAGTACCTACCAATCGGTAGGTAGGGAATTCGGGGTTGAAGTCCCACCGCGAAACAATCGCGAGACGGCCGAGAAAATAGCCGAAAGGCACCAGAAACACAGAAGACATACGAAAGAGGCAGCTCATGAGCGACACCGCTTATCCTTCCGTCAACGACCTGACCCTCGAAGAGAAGGCGTCCCTCACCTCCGGCGGCGACGCCTGGCACCTGCAGGGTGTGGAAACCAAAGGCATTCCCGGCTACATGATCACCGACGGCCCCCACGGACTGCGCAAATCCCTGGCATCCAGCACCGGCGAAACCGACCTGAACGACTCCGTGCCCGCCACCTGCTTCCCGCCGGCAGCCGGCCTGTCCAGCTCCTGGAACCCGGAACTCATCCACAAGGTCGGCGAGGCCATGGCGGAGGAATGCATCCAGGAGAAGGTGGCCGTCATCCTCGGCCCCGGAGTCAACATCAAGCGCAATCCGCTCGGCGGCCGCTGCTTCGAATATTGGTCCGAAGACCCGTATCTGGCCGGCCATGAGGCAGTCGGCATCGTCGCCGGCGTGCAGTCCAAGGGCGTGGGCACCTCGCTCAAGCACTTCGCGGCCAACAACCAGGAGACCGACCGTCTGCGCGTATCCGCCAACATCTCCCAGCGCGCGCTGCGTGAAATCTACTTCCCGGCCTTCGAACACATCGTCAAAACCGCCCAGCCATGGACCATCATGTGCTCCTACAACCGCATCAACGGCGTGCATTCCGCACAAAACCGCTGGCTGCTCACCGACGTGCTGCGCGACGAATGGGGGTATGAAGGCATCGTCATGAGCGATTGGGGCGCCGACCACGACCGCGTCGCCTCCCTCAACGCCGGCCTCAACCTTGAAATGCCGCCGAGCTACACGGACGACCAGATCGTCTACGCCGCACGTGACGGCCGCATCCAGCCCGAACAGCTCGACCGTATGGCCCAAGGCATGGTCGACCTCGTGAACAAGACCCGTGCCGCCATGAGCGTCGAGAACTACCGTTTCGACGTGGACGCCCACGACGAGGTGGCCCACCAGGCCGCCGTCGAATCCATGGTGCTGCTCAAAAACGACGACGACATCCTGCCGGTCGCGGCAAACGCGAAAATCGCCGTCATCGGCGAATTCGCGCGCACCCCGCGCTACCAGGGCGGCGGCTCGTCCCACATCACCCCAACCAAGATGACCAGCTTCCTCGACACCCTCGCCGAACGCGGAGCGGACGTCGCGTTCGCACCGGGCTTCACCCTCGACCTCGAACCGGCCGACGCCAAGCTCGAAGCCGAAGCCGTCGAAACCGCCAAAAACGCCGACGTCGTCCTCATGTTCCTCGGCCTTCCGGAAGCCGCCGAATCCGAAGGCTTCGACCGCGAAACCCTCGACATTCCAGCCAAGCAGGTCGAACTGCTCAAAGCCGTCGCCGCCGAAAACAAGAACATCGTCGTGGTGCTGTCCAACGGATCCGTCGTCTCCGTGGCACCATGGGCGGGCAACGCCAAGGGCATCCTCGAATCCTGGCTGCTTGGCCAGGCGGGCGGTCCGGCGCTCGCCGACGTGATCTTCGGCAAGGTCAGCCCGTCCGGCAAGCTGGCACAGACCATTCCGATGGACATCAACGACGATCCGAGCATGATCAACTGGCCGGGTGAGGAGGGGCACGTCGACTATGGTGAGGGCGTGTTCGTCGGCTACCGCTACTACGACACGTACGACAAGGCCGTCGACTACCCGTTCGGCTTCGGCCTGAGCTACGCGACCTTTGCGATCGACGGCGTGAACGTCGCCAAGACCGGCGCCAACACCGCACACGTCACCGCGACCGTCACCAACACGTCCGACGTGGACGCCGCCGAAACCGTGCAGGTCTACGTGGCTCCAGGCAAGGCCGCCGTAGCCCGCCCGAAGCATGAGCTCAAGGGTTTCCGAAAGGTGTTCCTCAAGGCCGGCGAATCGGCTGAGATCTCCTTCGATCTGGACGAGCGCGCCTTCGCCTACTGGTCCGAGAAGTTCGATGACTGGCATGTCGAAGCCGGCGAATACACCGTCGAAGTCGGCACGTCCAGCCGCGACATCGCCGCCGTGGCCGTCGTCACGCTCGACGGCGACGGCAAGGCCCTGCCGCTCGACGAATGGTCCACGTTCGGCGAGTGGTCCTGCGATCCGGTCGGCTCCAAAATCGTCGCATCCGTGTATGCGGAAGGCGAGGCCGGCAATCTGCCGCAGCTGCCCGACAACGACATGATGCGCATGTTCCTCAAGTCCATGCCGATCAACTCCATGCCGATGCTGATGAGCGACGGCGGCAAGGCCATCACCGCCTTCATGCTCGATGAATACGCCAAAATCGCCGAAACCGCCGAATAAGACGGATTGACGTAAACAAGACGTAAGCAAAAGGAGTTTCAAGGATTTAGACCGAGGATGTGGCCCGCGAATGAACCGGTGCGGACCACATCCTCGGCTTTTTCATACTTGGTTTCGGCTTGTTCCGGGCTTATTTTTGGCTATTTTTAAGCGATTTTGCGATTACAATATTGCGTTCGGTGTGCTGCGATCCGGTTCCGTCACACACGACACGCTGAATGTTGCATATGCAACTGTTGTATGTACAACGTGTTATCGTATGTTCCGTGAACGATATACAGAACGATGGAACGGCTTCGGTGAACCCCGCGTTCACCGAAGCGTGGGACCGAGGCGCATGCAAGCCGCCGAGCGTCGCCATCCGATCGCTGCACAACGTCATCAACCGGTATCTTGCGGTGACGCGCCCCATGGAAGTGGAGAGTCTGAGCGGTGGCAACATCGACATCATCACCTTCCTCGCACGCCATTCGGAACGAGAGATCTTCCCGCAGGATGTGGAACGCCGCTTCGGCATCACCCGGTCGACGTCGAGCAGAGTGCTCGCATTGATGGAACGCAAAGGGCTTATCGTGCGCGAATCCGTGCCGAGGGACGCGCGACTGAAGAAAATCGTGCTTACCGACAAATCGCGCGACATCGCCGAAGCGCTGCGCACCAGCGCAATCGCCATGGAAGGCATCCTGCTGCAGGGCCTGAGCGACGACGAGATCCGCGAATTCATGCACGTGCTCGACGTGATGCAAACCAATCTGGTCTCCACCGGGCTGATCGGCGACGAAAGTCGCTACTCCAGCCTGGCATTGTGCGAGGCGGAATCGCGGGAACGGCAATCGCGGGAATGCGAATCGCAACCAACTGTACGGAAAACATCACAGGAAGACGAAACAGGAAAGGAAGAGTAAGTGAGCGGAACAAACGTGACAACGGCTGCGGTGCAATCGCAGCCAAAACAAAAGCGGCATCTCGTACGCACGCTTGGCAAATCGCTGCGTGAATATAGGAAGCCCAGCATTCTCACCCCGATATTTGTGGTGATCGAAGGTGTTCTGGAAATCCTCATCCCCACGGTGATGGCGTCGTTGATTGATGAAGGCATCACCGGCAAAAGCATGCCCGCCATCGTCAAATTCGGTCTGATTCTTCTGGCGTGCTCGCTATGTTCGCTCGCGGCTGGCTTCCTTGCCGGTAAGTTCGCCGCGATCGCCGGCGCCGGCTTCGCCAAGAACCTGCGCCACGACGAATTCGAAAAGGTGCAGGGCTTCAGCTTCACCAATATTGACAAGTTCTCCACCGGCTCGATCATCACCAGGCTCACCACCGATGTGACCAACCTGCAGAACGCCTATTCCATGATCATTCGTCTGGGTGTGCGAGCCCCGATCATGATGATCGTGGCGTGGATCTTCTCGTTCCGCATCAGCCCGTCCATTTCCTTGGTGTTCCTGGCGTGCATCCCTGTTCTCGCCTTCGGTCTGTGCGGCCTGGCGGTGTACGTGCACCCGGTGTTCGAGCGCGTGTTCCACACCTACGACAAGCTCAACAACGTGGTCGACGAGAACCTTCAAGGCATCCGCGTGGTCAAGTCCTACACCCGCGAATCGCATGAAATCGCCAAATTCGGCCGCATCTCCCAGCGCATCTACAAGGACTTCAGCAAGGCCGACCGTGTGATGAGCTTCAACAACCCGCTCATGATGGTCTGCGTATACGTCTCGATGATCCTCATTGCATGGATGGGCTCCAAGCAGATCGTGGCCTCGGGCAATAATGCCGCGCTGGGGCTCACCACCGGCGACCTGACCGCACTGGTCACCTACGCCATGCAGATCCTCATGGCCATGATGATGCTGTCCATGGTCTTCGTCATGTGCATCATTTCCCAGGCGTCCGCGGAACGTATCTGCCAGGTGCTCAACGAGGAAAGCACGGTGACCAACCCGGCCAACCCCATCAAGGAAGTGGCCGACGGGTCCATCGAATTCGACAACGTCGACTTCCGCTACTCTGATAACTCCGAAAAGCCGGTGCTCGACAATATCAACCTGAAGATCCGTTCCGGCATGACCGTCGGCATCGTCGGCGGCACCGGTTCGGCGAAGTCCAGCCTGGTGCAGCTCGTGCCGCGACTGTACGACGTGACCTCCGGCTCGCTCAAGGTCGGCGGCGTCGACGTGCGCGACTACGACATGGAGGTCCTGCGCGACCAGGTCGCCATGGTATTGCAGAAGAACGTGCTGTTCTCCGGCACCATCGCCGAGAACCTGCGTTGGGGCAATCCGAACGCCACCGACGAGGAGATCCGCCACGCCTGCCAGCTTGCGCAGGCCGACGGCTTCATCCAGGAGTTCCCGGACAAGTACGACACGTACATCGAGCAAGGCGGCACCAACGTCTCCGGCGGACAGCGCCAGCGCTTGTGCATCGCACGCGCACTGCTGAAGAAGCCGAAGATCCTCATCCTCGACGACTCCACCTCCGCGGTCGACACCAAGACGGACAAGCTGATCCGTGAGGCGTTCCACAACGAGATCCCCGACACCACCAAGATCATCATCGCCCAGCGCATCGCATCCGTGCAGGAATCCGACATGATTCTCGTCATGGAGGAAGGCCGCATCACCGCATCCGGCACCCATGAGGAACTGCTGCGGACCTGCGACGAATACCGTTCCATCTACGAATCGCAGACCAAGAACCAGGCCCAGCCTGAGGAACTGCAGTGAAAGGAGGTACAGACATGAGTGCAACAACCAATAAGAAAACCGCGCAGGGCATGCACCCGCAGGAGGGAAACAAAGCCAAGCGCCCCGATGCCGTGCCGCACGGTGGACCGAAGGTACCGCAGAAAGCCGCGCCGGGAACCACTAAGCGCATCTTCGGCTACATTTTCCAATACAAATGGCATGTCGTGGCAATCGTGCTGTGCATCCTGATCGGTGCGGCCGCACAAGCCGGTTCCGCGCTGTTCCTGCAATCCCTGATTGACAGCTACATCCTGCCGCTGGTCGGTGTGAAGAACCCCGACTGGAACCCGCTGCTGCGCGCCCTGACGCTGATGGCCTGCCTCTACGCGGCCGGCACTTTCTGCAGCTGGCTGTGGCAGTGGCTCATCGTCACCGTCGAACAAGGCACCCTGAAGAAGATCCGCGACGACATGTTCGCACACCAGCAGACGCTGCCGATCCGCTACTTCGACACCAACGAGCACGGCGACATCATGAGCCGCTACACCAACGACACCGACACCCTGCGCCAGGCCATCAGCCAGTCCTTCCCGCAGATGTTCTCGTCCGCGATTTCCGCACTGGCCGCACTGGTCTCCATGCTGTGGCTGTCGGTGCCGGTCACGATCTTCGTGCTCGTGTTCGCCGCGATCCTGTTCGTAGTCGTGCGCGCCATCGTCTCCCGCTCCGGCCGCTACTTTGTCAAGCAGCAGATGTGGATCGGCGACGTGAACGCCTTCGTCGAGGAATCCGTCAACGGTCAGAAGGTCATCAAGGTCTTCAACCATGAGGACGCCACCCAGAAGACCTTCGACGAGAAGAACGAGGAACTGTTCCACGCTTCCGCCGAAGCGAACACCTGGGGCAACGTGACCATGCCCGTCGTAGGCAACATGGGCTACATCCTCTACATTCTGCTCGCCATCGTCGGCGGATTCATGGCGCTCTCCGGCATGGGCAACTTCGGTCTCGCCGGCGCGGGCAAGCTCACCCTCGGCGCCCTCATCTCCCTGCTCACCCTGTCGCGCTCCTTCGTCAACCCGCTCGGCCAGGTCTCCATGCAGTTCAACATGGTGATGATGGCGCTCGCCGGCGCGTCCCGCATCTTCCAGCTGATGGATGAGAAGCCCGAGGACGACGGCGGCTCCGTCACACTCGTCAACGTCGAGCTCGGCGAAGACGGCCGCACCATGACCGAAGTGGACCACGAAACCGGCCATTGGGCCTGGAAGCGTGAGGAAGGCGACGACGGCACCCGTTCCCTGAAGGCCGCGCAGTCGCTGAGCCCGAAGGCCGCGGAAGTGGCGAGGAAGGCGCGCGAGAACGCGATCACCTCGCCGGACGGGCGCCTGACCCTGCTGCAGGGCGACGTGCGTTTCACCGACGTGACCTTCGGCTACAACCCGGACAAGCCCGTGCTGCACGACATCACCTGGTTCGCCAAGCCCGGCCAGAAGGTCGCGCTCGTCGGCGCCACCGGCGCGGGCAAGACCACGGTGACCAACCTGATCAACCGCTTCTACGACATCCAGGAAGGCATGATCCTGTATGACGGCATCTCCGTCAAGGGCATCCGCAAGCCCGACCTGCGCAAGTCGCTCGGCATCGTGCTGCAGGACGTGAACCTGTTCACCGGCACCGTGATGGACAACATCCGCTACGGCAAGCTCGACGCCACCGACGAGGAATGCATCGTCGCCGCCAAGCTCACCAACGCGGACAGCTTCATCCGCATGCTGCCCAACGGTTACCAGACCGTGCTCGAAGGCGACGGCTCCGGGCTGTCCCAAGGCCAGCGCCAGCTGATCTCCATCGCACGCGCCGCCGTGGCCGATCCGCCGGCCATGATCCTCGACGAGGCGACCTCCTCCATCGACACCCGCACCGAGGAAGTGGTGCAGGCCGGCATGGACAACCTCATGAAGGGCCGCACCGTGTTCGTGATCGCGCACCGCCTGTCCACCGTGCGCAACTCCGACGTGATCATGGTGCTCGACCATGGCCGCATCATCGAACGCGGCTCGCACGACGAGCTCATCGCGCAGAAGGGCGAATACTACCAGCTGTACACGGGCGCCGTGGAACTGGAGTAAGGCTCCTTCTGCTTCGTTCCTGTCCCGTTCTTGGTGAATTGGACAGGCTGAACGGTAGTGTTCAACGAATGCAAGGGCCGTGCGGAAGCCACATATGTGGCTTCCGCACGGCCCTTGCGCATATGGCTCCCATGAATCGGCGGGCATGACCTTTTACGCAGGGTGCGCCCGCTGTGGCTTTTCATGGATTCCCCGAATCAATGGCGAAAAATCCATTGCGGGGACTACTCATGCGGTTCCGTAGGCGGTTTGGGTGTTCCGTAGGTGGTTGGTCAGAGTATCGGGGTTGGAGAAAGGCTTTATTCTGGCCGTTTTCATGCTGGGTATTCAGACCCAACCACCTACGGAAGCGAAAAACCACCTACGGAACTAGTCCAAGCCGTAACGGTGACTGGCTATCGCTCGGGCGACCATGCCGAACAGTTCGTTCAGCTTCTGTTTGGATGCCAAATGCTCGCGGGTGGCGACAAAAGGCGTGAATCCAAGATCCCTCAGCCGGTTGCGCTTATCGAGGTCATACATCCAGCGGCCGTGGGTGTAGTGGTAATTTCCGTCGTATTCTATACAGACGCGGTCATCCGGGTAGGCGATATCCACCTTCATCGTGCCCGAGCCGCGTATGTGGTCAATGATCTCATAATTGACATGTGCCTCAGGCAGCCCGTAGGCATCGCTCTCCAAACGAAGCACCGTTTCCTGCGGGGAATCGGTACCTGGTTTGGACAGGCGCAAGGCCTTTCTGCATTTGGCGCTCCCAATGAATCGCGGCGCACTCCGGATGTAGTCGGAGAGCTCATCGTGAGTGCAGACGCGTAAATCGGGATTGGCGCAAGTGAGCCAATCCATGGCGATCACCAGACTCCGTTCGTCGACATAGGGCACAATCTGGCAGACCGCCTGCATCGCGGAGACGCTTGACACCAATTCGTCGGCGTGCACCACGTCTACGCCATGCCTTGCGTAATGGAATTTCATCCCCTGGATTTTCCGCAGGTCACGTTGCCGGCACACTGAAACGTGAACGAGCTCCGAACCATATCCGGGTAAATAATTCATGGTGGCAATCATGCCATGCAGCTCCAGCGCTGTGCCGTGGCTTACATAGAGTGGAAGCGAGGAGCGTGACCTTATCCGCGACAACACCTGCCTGCATTCAAGATGCCGTCTCGCCGTCTCCTCCCGTGCCTGCTCTAATGTGAAAAATGTATTGTGTCCAAAGCTTTCCATGCGCTGACGGTATATGGAAAGCCGGCAGCCCCGCAACCGTCTCCGTGAAAAATGTGGATATGTGTATGGTTCCATCCGCAGCATCACCGGGGAGAGGCCTGATGTATACGCGTCCGGTAGAACCGATGCGGAGCGTGGCGTCATCGAGGGGTGGCTCACATGGCAAGTCGGCCACGCAGAAGGGCGGGCGCTTCCAGCCGCAGGCCCGTGGGGCTGACGGTGACCGCGTTTCTCCACGGTGTCAGCCGCGTTTGGAACCCTGCCGACTGATGCCACCTTTATGACCGGTCGCTTTGAAAGGCAGACCGGCGTTGCCGAGTCCTTTGCTCCGCATGTTCTGCAGGGCAAAGGATTTTTGTTGTGCACGCAGTTCGTTCATCCGTTCCGTGGACTGATGCGCGATTCGCGGTTTCCGTGATTGCTCTGGCTGTGTCATGGCTATAAGAATACGTTCGGTAATGTAATATGATGGATTTAGTAATGCTTTTACTAAAATCTGATGAGGCATCCATGGGAGGGCGAGGGAGCGATGGCGACCATCAAGGAGATTGCGAAACGTACGGGATTTTCGCAGGCCACGGTGTCGCGTCTGTTGAATGGCGATCCGACGCTGTCGGTGCGTGAGGAGACGCGTCGCGCGATCATCCGCGCCAGCGAGGATTTGGGATACAGCGCCCAGGCCAAGCGTATCGTCATTCCGCACGAAGTAGCCTTGTTGGACAACGAGGAGTCCGACGAAACGCTGCGTGATTCGTATTTTGCCGATTTGCGTTCGGCGCTGGAACATAACGCCAAACAGCAGCGTATGGAGCTCACTGTTTTCCACAGTCTTGACGAGATGTTGAATCAGAAGGGGAAATTCGATGGTTTCATGGCTATCGGCGCCAATGTCATAGCCGAAAGCGACCTTGAGAAGTTGCATGAGGTCATGCCATACGGTGTGTTCATCGATGTGAATCCCGCACCGAACCTGTTTGATTCCGTGCAGCCCGACCTACAGCAGACCATGCATGACGCGGTCGAAGCATGTGCGAAGGTTGGCATGAAGCGTGTCGGATTCATCGGCGGCAAGGGGAGGCTGACGAATTTTTATGAGGTGGACGAAGAGGGGCGTGCCACATATTTTCGGCGTGAAATGGGCCGTTATGGTCTCGACCTGCGTGGACTGGTGTATTCTGACGGCTTGTTCACCGTGGAAAATGGTCGCAAGCTGGGGGAGCAGTTTATCCGTGACCACAACGGCGCACTGCCTGACGCAGTTATTGTTTCGGCGGACATCATCGCGGTCGGCGTGCTGCAGGCGTTCAACGCGGTTGGTGTGATCGTGCCCCGCGACATCAGCGTCATCAGCATCAACAACCAGGCGATCGCACAGCTTACGTCGCCACCGTTGAGCACGTTCTCAATCGACCAGAACGAGCTTGCGCGCGTTGCGATTCTCACCTTGGCCGATGCGATTGCCAGCAAGCGCACAGTACGGCAGCATGCGTACCTGTCGACGACGCTGGAAGTGCGAGATAGTTTCGTGCCGGCGCAGCCGAAACGTGAATCGCGGCCAAAATTGCAGACCCGATCGAAGCGATCTGCCCGGTCGAAACGGGCTGCCTAGCGTACGTATGTGCGGAAAAATATGAAAGGCGATTGATGATGCTGCGTCATCAATCGCCTTTTGTTTGTCTACTGTCGGCGAAATACCGCGAATCGCACACAATATGACATGTATATGTGCAGAATCGCACAAAATGCGACACGCCCAACAGTGCACAACGCAGATGTTAAATTTTACTAAACAGGGGTAAAGGGATATACTTAACTCATGCGAAATCAAATGATGATTTCCGATTACAGCTTCAATCACAACTTCTAAGGAGAAGTACGATGGCAGAATCCAATGTCGCAGCCGCACCGAAGGAGACGCAGCAGTCTGCGAAGCCAACCAGGAAAGGCAGTCTGCTGTCCCGCGTGGCCTATTCATTCGGCAACGTCGGCCAATCCGCCTTCTACAACGCGCTGAGCACCTACTTCATCGTCTACGTCACCAGCTCGCTGTTCTCCGGCGTTGACAAGGCGCTCGCTACCAAGCTCATCGGCGTTATCACCGGCCTTGTGGTTGTCATCCGTATCGCGGAGATCTTCATCGATCCGCTGCTGGGCAACATCATCGATAACACCAAGACCAAGTGGGGTCGTTTCAAGCCATGGCAGCTCATCGGCGGCACCGTTTCCGCCGTTCTGCTCGTGCTGGTCTACACCGGCCTGTTCGGCTTGGTGAACGTCAACACCACGCTGTTCATCGTGCTGTTCGTCATCACCTTCATCGTGCTCGACGTGTTCTACTCCCTGCGCGACATCTCCTATTGGGGCATGATCCCGGCGCTGTCCTCCGACTCCCATGAGCGCTCCACCTACACCGCCCTCGGTTCCTTCGGCGGCTCCATCGGCTACAACGGCCTGACCATCGTGGTCATTCCGATCGTCACTTACTTCAGCTACATCTTCACCGGCAAGCACCAGGAAAGCCAAAGTGGCTGGACCTGCTTCGCCATCATCGTGGCTATTCTCGGCGTCCTCACCGTGTGCTCCGTCGCGTTCGGCACCAAGGAAAGCACCAGCACCCTGCGCGCCAAGGCCGAAGATAACGGTGGTCCACTCGCCGCGTTCAAGGCTCTCGCCCAGAACGACCAGCTGCTGTGGGTCGCCCTGTCCTACCTGCTGTACGCCATCGCCAACGTGGCCACCACCGGCGTGCTCATGTACATGTTCAAGTTCATCCTGAACAACTCCGCCGCCTACTCCATCGTCGGCGTTGTCTCGGTCATCGCCGGCATCATCATGGCGCCGCTGTACCCGATTCTGAACAAGCGCATACCGCGTCGCTACCTGTACCTCGGCGGTATGGTGCTCATGGTCCTCGGCTACCTGCTGTTCATCGTCGGCACCAACAACCTCGCTGTCGTCACCGTCGGCCTGGTGTTCTTCTACCTGCCGCAGACCTTCATCCAGATGACTGCCATCCTCTCCCTGACCGACTCCATCGAATATGGCCAGCTGAAGAACGGCAAACGTAACGAGGCCGTCACCCTGTCCGTGCGTCCGATGCTCGATAAGATCGCAGGCGCCTGCTCCAACGGTATCGTCGGTGCTGTCGCCATCGCCGCCGGCATGATTGGTGACGCCACCGCCGCCGACATGACTGCCGCGAACATCCACACTTTCAAGGTCTGCGCCTTCTATGTGCCGCTGGCTGTCATCATCCTGAGCGGTGTTGTGTTCCTGCTCAAGGTGAAGATCAGCGAGAAGATGCATGCTGACATTGTCGAGCAGCTGGAAACTCAGCTCAACGAAGGCTGATTCGCTTTTGATTGCGATTGAATTTCAATCGTCGCGCTGAAGGAGCCGCATGGTGGACGCCATGCGGCTTTTCGCGTTTCCTACGTTCGTGGTAAGTGCTAGGCTGACGATTTGAAACGTATAGCAATGATCCGTTATCAGCGGGGAGCTTCCGGAAGAACGGTCGGCGCTTTTGGGTGCGGCCTAGTAGAACCGGCGGGATCGGCCCGAACAGCCGAACGTCAAGCGGTCGTATGAAACCTGTGCAGGGAAGCCTGCGTAAGAAAACAGGGGAGTGCGGCAAGCGAGGTGGTACCGCGGTGTCGGACGTGCGCAATCGCACGAAAATCATCGTCCTCGTAAAGTAAGTAATGAAACCGCCAAACGAGGAGCATACGGTGAGCGAATCCACCAATCATGTGTATCCGAAGGCTGCTGCCGGTGAGCAGAGCGCCAATGTCGCGCCGAACCCCAGCTTCCCCAAGCTTGAGGAGTCCGTGCTTGACTACTGGGAGAAGGACGACACCTTCCAGAAGTCCATCGAACGCCGTCCTTCCGGCGATCACAGCCAGAACGAATTCGTCTTCTTCGACGGCCCGCCGTTCGCCAACGGCCTGCCGCACTATGGCCACCTGCTGACCGGCTATGCGAAGGACGTCATTCCGCGCTATCAGACCATGAAGGGTCACCGTGTAAACCGTGTGTTCGGTTGGGATACGCACGGTCTGCCGGCCGAGCTCGAAGCTCAGAAGGAACTGGGCATTGACTCTGTAGACCAGATCAAGGAAATTGGCATCGACAAGTTCAACGATGCCTGCCGTGCATCCGTGCTCAAGTATACGAATGAGTGGAAGGACTACGTGCACCGTCAGGCGCGCTGGGTTGATTTCGAGCACGGCTACAAGACCCTGAACATTCCGTACATGGAATCCGTTATGTGGGCCTTCAAGCAGCTGTACGACAAGGGTCTGGCATACCAGGGCTATCGCGTGCTGCCGTACTGCCCGAAGGATCAGACGCCGCTGTCCGCGCACGAGCTGCGCATGGATGCGGACGTGTACCAGGATCGTCAGGACACCACTGTGTCCGTGGCCGTGAAGCTGCGCGACGAGGAAGACGCGTACGCAGTGTTCTGGACCACCACCCCGTGGACCGTGCCGACCAACTTCGCCATCGTGGTCGGTGCCGACATCGATTACGTCGAGGTGCGCCCGACCGAAGGCAAGTTCGCCGGCAAGAAGTTCTACCTCGGCAAGCCACTGCTTGGCTCCTACGAGAAGGAACTTGGCGAGAACTACGAGATCGTGCGCGAACTCAAGGGCTCCGAGATGGAGGGCTGGCGCTACTACCCGGTCTTCCCGTACTTCGCAGGCGACGAGAACGCCGCCGAGGGCAAGGTGCCGGGGCCGGAAGGCTACCAGATCTTCACCGCCGACTACGTCGACACCGTTGAAGGTACCGGCCTGGTCCATCAGGCCCCCTACGGCGAGGACGATATGAACACGCTCAACGCCAAGGGCATCAAGAGCGTGGACGTGCTCGACGCGGGCTGCAAGTTCACGTCGCTGTGCCCGGATTACGAGGGCATGTACGTGTTCGACGCGAACAAGCCGATCCTGCGCAACCTGCGCGCCGGCGATGGCCCGCTGGCCCGCATTCCTGAGGAGCGGCGCGCCATCCTCTTCCAGGAGAAGAGCTACGTGCACTCCTATCCGCACTGCTGGCGTTGCGCCACTCCGCTGATCTACAAGCCGGTGAGCTCCTGGTTCGTGGCCGTGACCAAGATCAAGGACCGCCTGCTCGAACTCAACCAGCAGATCAACTGGATTCCGAACAATGTGAAGGACGGCCAGTTCGGCAAGTGGCTGGCGAACGCACGCGATTGGTCGATCTCCCGCAACCGTTTCTGGGGTTCCCCGATTCCGGTGTGGGTCTCCGACGATCCGAAGTACCCGCGCGTGGACGTGTACGGCTCGCTTGACGAGCTGAAGGCCGATTTCGGCGATTACCCGCGCGACAAGGACGGCAATATCAACATGCACCGTCCGTACATCGACGAGCTGACCCGCGTCAACCCGGACGATCCGACCGGCAAGAGCCACATGCACCGCATCAGCGACGTGATGGACTGCTGGTTCGAATCCGGTTCGATGAGCTTCGCTCAGTACCACTATCCGTTCGAAAACAAGGAAACCTTCGAACAGCACTTCCCGTGCGACTACATCGTGGAATACATCGGCCAGACCCGTGGCTGGTTCTACGTGCAGCACGTCATGGCCACCGCCCTGTTCGACAGGCCGGCGTTCAAGAACGTGATCTGCCACGGCATCGTGCTCGGCTCCGACGGACAGAAGATGTCGAAGCACCTGCGCAACTACCCGGACGTGAACGGCGTGTTCAACGACTTCGGCTCCGACGCCATGCGTTGGTTCCTGATGAGCTCGCCGATTCTGCGCGGCGGCAACCTCATCGTCACCGCCGACGGCATCCGCGACACCGTCCGCCAGGTCATGCTGCCGGTGTGGAGCTCCTACTACTTCTTCACGCTGTATGCCAACGCGGCCGGGTATGACGCCCGTATGCTGCGTGCCGACGAAGTGGTGAAGCTGCCGGAAATGGACCGCTACCTGCTGGCCCGTCTGCGCCGCCTGGTCGAACAGACCCAGCACTCGCTGGATAATTTCTATATTTCCGACGCGTGCGATGCGGTGTCCGACTTCATCGACGTGCTGACCAACTGGTATATCCGCAACACTCGTGAACGTTTCGGTGCGGGCGATGAGAACGCGTTCAACACGCTGTACACCGTGCTCGAAACCTTCATGCGCGTGCTGGCCCCGCTGGCTCCGATGGAAGCCGAAGCCGTGTGGCGTGGTCTGACCGGTGGCGAATCCGTGCATCTGGCCGACTGGCCGTTCCTGAAGGATAAGCTGACCGGCGAAACCACCGAATTGGGTGCTGTGCTGCAGGATGACGCCGCGCTGGTGGCTGCGATGGAGAAGGTGCGTGAGGTTGTCTCCGGCACGCTTTCCATGCGTAAGGCCAAGCAGATTCGCGTGCGCCAGCCGCTCGCCAAGCTGACCGTGGTGGTTGAGGATCCGCAGGCCGTGGCCGCGTACGCCGATATTCTGAAGTCCGAACTGAATGTGAAGGACGTTGAATTCTGCACGCTGGAGGATGCCGGTTCCCAGGGCTTGAAGATCGTGAACGAGCTGCGCGTGAACGCGCGTGTGGCCGGCAAGCGTCTGCGTAAGGACGTGCAGTTCGCGATTAAGGCGTCCAAGAGCGGTGCGTGGCATGTTAATGCGGACGGTGCACCGGTGTGCGAGACGCCGAACGGTGAGATCGCGCTTGAGGAAGGCGAATACGAGCTGATCAACCGTGTGGAGGAGGAGAACGCGCATGAGGCCGCGAACTCCGTGTCAGCCGCGCTGCCGACCGGTGGCTTCGTGATCCTCGACACCGAGCTCAACGATGATCTGCTGGCCGAAGGCTACGCCCGCGACGTGATCCGCGCCGTGCAGGAAGCCCGTAAGGCCGCCGGCCTGGAAATCTCCGACCGCATCACGCTGAAGGTGACCGTGCCCGCGGACGATGTGGCCAAGGTCGAACGGTTCAAGGACCTCGTGGCACACGACACCTCGTCCGACAGTGTAAGCGTCGAAGCCGGCGCCGAGCTGGGCGTGGAGGTTGCGAAAGCCTGAGGTGGTTGGCTGGGTAGCTGACTGACGATAGTACGTGGGGGTGTGTTTCTCCTGTCAAGTTTGGCAGGAGAAACACACCCCCTACTGCTATTTGTGTTGGGGCGTACTACGTATGCACAGGTATTTGGCGACGGTAATCTTCGAATCAATCATTTCGTTTTTATCTTTTGCTGGAATGCGGTAGAGTAAAGACTATTCAGGGGGGTATCTGTAAAGGAGCAGGTTATGGTTCTATTAGCTCGTAAAGATGAGGAAGGCAATACTCAGACTTTGTATGACCATCTTCATGGTGCAGGAAGATTGGCTAGTGGTTTCGAGGATGAATTCGCTGATATTTCACGTACGGCAGCCGTCTTGCATGATGTCGGGAAGGTTGCTCAGCAGTTTCAAACATATCTGTTATCGGATGATGGGCATAGGGGAGATGTGCAGCATGCCCGTCAAGGGGCGTTTGTCGTCAATGATTTTTTCGAGTCGAAAGGGGAAATTGAAGAGATAGCAAAGGAAATTCTTGAGCTTGCCATTTCTAAACATCACGGAGGTCTTCCTGATTGCATTGACGAGTCCGGGAATAGAGCTTTTCTTCTTGGGTTCACGGAGTCGGACAAAAGCAACGAGAAGTATGCGTATCAAGAAATCAAGCGGGGGCTTAACGGTTTGGCGCTCGATCTGCAATCGAATTTCCGAGGTTCAGCGGAAGATATCGCTTGTTTCCTGAAGAAAATTAAATCGCTGGGGATGTCGAAAGATAGCATATACTTCTATCTAGGTTTGCTCGTTAAACTGATTTATTCGCGACTGGTGGATGCGGATAGGACGGATGCTGCTTGTTTCGAGACCCGAAAACAGTATCGGCCTAATACGGTTGATTGGCAGAATCTGATTAGTCGACTCGATAAAAGCATGAGATCTTTTGATTCGAGTTCGGAAATAAACAGGATAAGACATCAGATTAATGAACAGTGTTGTTTGGCGGGGGCGCGGGAAACCGGGATTTATCGTTTGTCGATTCCGACTGGCGGCGGTAAAACGTTGGCGTCGCTAAATTTTGCGTTGCATCATGCGCTGAAGACAGGAAAGCACCGGATCATTTACGTGATTCCATATTTGTCTATCACAACTCAGACGGCAAAGACTTTCCGAGATGTACTTGGTCTGAACGCCGATAGCGATGTTCTATTGGAGCATTACTCCACTGCAGGTATGCAACGCTCCGCTGATGTAGCGGATAATGCGTCGAGTGAGTTTGAGGATGCCGGGGAGCATCAGCGCAAGTTGGCGGCAGAGCGTTGGGACAATCCGATAATTGTTACCACTATGGTGGAATTCCTTGAGACTGTCATGTCTGCTCGCGGAACCAAACTCCGGAAATTCCATAATATGGCCGACAGTGTCATCATTTTTGATGAAATACAGTCGTTGCCGATGAACACAATCAATCTATTCAATGAGATCGTCAGCTTCCTATCGAAGATTACCAATTCAACGATTCTTTTGTGCTCTGCGACGCAGCCGTTACTTGAAAAAACCAAACGAGAGAATCTGCTTCTTTCGGAAAAGCCTGATCTTATTGCTGAAACGGAAAGCTATGAAGACAAGCTTCGACGTACAAGAATCGTTGCTTCAACTGAAAATAAAAGCTGCGATGAACTAGGGCAGATTATTTATCAGCAGGCGCGGAAGGACGGCAATTGCTTGGCAATCGTCAACCTGAAAAAGGAAGCGCGTGAGATTTTCCAATGCTTGGAACGACTTGATGTGAATCATGAGTTTGAGCTGATTCATCTCAGTACTGCCATGTGTGGAAGGCATAGAACGGATTGTCTGAACAGAATCGGTGCGCTGCTTGATCCAGGCAATCCGAAACCTGTGATTTGTGTGAGCACACAGCTTATTGAGGCAGGTGTTGACATTTCGTTTGCTTGCGTGGTCAGGGCGATGGCTGGTCTGGACAGTATTATGCAGGCCGCTGGGCGCTGCAATAGGAATGGTGAATCGGTAGAACCAAAGAATGTGTATGTCTATCCATTGAAAGATGAAGACAGCATGGAAAGGTATCTGCCGGATATCGCAATGGGTAAGCAGCTCACTTTACAGATTATGGAGAACTACCCAGGAAAGGATTTGCTGTCTTCGAATATTCTGGAACAGTACTATGACATGCTTCTCCGTAAGAAGGACGGTAATGGTAAAGGAGGCTATACGGATTGCCCAATTCGGGGAAGGGCGGAGGGAGCGACGACTGCTTATGATCTGTTATCCTTCAACGAATGTGATCGATCTCAATTCACGAATACTACGGGAGAAAAGTACGGTTTGTGCTTTGCTCAGGCTTTTCAGACGGTTAGCGATAACTTCCATGTAATTCCGGATGTCACGCACAATGTTGTGGTCCCGTATGGTCAGGCGACTGAGTTACTTGATATGCTCCACAGGGGAGAATTGTCCGAGAAAATCTCAGTGCTAAGGCGGTTGCAGGAATATACGGTTTCCCTGTTCGATGATGACTATCATGATTTGGCTAGGAAGCATGCAATTTCGTTAGCAAATGAGGATTTTGGAGTTTTCCTGCTGAATGAGGAATACTACAACGACAAGTACGGCGTAGTACGGGAGGCGGAGATGCCTCTCCTGCTGATGTAGGAAGGATGAGTGCTCTCTCGCAAGCTCCAAGGAGTATGCGAGAGAGCTGTAGTTGGGAAGGCAACACATATGCCAAATATATTTTCAATCCACATCGCTCTTGGTGCGATGACAGTGAGAGTCCCACAGGCACAAGGATAGTCGATAAAGCGTATGCCGCGAAAGCCGATTAAATTCTATATATGGCACGGAAAATTTTTTGTGGTACGCTATTAACCAATAGCTTTGGAAGACCGTTTACAAAGGAGTTATATGGAACGGCATCGGAATTCAATCGAATATGAAGTTTGGGGTAGATACGCATTGTTCTCGGAAGTCGCCACGCGTGTTGGTGGAGAGAAGTGCTCGTATCAGGTGCCAACATATCAAGCATTGAAAGGGATTACGGAGAGCATCTATTGGAAGCCCACGTTTAAGTGGGTCATTGATGCTGTGCGAGTCATGAATAAGATTCAGACGGAGAGTAAAGGCGTTCGTCCTATCAAAATGAGTGGGGGAAATGACCTTTCGTATTACACGTATTTAAAGGATGTGAGATATCAGGTTCTTGCGCATTTCGAATGGAATGATCAGAGAGAGGAACTCGCTGGTGATCGTGATGAGAATAAACATCACAATATTGCGATGAGGTCCGTGCGCCAAGGAGGCCGTCGCGATATTTTTCTGGGTGCTAGGGAATGCCAAGCTTATGTCAAACCGTGTGAATTCGGCGGGGGAGAAGGGTTCTACGACTCTTATGGAGAATGGAACATGGGATATATGTTTCATGGATTCTCGTATCCGGACGAGAATCCTGACCATAATCTGATTTCGCGCTTCTGGACGCCGATTATGGAGGATGGTGTTATCAGATTCGAATCACCGGATTCGCCGCTTCTCGATCGGCACATCGTTAGGCATGGTTTGAACGTTAAAGAATTCAACTTAGGCAAGAACGTTACATCAGCAGAGGAGGAGTGAACGATGAGTCTGTTTGGTAATTTGCTTACTACCTACGAAATAATACAGGGGGCATCTGGTCAGACTCCTCATAGCGCAGAGAAAGATGGTGACGCTGACGCTGCGAAGAAGGCGTTGATTCCGTACGGACATACGACTCTTCCGGTTTCACTGTCGGTGCTTGTGGGCGTGAATGGTTGTATCAGAGGTGTTGCCAAGATAAAGCGCACCATCATCATTCCTTGTACAGAGGAATCGATGGGAAGGACCATTAAGCCAGTCCCGCATCCGCTGTTTGATCAGTTACAGTACGTCGATAGTGAGCGCAGTCCTGAGAAGACGAGCATGTATTTGCAGCAGCTCGCAAAATGGAAAGGTGATGACGCCAAGCTTGAAGCTGTTTTCAGGTGCGTGTCGGAGCATAGCATCAGCGAGGCTGCTGCGCATTATGGCGTGGAGCTAACGGATAAGGACGATAAAGCCGGTGTTTGTTTCGAAGTTCAAATCGGACTCGAAGATTCTGATTTGTCGAATGACGTTGATATTCGGAATCGTTGGATTGCGTATCTGCAGCGTTCCCAGCACAAGCTGGGGAAAGATATTTTTGGTGAGGATCTTTATACGCCAACCACTAATTTCCCTAAAAAGGTAGTTAGCTCCGATGCCAATGCCAAGCTATTGTCTGCCAATGATTCTACGAATTTTACTTTTCGTGGACGTTTTTCCAGTAAGGAACAAGCTTTGCTGGTTGATAGTGCGTCCTCTCAGAAAATCAACTCCACTTTGCGGTGGTTGGTGAATAATCATGGAACATTGACAGGCAATCAGGCTATCGTTGTCTGGGCAATAAAAAGACCTGAGGAAAAGCCCGTATTGAATCCGCAGTCAGGATCTTTTGATTTTGATGATTTCCTCTCGCCAATAGCTGACGAATCCAAAGCGCTTCATGACGACATCAGCGATGCGCTAAATGCGACAAATGTTCAGTATGCAAAAATTTTCTCAAGGGTTCTGAGAGGATATGAGGGTGCGGAGGATCTGAAGAAGCACAATGATCCGATGGTTGTCGTCATCTTGGATGCTGCTACAACGGGGCGTTTAGGCGTAACGTTCTACTGCGAGCTTCAGAAGGACGAATATATTAAGCGCATACTGCAATGGCATGTCGATGCAGCTTGGCCTCTTACATTTTTCAAAAAAAGCATCGTGGAGGGAGCTGAGCGGGTTAATGTCGTTCAGTATGAAGGCCCCATCGTTCACTGACATTATCAACTGTGCTTGTGGCACGTCTGATAGGAGCAGCAAGAGCTATAAACGCTTCGCGAAAGATGTGAAGGAACGGCTTATTGAATGTATGTTTGGCGGAGCGCAATTTCCCATGTCGATTTTGAATGCCGCATGCCATAAGGTCACCAGGCCTATGGGATACGACAATATCAGGGTCTGGCGTCGTGATTTTGAAATCGCTTGCAGCCTATGGAAAAAACACTATATCGATGAAACAAGAAAACAGCATAGACAGGAGGATGTAATAACCATGTATCTTGAACCGAATCGAGATGATCGTGATTACCTGTATGGAAGGTTGTTGGCGCTTGCCGACAATTTCGAGGAAAGCGTCTTGCGTAAGCAGGGAGTCAAGGACCGTCCAACCAATGCAATCAAATTGATGAGCAATTTCACGGCGAAGCCCTATACGACGTGGGGCACATTGTGGAAGCAGCTTATGCCATACCTTAAATCGGCAAACGGTGGTTCCTGGTTCCGTAATGAGGTCGATGATGTTATGGCTTTGTTTAAGGAAGGTGATTTTGAAGATAATAAGGCGCTTTCGCCAATGTTTCTTCTGGGATATTCATGTCAGCGGAGAGCATCTAAGCGTAAAGCGCAAGAGATTTCTCAAAAAAAATAATAGCAACAACTGACTTTTGTAATTATCAGAGTCGATTCATCGCCTATAAGTAAGGAGTATGCGATTATGGCAGCTTTGGAAAATAAGATTGATTTTGCGATTGCCTTTGAGGTGAATAACGCAAATCCCAATGGTGATCCGTTGAATGGTAATCGCCCGAGAACGACGTCAGAAGGGCTGGGTGAGGTTTCCGACGTCGCCTTGAAGAGGAAGATCCGCAACCGTCTGCAGGATGCAGGAGAATCAGTCTTTGTACAGTCTGATGATCGTTCCGATGATGGTGCCAAATCGCTGTCGGACAGGTTCAATACATATCTGAAGACCTTGCCGAAGGATGAGCAGAAGCAGAAGAATGTAGTCTTCGGTAAGGTGTGCGAGCGTTGGCTTGATGTGCGGTCCTTTGGTCAGGTTTTCGCCTTTAAGAAGGCCAAGGATACCGATGAGGTTTCGATTGGCGTACGCGGACCGGTCTCGATTCAGCCGGCATTCTCCATTAATCCCATTGCAATTGACGATGTGCAAATCACTAAATCGGTCAACAGCGAGACTACGGATTCCGGTAAAAAATCATCCGACACCATGGGCATGAAGTATCGCGTCTCTGGACGCGCCGTATATGTAACTTATGGAAGCATTAGCCCCCAGCTGGCGGAAAGAACAGGTTTCAGCGCAGAAGATGCAGAGAAAATCAAGGAAGCTCTGGTCACGCTTTTCGAGAATGATGAGAGTTCGGCACGTCCGTCGGGATCGATGGAAGTGCTGGATGTCGTCTGGTTTGCACATAACTGCAAGGGGGGGCAGTATTCTTCGGCCAAAGTTCATCGTTCCGTTTCCGTTGACGCGGATGGAACCGTGAATGTAGATGACGCTTCCATTCCAGGCCTTCGCTACGAAGTAATCGAAGGCCGCTGATTACAACGTCCAAGCCTAGATGAGAGGTGCTTATATGAAAGGGCCAGATGGTTATTCAGAAGAAGATTGGCTGGCCCTTTCGGGTATTCAGCATTTCTCATTCTGCAAGCGTCAATGGGCGCTTATTCATATCGAGCAGCTGTGGTCAGAAAATTATCTGACCACAGCGGGGCATCTGGAACATGAACGCGCCCACGATTATGCGGCTTCTGAATCTCGCGGCGATATGCTGATCATGCGGGATTTGAGAGTTTATTCGCGAGCGCTCGGCATAACTGGAGCCTGTGATGTTGTGGAATTTCATAAGTCTAATGATGGTGTTCCGCTTCACGGAAGAGATGAATTGTGGTTGCCATATCCGATTGAATACAAACACGGCAAATCCAAAACGATTGATGCTGATCGTTTACAGCTATGCGCGGAAGCGATGTGCTTGGAAGAAATGCTCGCGTGTGATATTCCTGAAGGTGCTTTGTTCTATCAGCAGACAAAACGTCGTGAGCGGGTAAAATTTGACGAAGATCTTCGCAACATGGTCGAAGCTGACTTCTTGCAAATGCATGATCTTTTCTCCCGTGGATGGACTCCCAAAGTGAAACAGACCAGATCGTGTTCGGCATGTTCTCTACGGGATTTGTGCCTGCCTGAATTACGGAAGATGAAATCGGCAAAAGCATATATCGAAGAACGGCTCAAGGAAAGCGGGGAGTGATGAAGCAGCTGTTAAACACGTTGTTTGTGATGACAGAAGATGCCTATCTTGCCTTGGAGAACGATAATGTTGTGATTTATCAGAATGACCAAACCTTGGCGAAAGTGCCATTACGGTCAATTGAAGGAATCATGTGTTTCTCGTATAAGGGTGCTTCGCCTGCTCTTATGGGGCGCTGCGGCAAACTGGGCGTTTCTATGGCATTCTATTCACCGAGAGGTCATTATTACTGTTCCGTGTTAGGGGAGGAGAATCGTAATGTGCTACTTCGCCGTGAACAATTTCGAGTCGCGGATGACGAACAAAAATCTTTGCGTTATGCGAAATCTTTCATTGTTGGCAAGCTTTACAATGCGAAATGGGTGCTCGAACGCACGAAACGTGATCATGCTTTGCGGGTGAACATCGACCGACTTGCCGAGCAGAGCGGCAAATTGTCGGCGGCATTGTCAAAAGCTCGAAAAAGCTTGACGATTGATGAGTTGAGGGGTGTCGAAGGGCTTGCTGCCAAAGATTATTTCTACGCTTTTGACGATTTGGTTCTGAAGAATAAAGATGATTTCTTTTTCACCAGTAGGTCGAGGAGACCTCCGCTGGACAGGCTGAATGCATTATTGTCTTTTTGCTACTCCATATTGACGAATGATTGCATTGCGGCTTTGCAAGGTGTGGGGTTGGATCCGTATGTTGGTTTTATGCATACGGATCGGCCGGGGAGAGCCTCTCTGGCATTGGATCTGGTTGAAGAGTTTCGCCCGGTGTTGGCTGACCGCTTCGTTCTGACATTGGTTAATACAGGCGCTGTTAAGCCGGGGGATTTTGAAATACGGGAGAATGGCGGGGTGCTGCTGTCTGATTTCGGGCGGAAGAAAGTGCTTACGGCGTGGCAGAAAAAGAAGAGTGATCAGATTCTTCATCCGTTCCTGCAAGAAAAAATTTCGTGGGGATTGGTTCCGTATGTGCAAGCGCTGCTGCTAGCTCGATCGTTGCGGGGTGATCTTGATGATTACCCGCCATTTATGTGGAAGTAAAAGGTGCGTAGCTGTGTGTGGCGGTATGCGATGATTCGTGGTGATGTGTTATTGGAGGTGAAAAACCATGATGGTTGTGGTTGCGTACGATGTGAGTACGGAAACCCCTGAGGGGAAGCGTCGTCTTCGTTTGGTGGCGAAGACATGCATGAAATACGGACAGCGTGTACAGAACAGTGTTTTCGAATGCTCGGTGAGTCCTTCCGATTATCTGGTGTTGGTACACGATTTGTTGAAGATTGCCAATATTGATGAGGACAGTCTGCGCTTTTATAAACTTGGCTCTCGATATGCGGATAGGATTGAGCGTTATGGGCGTGAACGGAGTTTGCCGGTTAATGATGTGATGATGATATAGCACAGGGTAAAATGGCATGGTGTCATAACGATATGGTGTGGGGTATGCCGGGTTGAGTGTTTGAGTGTGACGTGTGACGTCCGGCATCTGGAGCGTGTTCTCTAGCCGGCGGTATTGTGGTTTCGGCAAGGTGGCCGGTCTTGAAATGGTGTTTGTGCGAAGTGGAAGCGCTCATGATGAGGGGTGCCTTTCGCACCTGAAAAACTGTCGAAATCCGAATTGTGATTTTCGTGGGCGTTTGAAAACTAAATAGTGGACATTAAAATGAGACAGAAAGACAGCTGCTCGTTTTAGGCATGTTGTTCGTCGTACCGGTGGTGTTGTTTGATATGCTTAAAGCCAAGCAGCTGGCTTGCGTCTCAGAAAGTGGACAAAAATGTCCAGCTGCACGGTCGCTCTCCTTACGGAGAGCGTGGATTGAAATTTTGACGGACACGTGGAGGACGGGGACGGCAAAGGTCGCTCTCCTTACGGAGAGCGTGGATTGAAATACGACGGCCATGATGCCGGTCCACAGTGATTGGGTCGCTCTCCTTACGGAGAGCGTGGATTGAAATTTCAGCAGCGCCTCCTGGAGTTTGCCGGACGCGGTCGCTCTCCTTACGGAGAGCGTGGATTGAAATATGAACTTGTCGGTGCTGTCCGACATGTTCACCAGTCGCTCTCCTTACGGAGAGCGTGGATTGAAATCCAAAGATTCATGACGCCGAGGATATGGCCGTGGTCGCTCTCCTTACGGAGAGCGTGGATTGAAATAGCGACATCTCTTCAACATTGAACTGCCGAAACTGTCGCTCTCCTTACGGAGAGCGTGGATTGAAATAGCACCTCGTGCAGAGATGGTTCAATCCTCGATGTCGCTCTCCTTACGGAGAGCGTGGATTGAAATGCCAAGCTCGTCGCGCAACGCTTCGGCCTCGGAACGTCGCTCTCCTTACGGAGAGCGTGGATTGAAATCAGTTCTCCGTGGTCAATTTTCCCGCGCCGGCCGGTCGCTCTCCTTACGGAGAGCGTGGATTGAAATCGCAACTGATATTCCCCGCCGCGAGCTTGCCGCGTGTCGCTCTCCTTACGGAGAGCGTGGATTGAAATCTTGAGTCGTGGGCTTATCCTGGTCTGGATGAGGTCGCTCTCCTTACGGAGAGCGTGGATTGAAATCCTGATTACAAGAATCCGAAGATGTTCAAGGCAGTCGCTCTCCTTACGGAGAGCGTGGATTGAAATCCAAAGGTAAAGAGGCATGACCATGGGATTGTTGTCGCTCTCCTTACGGAGAGCGTGGATTGAAATCGAAGCCGTCTGATCGGAGCATACTGGCAGGCCTGGTCGCTCTCCTTACGGAGAGCGTGGATTGAAATTTCACGCACCGCCGCATGCCGATGCGTCTCGTTGTCGCTCTCCTTACGGAGAGCGTGGATTGAAATACGAAACGGCAGGAATGGCAGGACGAACGTTACAGTCGCTCTCCTTACGGAGAGCGTGGATTGAAATCCATCACAGTAAGTCACAGGCCACATAACCTGCCGTCGCTCTCCTTACGGAGAGCGTGGATTGAAATGAGTAGTCCGGCAGTCGTGGTTTTGACCGTCAGGTCGCTCTCCTTACGGAGAGCGTGGATTGAAATATATAGATTATTGGCTTGGTGCCCCACGCGGCCTGTCGCTCTCCTTACGGAGAGCGTGGATTGAAATAACGAGCAATTCGAGCGCATCAACAAAACCTTGGGTCGCTCTCCTTACGGAGAGCGTGGATTGAAATGCAATATGTTTCACGACGTATCCCCAAAGACAAGTCGCTCTCCTTACGGAGAGCGTGGATTGAAATTTGTTGACCTGCGCGAGGCTTGTGGCGTTGTCAGCGTCGCTCTCCTTACGGAGAGCGTGGATTGAAATTCGGTCCGATTATACCTTTACAAAAGTATTTTTAGGAGCGGGTCGCTCTCCTTACGGAGAGCGTGGATTGAAATTCGGGCATGCTCTTGCCGTAGGGGAA
>ENA-OQED01000012-OQED01000012.1-human-gut-metagenome-genome-assembly--contig:-NODE-12-length-79526-cov-3.389614_pt1 | contig 79526 bp, 84 predicted proteins | sample MGYA00242790_ERZ504625 | MGnify/ENA primary metagenome ERZ504625 (study PRJEB26092, sample SAMD00036345) | human gut metagenome | host: Homo sapiens | study: EMG produced TPA metagenomics assembly of...
GAATTTTAGTAACAGAAACTAAGGCTGCAAGAAATAAAGCAATCAAATCAGGAGTTAAGACAGCAATCAAGAAGGTTGAGGCTGCTGTAGCTGCAAATGATAAGGCTGCTGCTGAGGCTGCATTAAAGGATGCAACTTCTGTTATCGCAAGCGCTGGTTCAAAGGGTATCTTCCACAAGAACAACGCAGCCAGAAAAGTATCTCGTTTAACAAAGCTTGTTAACGGATTAGCTTAATTACTATATAGCAATAAATAATAAACCCATCGGTGCCGTCATACCGATGGGTTTTTTTATTTGTTTTTTATCTGTTTTTTATATATATTTGCGTTATATCATTTACTGCCTGTCGCATGAGTGCCGGTCATATCTGCAGAGTACTGCACTATAAAAAGCTCCACAGCCATCTGGTCATTCATCCTGCCGGTCTTAACAGCCTCCTCATATGCCACACCATCTCTCACAGCCCTCTTTAAATCATCCAGCGAATAGGCCCTGCACTGCGCCTGATATTTGCGCACCGCCCACTCCGGACATCCGGCCTTTGATGCTATATCCTTGTTGCCAAAGCCCTTATTTGTCATGGCTTTCACATTCATCAGTATATTGAACTGGCGCGATATAAGATACATAATACGCATGGCCGGCTCTTTAAGTGCCAGCAGATCGTAATACAGCTCAAGCGCACGCTTTTGTTTGTGTGATGCAATCGCATCAACCATCTCAAACACCTTGTTTGTGATCTGCTCTGTCGTTACAGTCTCAACATCCGAAAGCTCAATCACGTCCTTGTCCATACAGTAGCACAGCAACTTCTCAAGCTCCTTGTCGATATTTTCCATATCTGTACCGGTTTTTTCTATAAAGCTGTTGTAGGCAGCCTGACTCATGCCCTTTCCATCTTTTCTAATCCTCATTCCTATCCATCTGGCAAGTGTCTCATCCGTCTGTTCCTTGAACTCCACAGGATTACCGCACTTGGCTGCCGCCTTATAAAGCTTTGAGCGCTTATCAACGCTCTTCTCAACAAATATAAAGTGCGTGCTCTCAGGTGAATCCTTTAAATACTCTCCAAGCTCATCGCCTGCCTTTGAAAAAATGCCTGCATCCTCTATAAGAATCACTCTTTTATCCGCAAAAAACGGAAGTGTCTCCGCCAGGTCAATTATCTCCTTCTGGTTGATTCCATCGCCCTCAAACGATGAAAAGTTCATGCTGTCGCCCTCACTGACCATAGCCTTTATCAGCTTGTCCCTGTACTGTTTTATGAGGTATCTCTCCTGTCCATACAGCAGATAAACCTTTTTGAAATCTCCTGCTTTTATATCATTGTCTATTGTTTTCATATATAGTACTCTCTTTATACTTAATCTGACCACTTTGCATTGTGTATAAAATACGGCACTTTGCATCCATAAGCCTATCCATGGCTTCATCAGCCGGATGTCCATAGCGGTTTTCTGCCGCACATGATACTGCAGCCCACCTTGGGCTTAAAGCCTCAATCCAGTCTGCAGAGCTTGAATACTTGGAACCATGATGATTTGCCTTGTAAAAATCCACAGAAAGCTCATCCCCATACTCATTAACAAGCTTCTTTTCTACCTCAGATGATATATCTCCGCCGAAAATACCACTAAACCTGCCATCCGTGAGCTTCAGCACAAGACACATATCGTTTCTGTCTAAGGCAGTATCATAAGGCCCCGGATACAGGCACATGATACCATCAGCTTCTTCATTTGCAGTACTGCGCGAACCTGATGCATCATTTATTTCAATCGAATCCCCCTTTGACATAAGGCATATATCAATTCCTGCTTCCTTAGCTTTAAAAAGCAGCTCCTCCATAGCTTCCTCTTTAGCCGCCGCTTCTGCCACAACTATATGCTCTATAGTATACCCACTGTCTATCACCTCAGACAATCCGCTTATATGATCACTGTCTGCATGTGAAACAAACCAGTATGATATACTCTGTATGCCGTTATACTTAAGAAACGGCATAATCACATTATCGCCAAGCTGTTTTCGGTCAGAGCTTCCTCCATCAATAAAGATGCATGTGCCTGACTCAAAGCGGTAAAATATGCCATCTCCCTGCCCCACATCAAGTATATCAAGCTGCGCAGCAGTTTTTGGCTTCACAAGCAAAATTGCAAGCAGGACTGCTGTACACACCACTCTTTGGACACTGTAAAGGATTTGGCCTTTTTCTTTTGAGCCACACTCTGTGGCACGTTTTTTAAGCGAAAATACCACCAAAAAGCCACTCATAACAGCATAAAAAAGGAAAATCCTGTATCCATCAGGAGCTCCTGTGATAACCGTTGCCCCCGGAAGCTTCATAACAAGACCGCAAAGCACCTCATAGAGCTTTAACACCGCAAATGCAGGAAACACCAGCAGTTTGCCGGGCATCACGCCAAAGTATCCTGCGGCAGACGCAAGCAGCCCCGAAATAAATACGACAGGTAAAGCCGGTATCACAATGAGATTTACAAACACTGCAAAAAGAGGCAGCTCATAATAGTTCATAGCCACAACCGGAAGCATCGGAAGCTGTATGGATACTGATGCCCAGAATTTCCCGCCCTTAGGAGCACTCATCACAGGCGTCACAATACCTATTGCAAGTATCGCCCCTACCGAAAACACAAATCCGGCATATCCCAAAACCATAGGATTGTCCCACAGCAGGTAAATGACCATGATGCCAAGAGAATTGAGCATATCTGTGCATCTGCCTAAAGCTGCCGCAAGCATTGTAAGTATGAACATCCCCACGGCACGCCTTGTGGACACGGCATTTCCTGTCATAACAGCATAACTTAGTATAAGTGCCGCAGAACAGACAAATGCCGCTGTATAGCTCACCCTTCTTTTTCTGAGAAGCTTGTAAAAGGCCATGCCAACTATAGAAATATGAAGTCCCGTCTGGGGTTTTACCCTGTATAAAATAGATGGCATTACTTCCTATATAAAGGGATTTTTCCTTACCCCAAAACCTAGCAATCGTAGGGGGGGATACAAGTATCCCCCGTCTAACCCTCGAAATCACTATATTTTCTAACTTTTTGGAAGTGGTATCATCACGCATAATATGCTAAAAAGATACCCGGACATGTTGGTCGATGTGAATTTATCGTTACAATGCTATCAGAACATTTTGGACTATCTATGAATTATTTGTAACAAAAAATTGCATGGCTGTCAAATCATATGCCATACTATTTTCGATAATCTACTTACTCTTCATTTTCACGTCTTTCATACAAGCTTATACAAGCATTGAATTTCAAGAGAATTCTATTAAAATCTTCCTCTGAATACGCTCCCTTTCCATAAGGGGTTGCTTCAAACAATTGACTTTCTCGTTCTTTCACACGTTTACAAATGCTATCAAAAGCAAAAAACAAGCTCATTTGCGAATATTGAAAAACTTTAAGCCAGCCTTCCTTATTCGATTTTCCTAAATCAAATACAAATACCTGATCTGTTGGATATCCCTCGGCAGCTTGTTTTCTATATAATTTTGTTGTACTAATATCCGAATGCTCAAATTTACTGCCTTCATTATATAAGGTAATATACATCCCAAATAAAATCGGATCCTGTTGAGCCAGTTCTGCAATGCTCTTTGGACTTTCTCCCAGATTCTCCTTTTTCAATATTTTTCGGATTTCCTTGCTGCCTCTATTTAGTTTGGTAATTGTTTCTTCGCCTTTGAATCTCTCATCTAATGTATCACCAAAATCCCGTATCATTTTTTTCAGATTTTGATTTGACCTGAGTTGGTTAATATCTGGTTGATAGAAAAATTCTTTGAGTCTTGTATTATCGCCTTCTTCAGCCTCGCATAAATACTTTATCCATAAAGTATTATTAAACTGGCTTCTTGCCAAAAGGTAAGCTTCCTGTTCCATTCCGTTTTCCAAAAGCAAAATGCAGCTATCACACAAATTCACCTGTTTAGCCATCAAAGAAAGCACTTCTCTATACCAAGAATACTCATCAATCAAAATGATAGGCTTTCCTTCTTTAATTACATATTTAGCAATATCTTCCGTAATCTCTTTTAACAAATCCGTTAGTTCTGGTGCATGACTTCCATTCATATCTGCATACCTCCATTCCATTTTTAAATCAGCAGTTTCTTTTTATATATTGTACCAAAAATGGTGTGACTATCCAATCACAGCCACACCGTTTTTGCATTCCTTTATTGGTTATTTTCTTTCTTTGCAAAGAATGCACCGTAATCAAACATCTTCATGCTCTGATATCTGCCGATATCCAGCAGGGAAGATATAATTATCTCCACGTCCTTATCTTCCCCGGATGGCTCATGCAGTCTGTTGCACAACCTTTCATAAGCAGCAAGCATCTGGGCGTATAGCTGTTCACAGTATTTTCCTTCTGCAAATTCATCCTCCACCACTTTACTTTCCTCGATCTCGCACTCATCCAGATTGTAAGCGCCATTCATCAGATCGTAGATCACTGTTTTGAATTCCTCATCCCGTACACTCATATACATCCTCATCACTTTCTTTGCCGTAAAGAATGCATAGAAAAAGGGAAAGCAGCCATTTCAGATACAATTGAACTGCTTCCCCTTACTTTTTCAGCGTCCTTACGAAGTTCATCAAGATTCTCCGTTCATCCGCATTCAGGTCATCCCATATTTCCAATAATTCTTCTTGCTCATCTGTCAGATCAGGCCGCATACCTTCTCCGGCAAAAAACTGTGCGATTGATATTCCGAATGCATCGCAGATTCTTTCCAAGGTTGGTACTGTCGGTATACTCTTCTTGTTGATTATATTTCCCAAAGCCGTCTGTGACATATCAGTGAGCTGTGCAAGCCTGTATTTGGAAATCTTGTGTTTGCTGCATAATTCTTTTACCCTCTTTGGTATGTACTCCTCTGTACGCAAGTAAGTTACACCTCTCTTCTATTTGTACGATATACATATTGTAACCGTAAAACAGAAGAAATATTAGAACCATATCTCTTGTGTATTTTACTCTAGTGAAGTGGAGTATTCAGATAAAAAAATATGAACAGCAGACATATGCAGTTCAATTCTCTATCTTCTTGAAGCCTTATTTTTCCTTGTTTCTATCACCCTTTTATCGTCTGGTTTCATTCATAAGCATACCATCCGTATGCAGATTCATCAACACAAATCGTTCGACACATTTCGCACTTTGCTCCACTCTGCTTTATCAAATTACCAAACCTTTCTTCACTTATTGATAGATAATTTACTGTGCGTAAGAAAAAGAAAACAGGAGGTACTATTATGAATCAGACGCAGCAGTCATCTGTCGACCACCGACAGATAGGATATCGTATCAAGGAAGTAAGGGAGCAGAATAATTTCTCACAGGCAGAACTTGCGGAAAAAACGGAACTCTCCGTTTCCTACATAAGCCACATTGAGAATGCAAAAAGGAAAGCAAGTCTGGAATCCATCATCCGTATCGTCAATGCCCTCGGCATTACCATAGATGAACTGCTTGCCGGAGTGCAGATGCACAATCCCACTGCATACCAGACGGATATCGATATTCTCATGGAAGAATGCTCGGAGAATGAGAAGCGCTTCATCTTTGAGCTGATAAAAGCAAGTGTTGATGCCATGCATAAAAACGGCTGGGAGCTTACATCCAAAGATGGGCAGAGGTAACGGCACATCATTTTCACACAAATTATTTTTATTTGGAATAGACTATAGGGATATGCGTGTCCGTATGGTCTATTTTATTTTGATATGAAAATTTTATAATAAACTCATCATAAAAATGAAGGTGGTTAGTCATGAACGAAAATGAGCATAAGGCCGGTTCTGTTGCCGACCAGAAAAATAAGATCAGGGAACGTTATAAAGGTGTCAGTCTCGATGAACTTGACGTGATTCCGGCACTTCCGCAGGAAGATATCTTTGCTGTTGAAAATGAACAGCGTGTTGCCGTATATGCAAGGGTATCCACTGATGATCCGAGACAGACATCCTCTTACGAACTGCAGAAAAACCACTATCATGATGTTATCAGCAAAAGTCCGAACTGGAAACTCGTACAGATTTATGCGGATGAAGGTATTTCCGGTACTTCCCTGCAGCACCGTGACCAGTTCAAGCTGATGATCGAGGATTGTAAACAGGGCAAGATAGATCTTATCGTTACAAAAAGCGTATCCCGTTTTGCAAGAAATGTCGTGGACTGCATCGGGTATGTCCGTGAGCTGCTTGCCCTTCCCCACCCTGTCGGTGTGTTCTTTGAAACGGAAAGGCTCAATACCTTTGACCCCAAAAGCGAAATGGTGCTCTCCTTCATGGCTACCCTCGCACAGGAAGAAAGCCATACCAAAAGCGAGATCATGAATGCTTCCATTGAGATGCGTTTCCGAAGAGGAATCTTCCTCACACCGACACTTCTCGGTTATGACCATGACGAAGATGGGAATCTGGTAGTCAATGAAGATGAAGCAAAAATCGTAAAGCTCATATTCATGATGTACCTAAACGGATGCACCTGTCAGGAAATTGCCGACACCCTGACAGAACTTGGATGCATGACCAAAAAGGGAAACACCGTATGGTCCCCCGGCTCTATCCTTCAGATACTGCAGAACGAACGCCACTGCGGTGATGTACTCGCACATAAGACCTATACCCCAAACTATCTGAATCACAAGTCAAAGAAAAATATGCAGAACCGTCCGCAGTACCGTAAGCGCAACCACCATGAAGCCATCATATCAAGGGATGACTTCATTGCAGTACAGAGACTTATCAGTAATGCAAAATACGGAAATAAAGGACTGCTGCCGGAGCTTAAAGTCATCCCGGAGGGAGTCCTCAAAGGTTTTGTTTCCATCAATCCAAGATGGGCCGGATTTAAGGAAGATGACTATATCAATGCTTCTGCAAGTGTATATAACGGCACGGAGCAGACTTCCGCTTCTTCTGCCCCGGTAGAGGTACAGTCCGGTGACTTCGACCTCCGTGGATATGAAATTGCACGCTCCCAGTTTTTTGACAGCACGGACCGTATCACGGTCACTTTCAGTCAGGGAGACATCCGCTTTTCCTGTCCTGCCGTCCGGAGACTTGAAAGCACACTCGTAGAACTGCTCATGCATCCGCAGAAACGGATCCTTGCAGTAAGGACTGCTGGAAAAGAATGCCGGAATGCCATGCAGTGGTCTAAAAAGAAAAGCGGGGTCAGTTTTCCAAGGGGAATCAGCGGAACTGCATTTCTCCCTACCCTGTACTCCCTTCTCGGCTGGAAGGATGACTGCCGTTACCGTATCACCGGAATAAAACGGGGCAAGGGGAATGATGCCATTCTGCTCTTCAATCTTACAGAACCGGAAATATTCATACCAAATGATACCGTAAGCTCACTTCCGGAATCAGATACATCCGTAAAGCCCTTTACTGACAGCAACCGCAGGAATGTCCGTGCTTATCCACCGGACTGGGCAGATACATTCGGCAGCAACTATTACAGCCACGCACAGGCACAGGAACTTGCCGGATTTGGAAAAGGCATGGAGCCTGACATATCCCATGCATCCGTCATATACAAAGACAATGACATACAGGTCACCAGCAAAGATGACATAGAAAGAAATATCGAGCAGATCATGTCCGATATGAAGGAGAATACAGATGAACACACAGACGAACAATGAAAGAAACACCATTCCCGTTGTGGAAGATGATGCATTCAGTTATGACGGCTATCAGGTAGTCCGTGGAGAATTTTTCGCACATACCTATGAACCGTCATTTACCTTTAATTCCAACAAAGTATCCGTAAATACCGCCTGTATCAAAAAACTGCCGGAAACGGACTTTGTTCAGATACTTGTTAACCCGGACGAGAAAAAACTGGCAGTGCGTCCATGTCAGGAAGATGAAAAAGATTCCTTCCGGTGGTGCTCCGCAACATCAAAACGGTCACCAAGGCAGATCACATGCCGTATCTTTTTTGCAAAAGTCGTATCCCTTATGGGATGGAATTCGGCATACCGCTATAAACTGCTCGGCAAACTTATAAGATCAGACAATGAGCTGCTGTTTGTTTTTGACCTTACCACACCGGAGATCTTTGTACGCTCTGAAAAGGAAGACGGAAAAATAAAGACCTCCCGCACCCCAAGCTATCCGGAAGAATGGCAGAACCAGTTCGGTGTGCCTGTGGAAGAACACCAGAGCAGTCTTCAGATCAATATGTTTGACGGATATGCGGTATTCGGCATTTCCGAAAACAGCAGCACTTCCACACCGGAAGAAAATCCAGAACATCCAGAAAAGGAGGAACAACACTATGAACAGACAAACCTCTTTGAAGCCGGTCCTTTGCATTGACTTAAAGAAAAACAGAATCCGCATACATAAACTTACGCTCCATATGCTCGGTGACCCTGAGTATATCCAGCTCCTTGTAAATCCCAAAAGCAGCATGATTGCCGTAAGGAAAAGCGTCCGCAGGGATTATCTGGCACACCGTGTACGCACCTGTGGATCTGACAGCCACTACTGCTGCGAATTATACAGTACGGAGCTTCTGCAGGCCCTTCGTGTCACCAACGTGAATCTGGCAGAGAACCAGAGCTACCGTATCTACGGTGCATTAAATTCAAAGGAATGTCTCGCCAGCTTCTCCATGAATGACTGTGTGCTTGTGGATGATGCGGCAAGAACGGAGGAAGCACTATGAATGACATGCCAATGCCGGAACTTGTAAAAGACCCGGAATTTACGGACCTTATCCAGCCGAGGGACACACAATACATGGAAGAACTTGAAGAGGATATTTTTGACCACGGATGTACCGACCCTGTATGTGTATGGAACAATATCATCATAGACGGTCATCTCCGCTATGACCTCTGTAAGCGGTGGGATATACACTTCACTTTAAGACGCATCCTGTTTGAAAGCCGGGATGAGGCGGTATCCTTTATCTGCCGTACACAGTTAAAACGCACTGACCTTACGGGTGAATATAAGAAATATCTGATAGGCAGAATGTTCCGTGCTGAAATGAATACAGCCGTTGGAAAATTTCTGAAAGAGAATCCTGATAAGACTGCAACCCCTGACGGACAGGTGTCACAGAAATATGTACGCAAGACAGATGTTGCAACCGTCATAGGGAACGAATACAATTTTGGTTTTTCCACCGTAACAAAATATGATATCTATGCCCGTGCGGTCGATGACCTGAAACGGAAAAGTCCTGAGATTGCACAGAAGATACTGAATGGAAAACTCCGTGTATCCCACGAGAACATCATAGAGCTTTCCCGTCTTCCAATCGAGGATATAAACGGTCTGAAACGTCTGCTGGACAGCGGTTCTATCGACCGCATCGGATACTCACAGCTCCGGCATGAATTAAGATGGCAGAGGCTTCCGACCGGAAAGCCGGATTCACGGAGGATAAAAAGGGAAAAAGCCAGTGCCGAAGCCGGAATCAAACAGATGCCGGCCACGGATCCGGATTCGGAACTCGAAAGCCTTAAATTCACGATCCCTTCATGGTCAAAAACCATATCAAGGACAATGGAACTTACTGATTTTACTTCTACCTCCACCAAAGCAAGGCGCGAAGTGAAAATGCAGCTATTAAACCTGACAAGAAAAATAACAAAACTGCTTTCGCAGCTTGAGGAGGATGATTCGAAATGACAGAAGAACAGATAAACGATGAACAAAGGACAGAAACCGACCTGATGCAGTTCGTACCAAAGGTACACTTTGAGCAGATACCTATCAGAAACCTTGTATCCAATCAGGAATACCAGCGCAACCTTTCACAGCATCATGTAAAAAACGCTGCTTCCCACTTTGACCTGTATCAGATAAATCCGGTAAAGGTCAGCCGCAGGGACGGGATAAATTATGTTTTTAACGGACAGCACACCATTGAGATCGTAGCACTTGTTTCCGGCTCCCGCGAAACACCCGTATGGTGCATGGTCTACGATGATCTGGAATATGAACACGAAGCGGATATCTTTGCAAACCAGATGAAATATGTAAAGCCCCTTCTGCCATATGAGATATTCATGGCAAATATAGAGGCCGGTAATGACAAACAGCTCATCATCCGTGATCTGGTGGAGTCCTATGACCTTACCATCACTTCAACAACTGCTCCGGGAGGTATCTGTGCCGTTGCAACACTGGAAAACATCCACGATAAATACGGTTACCATATGCTTGACCATGTGATCCGCCTGATTGCTGCCACATGGGAAGGTGCATCCCAGTCATTCAGTGCAAATATGATGAACGGTCTGGCACGTTTCCTGAATGCATACGGTGATGCCGTCAAAGATGATGTTTTCAAGGAAAAGCTCGGAAGGATATCCATAAAGGAACTTTCACGCACCGCCAAGGACAGGCGTTCCGGCTCCCTTGGATTTGCGGAAGCGATCCTTATCGGCTATAACAAGAAATGCCGGAATCCGCTCCCTTGGGATAAACTCTACACCCACAAGCTCCCGCAGAAAAAAGCCGTGGAAGAAGAACCGTCCGATATCCCGGAACAGGATGATACTGACCGGATGGATATGGACGGCCAGAGCAGCCAGCTTGACCTGTTCGGATTTCAGGATGATGAGGTTTCCGAATAGTTTATACGGAAACCTTTATCCTGCTTCCTTCCAGAAAGAAGAACTCATATTTCTTTGCACCAAGCACCGTCACTTCCGCAAGGACAAGCTGTGCGATCTCAGGGACAAATCTGCCAAGCGGTTCATTCTCCGTGGCTTCCATCATCTGTTCTGCCCTTATCTTTTCAAGCGGACTGCCGTCTGTCTTCATCTGATTCCATCTTTCCATGAACTTTTCCCTGTCTGCCACCAGTTTATTGAATGCCTTCACAAATCCCTTTTCAAGGTCGGAATTGTCAACATAGGCATTTCTGCATGTTACCCTTCCATCCGTCCGGTGGTTCTTGCACTGCCACTGTACGATTCCCCTTGATTTCCATGAATGTCTTGTAAACAGGCTTTTACACTCACCGCAGAATACTTTCTCGCAGAACGGCATGCAGTCCGCACCGTAACTGTACCTGTCCGTTCCGTGGTTCTTCATGAACCGTTCCCTGCGTTCAAATTCTTCCTGCACCGCATTCCATGTTTCCTTATCTATGATTCCCTTATGGCTGTCCTTAACATAGACCTGTGCGATTTCCCCGTTATTTTTTACCTGACGCTTGGTAAGGAAATCAGCCGTATAAGTCTTCTGCAGAAGCGCATCGCCCATATGCTTTTCCTGTTTCAGGATACCCACGATTGTGCTTGGATACCATTTCGTCTGTCCGTTGCATCCCGGAACCTTTTCTTCCGTCAGTTCCTTCGCAATCTGTGCCGGATTGATGCCGATAAGGAAATCCCTGTAGATGCGTCTTACCGTTTTTGCCTGTTCCTTATTGATGACCAGCTTCCCGTTCTCATCCTTATCGTAGCCCAAGAACTTGAATGTATTCAGGTGCATCTCACCATTCTTGAATTTGGTGCGGATGCCCCATTTGCAGTTCTCCGAAATGTTTCTTGACTCATCCTGAGCAAGCGAGCTTAATATCGTGAAAAGCAGCTCCCCGGTAGAATCGAGGGTGTTGATGTTTTCCTTTTCAAATATGATACCGATTCCGAGGTTCTTCAGCTTTCTGGAATATGCCAGACAGTCCTGCGTGTTTCTGGCAAAACGGCTGATGGACTTTGTAATGACAAGGTCTATCTTACCGCCTTCGCAGTCTGCGATCATTCTTTTGAACTGTTCCCTTTTCTTGGTGTTGGTTCCTGAAATACCCTCATCCGCATAGATGCCCGCCATTTCATAATTTTCATGGTCATTGATATATTTGGTGTAATAATCAACCTGTGCTTCAAAGCTGTGGAGCTGGTCTTCCTGATCCGTGGAAACACGGCAGTAGGCTGCCACCCTTATCTTCTTTTCCTGTACCGCCCTGCGTCCTGTTTCACGCTGTCGGTTTCTTGCTGGTATAACTGTAACGCTTCTTGCCATTCTTATCATCCTTTCTCTGAATATAAATATCTTTTTTGATTTCTCCCCATCCCCTGATAACGGAATCAGGAATCCTTGTCCCCCTGCAGAATGCCACTCCTTTTCGTTTGGCCCCGTTGCATATCCATATGACCTTATGGCTTTTCGGATTTACATGGCGGACCAGTCTGCTTCCGCAGAGTCCGCAGAATATCTTCTTTCTGTATGGATATGCATCTTCCGTATTTTCCGGTATTGCTTCCGGCACTTTCTTCTTATGCCTTCTTTTCCATGAGCTCTCCTTCAGATAGGTGAATTCTTTTGTTCCCTTTACGGAAGGTTTCTCATCAATATACATATTCCCGTCAAAATGCCATGCTTTTCGAAGTACCCCGTCCGGAATGTTTATCCCTTCACAGAAGGATTTCCCATACCGCTTCGTACCGCTGCACCCCCAGTTCAGTCTGTTGCCGTTACTGTAGATACGTTTGTAAAGCGGATGTCCGCATTTTGCACAGAATATCCTGTTCATGTATGGGTAGTTATCTTCCGTAAATTCTTCAATTACCGAACCTTCGGCAAGATAATCCCGCTTTGCTTCAATGGCATCCTGCGCCTTCTGCCAGAGTTCAGGGGATACGATTGCTTCATGGTCATCTTCGATATACCATGCATCAACTTCTCCCCTGTTCCTTACCAGTTTTCTTTCTTCATTCACAAAATGCTTATGCATGATGTAATCGCCCTTATAGATCTCATTTTCAATCAGACGGAACACCGTGCTGTCGATCCACTTTGTACCGCCCACGGTCTTTACCCCGTTTTCATTCAGATATCTTTTAATGGCTGCCGGGGTATAACCGTCTGCTGCCATTTCATATATTTTTCTGACCCACACCGCTTCGGATTCATCTGCGATATAGACTCCCCTTTCGTCTTTCGTATATCCAAAAGAACGCTCAAGGTACTGTACCGGAATACCTGCCTCGTACTTTCTCTGGTACACCATCTTTGCACCAACGCTTCCGCTCTCGCTTTCTGCCTGTGCAAATGCAGCAAGGATCGTAAGCATCAGCTCGCCTTCCCCTGACAGGGTATTGATATTCTGAAGTTCAAAAAAAACACCTACATTCAGTTCTTTCAGCTTTCGTGTAGCTTCCAGAACGATTGAGGTGTTTCTTGCAAAACGTGATACCGATTTTGTTAATATAAGGTCTATCTTCCCTTTTTGTGCATCAGCAAGCATCTTCTGCAGACCGGGTCTTTTTTCCTTGAACCCTGATATGGCAAAGTCACTGTAAACTCCGGCATATTCATAAGACGGGTTCGCTTTTATGACTGTTTCATAATGCCTTATCTGGTTTTCCAGTGAATTTTCCTGTTCATCCGCATCCGTTGATACACGGCAGTAAGCACAGACTCTTAATTTTTTCTTCTGTTCCCTGTTTCCTTCCCTTATCTGAATCTCCAAGCTCTGCCACTCCTTTCTCTCTGGGTAGTCTATATATCACTCTGAAAGCCAATAATTGCAAGTACAATCTGCGATACCTTTCACCTTTCTTTCCTTGGCATAAAAGGAAAAAAATACGGCTGACAGCCATCCCTGACCATCAGCCATATCCTTATCTTAAAAGTTCGTTTACCCTTTTCTGTACTGCGGGATAATCATATCCGGCAGCACTGATCCTGTTCTTACGCTCCGTTCCGTTTCCCCAGTCACCATGAATGACTTCCCTTGCAATCTCATCCACGGATTTCTTGGATGGAGAGAGCTTTTTATTCACGATGCTCTGGATGGCAGAATAATCATATCCCGCCTGAGACAGACGGTTCTGTCTTTCCTTTCCATTGCCCCACTTTCCGGCAATGACCTCTGCTGCAATCTCCTCGTTTGATTTCTCTGCCAGAGCCGGAGTACTGCTGTTTCCCTTCGCATAACCATTCAGTCCTGCTGCCTTGATTTTTGCCGGAAAATCCACATAGCAGTAATCCTGATCACAGGTCTGTCCGTTGATCTTATTGCTTCGGATAAGGTTCGTCTCACCGCCAAACTGCCAGATCTGTGTCTCCGCACCGCTTGCCGGGGCCGGCTTGCTCTTTCCCCATCTGGCAACCCAGTGGGTGTAGCGGGTAAGCTCCCCATCGTTCATCTCGCTGTTAAAAAATGACTCGGATGAATAAATGCCAGCCCAGTATCCGGCTGCCTCCACCTCTGAACAGAATGCCTTGATGATCTGTGTCAGTGTGTTCCTGTCATTTTTTGTGATCATGCTTCCTTCCACATCATAAAAGACCGGATATTCAAACTTCTTCCCCTTAAGGAGTGAAAGGAAATATCCTGCCTCTTTCTTTGCTTCTGCAGTACTTCTGGCATTTCCATAAAAATATGCCCCTTTCGGAAGTCCGCATTCCTCACATTTCTTATAGTTTTCTTCAAACTGGCTGTCCTTATAAAGTCCGGCATCAGCACCTCCGGCTTTGATGACTGCGAACTCCACGCCTTCCTTGCTCTTAGCCCTTGCAAAGTCAAAACTGCCCTGCCAGTGGCTTACATCGATTCCAAATTTCTGACTCATAATATAATCCTCCAATTCTCTGTAATAAAAGAGGGAAGGTGCTACCCTTCCCCGTTGTCTTTGTCTTCTTCTGCCTTGTCATGAAGCTGTTCCAGCACGGCTTTGATCTTTGCTGGAACAGGCAGTCCCAGATGGGACGCATTCTCCAGAAGAGAGATTCCTTCATTTGAGATGTAGAAGAAAATGGCTGCCGTCCTTAAAACGCTCCCCGTCCCGATGACATATACATCAAGAATGTTTGCGATGCCGACCATAAGGAAAATCAGCACCTTACGGCAGATTCCCTTAAAACCGACTGCACTGGACAGCTTCTGGTCGCTGATTGCACACATGACTCCCGTGATATAGTCGATGACCACAAATGCAAGCAGTGCAAAGAGCAGACCGTCACATCCTCCAAGAAAGTATCCAAGCCATCCTCCGACCGCTGTGAATACAAACTGTACTGCGTTCCAGAATTCCTTCATTGTCTTGTCCTCCTTTGATTTTTTGTATGAAAAAAGCAGCTACCCATAATGGATAACTGCCGATTTCCGAAAATTATTTTATTGTTCCTGTAAGATATAGGTTATCTTCATTGTCTTATCTGCCGTCTTGGTAATCGGGGCATCAAGGTTATTGATGGTTGCCAGATAATTACACATCATGTACCAGCCGGACGTTGACCATGTGCCATAATCACAAAAATAAATGAGTGGTTCATTTCTTACAGGAGTCACGCTCATCGTATAACTGGAATTAAACAATGTCTGTGTCTCCGGTGGCATGATCTCATCCGTTGCCAGATCCGCAATCAGAAGCTGTTCATAACTGTATTCGTAATAAACCCGTCCGTTGATCACGAACTTTGGCACGCCATTGATGTTGGTCACATTGGTCCGCTTCAGCTTTACAACATTGGCCGGATTCGTGATCTGGATTTTATACACATCATACGGGGCATCATATCCCCTCAGCAGAAGATAGCCTTCGGTAACGAACATTCCCCAGTTTCCTTCCGTCCTGAGATATTTATCCGTAGTGTTTGTTATTTCATACTGCTTGATTTTCCAAGTGTCCACTTTTATTTCCGTTATAAGAAACTTTCCCTCTGGGGCAGTCCTGCTGTTGCTGCTCGTGCAGATATACAGACAATCATTTGACGGATCATAATTATATGACCAATATCCTATCTGCAGTTCCGAGGATAGCTCCGCCAGTTCGATTTCTTCGATAAGCGGTTTCGTGGTATAAATATTATCGAGAATAGATACCGTCTTTAAAAATGCACGTCTTTTTGTGATGTGGATATGGTTCTTATCTGCCACCTTGAAATAATACACACAGTCCTTTTCCCTGTCGATTAGGAATATCAGCTCTGTTTTTCCAATCGTCATACCAGAATATCTGCTGCTCGTGCTTGCCCCTGTCCTGTCAGGGTACACATACTGAAGATTGTCTTCTGCAATGGACTGCATCAGTAAATTGTCCCTGATTGGACTGGTATTTTTACTGCCGTATGATGTAAGACCACCATTTCTGTGTGTAAGACAGATGCTGGCAATCGTGCCGTTCGCCTGACTGGTTGCAAAATCATATACATATTTCACATACCTGTCTTTCAGATTTACTTCCGATTCCGTCTGGTTGAATCCGCCACGAAAGGTATTCTTTGTGTTGTTCTGCATTCCATGTGAAGCACAGCCGACAAGGTTTGCATCTGCCGGGGGATAATATCCGTCTGCGTTCTCAGGTATCTCCCTGTCAAAGCACAGAATGCCTCCGAGCAGTTTTTCATAATACGGCACAAACTCATTTAAGAACCTGTTCGGTCTCTTGGAAAGTCCGAGCGGTTTCAGGATGTCCCTTAGTGCATTGGTGACCATATTGCTGTTCTGGTAGGTTTCCACCTCACCCGTGTTTACATCAGTAAGTTCTATTCTTGTTGTTCCCTTGAGCATCGTCATCATCTCCATTTCTATAATTCATGATAAAGGATGTAAGCGTTGCATCGCCCGCAAGCCAGAAGCGGAAAGTTATCGTCTTTGCTTCCAGCAGTCCGGCATACAATTCATCCAGATCCATTGTGAGAAAATCCGCCATCGGTGTTTCACCCGTAAAGGTCTCCCCGTCATAACTGTACTGTACCGTGATTTCTCCCTCATATTCTGCATTCAGTGCCTTGATTCCAAGAACCGTGCCGTCCGAAAGATCCGCCATGCATTCAATATACTGCTTTGGCGGTGTTCCCGTGATCACGGCATTCAGAGGAAATGCCCTACTGTCACTCCAGCTTAATACAGAAGGAAGTGTCAGCCCTTTTATCAGATTCCACTCCGGCATCTTTGCAAATCCATATTTTTTAAACAAAAGTGCATTGACTTCTGTTTCTTCCAGTCCGACAAGCACATCCGCTGTTTCTGACAGCTCCTCATTTATGATCCGGTTCTCCACCGTATACAGTTTTCCGTCCCCGTCTTTTATGAGGAGTTTAAACGGGACCAACAGGTCAATCGGTGTGTATTTCACTTCAAAGGTCTTACTGTCCGCATAATACTGGAAAGTAATATCCGGGGAAGCTGCATCGGGCTTTGTGAAAGTATAGTTCTTGTCTGCACTAAACCCAAAACCGCCATCATAGCACTGGACAGGAACCGAAATCATATGAAGGGAAATATCCCCCGTGTCCCAGAACAGAATGTCATACTTTAACTGGTAGTCCGCCCCGGATGCATTGTAATGCGACCATCCTTCCCACCGTATTTTCAGAAAACGGTAATAACTGTATAAAGTCCCTTCTTCCCTGTAAAGCGATCTCATTCTGGTATCACGGTTATCCACTTTAAGGTGCGTGGCATCACTGCCGATTCCCCAGTAAGAATCACCATGTGCATAAATGTACGGCACGGCTTTTCCGAGAAACGTAAAAAAATCTGCACCGCCCACGGTAAGCGTACCGCCATCATAGCTGTTGCTGTCCTGTAACAGACAGGTCATGTTGGTGACACCGGCCGAAAAAATATCATTTATATTGTCATAGTTCATAGTGTAAATTCTACTCCTTTCACTCCGTCAAAACCGGATATGTCAACCGTTGTCCTTTCCAGGAACCTTCATCCACTTCATCCGTCACGGCTTCCTGTGTCTGTTCGGTTACTGCTTTCAGTTCAAAGAACCCGTTTTCAACGGTAATGGTATCCGGAAACTTAACGGAAGTCTCTCCCGTGGTGATTACAAACTGCGGACGGACTGCTGCGGTATAACCATTGACTTCCACCCCGTCCACCCTTGTGAAGTATGAAATATCGATCACGAGGTCTTCTGCATATCCGTGGTCGAGGGATTCCGGTCCTGACTTCTGTACATACCGTTTCCGCAGCATGAACCGTTCTTCCGTATTGACCGTGATATATCCGTTATAATTTGGATTTCCCCGCACGCTTGTAAGTACAAAGGTTCGGAGGATCTCCGTGATCCATGCACGGTCCGTAAATGCATCCGCTTCATAGTTCTGGTCAGCAATCGGAATATTCCCGATCGTCTGTGTCAGTCCCTGTGTCTTTTTGGACGGGAATGTTACGGACGCTGTATCCTTAAACACATCAGCCACAAACGGTACATCCATAATGCTGATATTTCCAATATTCTCATTGATATTGATGCGTCCATTCCAGTCTCCCAGTCCTGCTGCAAGTCCCTGACCACTAATTGTTGCCCTTATCTGTGCCTCTCCGATCTTCATGCTTCCGTTTGAAATCTTCAGATACATCGAAAATGTATTTGAACTGTTCTCAATGACTTTTGATATAGGGAAGAACAATGTCACAATATGCTTTCCATACAGACAGGTCTTTGTCGGCATAAATGTATCAATGGTTTCATTATTTATTTTGTATATGATGGAAAGCTCCGGCAGTTCCGGTTCTGCAGTTTCTCCTTCCTCTGTTTCCCCATCCGCATTTGTATCCTGTGGCTTTATCACTTCCAGAAGCATTTCACACTGGAAAGCTGCCGTTGTATCTTCCGTGGCAGTAAAATCAATATCCATAACATTCGTCAGTGACTGTCCTATTTCAAACGGGGCAACATTTACAAAGTTATAAATAATGGTTCTTCCGCTTTCCACGGAATTGATAAGACCCGTAATATTCTTATCGTTCTTGCTCTTGGCAGATGCAAGTCTCGGATTTTTACCCACACATTTCAGTGTCATCTTTCCGTAGATCTTACACTCGATACTGGTTATGCAGCTTATTTTTGTTTCATCTGCATGACCACCGGAGAACTTAAGGATATCACCGACTTCCATTGCCGGATTTCCTATGGTGTTACTGTCAAACGGGACATAATTTATCTTCTGCAGTGCCGTCAGTATTTCCCGCAGGATTTTCTCCCTTACAGATTTCAGTCCGAACTGAAGAAGCGGATTAATGCCGAGATTCATTGTAAGGGCATCATCCTTTTCCATTGCAATATACTCTGCCGTCTGGCTGACCTGGTTTGTGGATGACACGGCAGTATATCTTGTAACAAAATCCGAATAACTGCTGTCGAACCTTTCCTTCTGCTCCACATTCCATACGGACTCATTTCCATATCTTTTAAGAACCAGTTTTCCATACCGGTCTATCTGGCAGAAACAGCCTACCACCTGTGCCACATAGAAGATCAGGTCACGGAATGTTTCCATGTCATTATCTGAATAAACACCGAGGGTGGTTTTTCCATTTGGTAGGGCGTTGATCTCTGAAACCGTCTGTGCCATCTCAACCTTACATGCATCACACGCAGCCTTAAGGAACTGATATGGTGTTCCGCTTGAAGAATCCAGCTTCAGCGTTTTTTCAAACCGGAGCATATGATCATAGCCTTTCAGTTCCAGTGTCCTTACCTTCCTGTTTGCTTCGGAGATCTCATAAATCCCCATCGGTATGGTCTCTTTTGTGCCGTCCAGAAGTGTCAGGCGGTAATAAAGCCTTACTTCTGCATCCTCAAGGGTATAGCGGTCAATTTCCGAAAACAGGCTGATTCCCATTTCCGCAGCATAAACCGTTCCGAGCTCTATCTCCGTATTACTGCAGCACTGCCATTTTATGTAGCCGGAACCTTTCACGATATCCTTAGCGGTAAATGGATATTCCTTTCCGGCTTTTGTCGTGATGGTCCCGTACCATTCATATTTTCTTGTATTCTGCCTTACGGCATTCTTGAATTTTTCTGATACCTCAAACACCGTATCTGCCTCCTACATTTCTTTCAGGGAAAAAGATACCGTCCACAGACCTTTATATGATGTATCCTTTTCCAGCTTTGCCTTAAATCCTGTAATATACATTTCTGCTTCTTTTAAATCCAGGGTTTCCGTATCGAAATATTCCACCGTGATCTTCGGTAGTTTGGAATATGCCGTCAGCAGTTTTACCCACTTCGGTGATACGGAAAAAGAGACGGAAATGTCTGCCACCCCCGTCCTTACCACATCCCTCTGTGTTGTTCCGGCTTCCGTTTCCCCACCGGAATCTGCCTCTACATCGGAAAGCCCCACGTCATAAGAATCCGGCTTCGGAAGGGAACGGCCGTTAAAAACAAGATACTGTATATATGCCATGCTATCTTCCTCCGCTTCTTAAATTTGCCCTCTGCTGCGCTGACACAATAACCTCATCTAGCATCGTACCGCCCAGATATACAGGAATGACAATGTCTCCGCTGTTTCCCTTAACATCCCGGATTGCAGAAGTAATTGCAGAAAGCATTCCTGAGATGCTTTCCGTCTGCTGTGCCATTGTGTTCCCTGTCATGTTTTCCCCTCCGCTGACATTTGGACTGATGACCATGTCAGAAGAGACACCACTGACTGCTTTCCGGATCATTCCACGGCTCTTTTCGATTCCTTTTGCAAGTCCTCCCATAAAGTCCGGCATCCATGATTCATAATCTGTAAGTGGACCTTCATCCGGCACGGAGAAATGAAGGAACGACCTGATCTTATTTGCCACGGAACTTACGGCATCCCCGACTGCACCGATGCAGCTCTTGATGCCGTTTACGATTCCCATGATGAGATCCTTACCCCATGTAAATGCCTGTGAAGCCAAACCCGTGATATGGCTCTTTACATTGGAAAATCCTGATTTTACGGCATTTAAGACATTTCCCATAGCCCCCTTCACAGCATTTACGATTCCGTTAAATACGGATGTGACTGCGCTCTTGATTGCACCAAGCACCGTGGAGATGGTGGACTTGATGGTATTCCAGATGGTGAAAATGGTGCTCTTTATCGTATTCATTATCGTGGTAATGGAATTTTTGACTGCGGTGAAATCTCCCGTGATCAGTCCCTTGATTCCGCTTACCACGGCACTAATGATGGTCTTTATTGCATTCCATACCGTAGAAAAGATCGTTTTTATCGCATTCAGCACAGTTGTAATGACCGTTTTTATCGTATTCCATACTGTTGTTATCACAGTCTGAATGACCGTCAGTACCGTCTGGATGATGGTCTTATAGATATTGAAGTACGTTGTCACCAGTGTTTTTATCACATTAAAAACTGTAGTAAAAACACCCTTGATGGCTTCCCAGATGGTCGTGATGACCGTCTTTATCACATTGAAAACCGTCTCAATGATGGTTTTATACAGATTAAAATAAGTGGTTACCAGCGTTTTTATCACTTCAAACACGGTCGAGAATATCGTCTTGATTGCTTCCCATACCTGTGAAAAGAATGCTTTTATGGCATTCCATACAGTGATGGCTACCTGTTTTACATTCTCCCAGAGGTCTATCCAGAACTGACGGAATCCATCGCAGTTATTCCACAAATAAATAAAGGCAGCCACAAGAGCTGCTATTGCTGCAATAATAAGAACGATTGGATTTGCAAGCATTGTAGTATTCAGTGCTGCAAATGCTCCTTTTACCGTATTGATGACTCCGGCAATCTTCGGAACGATTGTCATGATCGTGCCGACTGCGGATATTACCTTTCCGATCACGATAAGAACGGGACCGAGTGCTGCTGCCAGAAGGGCAATCGTAACGACCGTCTTCTTCGTACCCTCACTCAGTCCGTTTAACCAGTCCACAAATTTCTGTACCCATCCCACGATCTGTTTGATGGCCGGCATCAGAAGTTCCCCAAAAGATATCGCCAGACCTTCCAGTGCTGATTTTAAGATAGTGATCTGTCCCTGCAAGTTATCAAGCTGTGTATCTGCCATCTGCTGTGCAGCACCACCGCTGGCGGTGATCTTCTGCTGGAGGTCATCCCATGTGCTTCCTGTATTGGCAAGCAGTGCATTTACGGAAGACAGGTCCGTCTTGTTAAAGATCGTACCTATGATGTTGGACTTCTCTGCTGATGTCATTCCGTCCATGCTCTTATTAAGGTCACCAAGGATATCGTTCATTGACCGCATGTTTCCTTCGGAATCATATACGGAAATTCCCAGTGCTTCCATCTGGCGGCCGCCTTATCCGTAGGATTCTGCAGTGACAGGATAATGTTACGGAGATGCGTACCGCCTTCTGCCCCCTTGATACCATTATTAGCAAGGATACCAAGTGCGGTATTGAGTTCTGCCGTACCGCCCTTGATGGATTTGGCTGTCGCACCAATGGTAAGAATTCCCTCGCCCAATTGTGCAACCGATGTGTTCGTGGTAGATGCCGTTTTTGCCATCTGATCGACCATCGTTTCTGCCTCGTCAACACCCATACCAAGTGCGGACATGGCATCCGTTACCATGTCGGAAGCATCCGCAAGGGCAATATCCCCGGCGGCTGCCAGGTTAAGCACGGTCGGCAGTGTATTGCACATCTGCTCCGTGTCATATCCGGCAAGAGCCAGATAATTTAATGCCTCGGCACACTCGGATGCGGAAAAAGCTGTCTCTGCACCCATCTTCTTTGCCAGCTTGGAAAGGGTATCCATTGTATTTACGGACTGTCCGTTTACCTTAGACATGGAATCTTTTGTGATTCCCATAGTAGCCTGTACCTGTGACATGGAAGATTCAAAGTTTGCTGCCGTTGTTACGGATGCCGTACCAAGTGCGGTCACCCCGGCTGTTACCGGGAGGAGTTTCTGTCCGGCAGAGGAAATATTATCCCCAACCGTCTTTAACTTCTCACCAGTTGCTGCGATCTTCTGCACTGCCGTTGCGGACTGGTTCGCCTGTGTTTCCAGATTCTTTAAGTCCTGCTCAGTTTCTACGATCTCCCTCTGAAGGGCATCGTACTGCTCCTTTGAGATCTCGCCATTGGCAAGTGCCGTATTTGCCTGTTCTGCTGCGGTCTTTAAGGTAGCCAGTTTCTCTTTTGTCTCACTGACCGCTTCCGCAAGCAGCTTATGCTTCTGTGCCAGAAGCTCCGTATTTCCCGGATCCAGTTTCAGAAGCTTATTTACGTCCTTAAGCTGTGACTGGGTAGACTTGATCTGTCCGTTCACACCTTTAAGTGCATTCTGCAGTTTGGTTGTATCACCACCAATTTCTACCGTGATACCCTGAATACGGCTTGCCATGCCTCTCACCTCCTCCTAAAAATGGGTACAAAAAAAGGAGCATCTCTGCTCCGTAACAAAATAAAAACACCCGCCATTTCTGACGGATGTCCTATGTAATATTATAAAATTGTCAGTGCTGCAATTGGAAATTGTTTGTTATTTTACAAAGATTGCATCATCTCAAGAATAATTCCATCCGGATCCCTGAAATAAAACGCTCTGCTTTCCCCAAATCCATCTGCCCTAAAATCGAAATACTGAGGTTCAGACAAGCACTCCACGCGATTTTCGATAAGAGTTTTGTAGACAGAATCAATGTCATCCGTGTAAAAGCATACTTCTGAGATAGATGTCGTAAACAAGTCTGATTGTTCTTTATGGATTTTGCTGTCTACAAACTGAATCAATTCAACCGGTGGTGCTTCAAGAGTCTTTGAACCATTCAAATATGCAACCCTTGCTTTACAATTTTCCTTACGGAACATTTTATCTGTTTCTTCGCCTTCCATAAAGATTTCGCCCTGAAATTCAAGTCCAAGAATATCTCTGTAGAAAGCAATCGAACGATCCAAATCAGAAACGCTTAATCCAACGTGATAAATTCTTCCAACCATATTTTCTTCTCTCCAATAATTTCTTTTTTTTATCGAATCCAGATTTGTAGCTGAGAATATCCCAGCTTTTCTGCAGATAAGTATAACAGAAAAAGGCTGTACTCTCAATCAGAATCGGTCGAAATCTTCCTGTGTTGCAAGCTCGGCATACTTGTAATCATCGTTCTGGCTTTCACTGTACATATCATTGATAAGACCTATCGACAGCATATCAAGATCTGCCATCGATAAACCTAACTGCACACATCGCAGCAGAAACAACGGGGTTGTCATTTCACGCTCTGTCGGACGAAGTTTTTTTTAGCTTCCACATCCGTTTTTACATTCAGTCCCCACAGTTCAATAAGCTGCGGAAGAACCTGATAAATTGAAAACGTATTGAAATTATCGAGCCACTCTTCCGGTGTGTCCGGAATGCTTGGATCCGCATGCTTGGCCATAATAAATGCTATATTCTCGAACATCTCAAGAGAAAACATATCAAGGTTTGATGATTCCTCTTTTCCATCTCCGATACTCTTTTCAAGCACTGCCAGATCCTTATAAATATCCCTCTGGAACTTTAATCTGTAGATTCTCGGAATGGCTGCACTTGCCTTGAATGCAACCATCTGTCCGTCAATTTCTATATCCTTTCTGATACCCATGTCTTAGTCCTCCTTATGATACGCTCTTGGTTGATTTTGCTGACTGCTGCTCCAGTGCCGGAGTTGCAGCCGGAAGATACACACTCTTGTACCAGTTGTTATAAACTGTATCTGTCGTGGAATCTCCTGTCTTTGCCTTGACATATCCGTCTGCCATCGGTCTTGCCTTTACTGTCAGTGTTTCTGTCTGCACTTCCTTATCTTCCTCATTGGTCTTTGACTCAATGGTCGGACGGGATGCGGAACAGTTATAAAGCACATGGCGGATTTTACGGATATCACCATCAAATTCAAAAAGCAGTGCAAAGCTGCCTGTTTCAGAATTTGCATTCTCCACAAGCACCTTATTGGCATCCTGTTCCTCTTTTAAGATATCCGTTCTGAACGATTCCGGGATCATGGCAAGTTCAAGGTCACCATCATATCCCTGATTGTTGTTGATTACATAATACTCAATACCATCTGCATAAAATGATTCCGGCTCTCCTGTCGGATCCATGCTGATGGATACTGCACCGGGCATTGGTACAGGTGTTCCAAAACTGACCGTGCCTTCCTCTGCAACCGTAATCGGTGCGTAATGCACATTGCAGATATTAAATTTGACTTTGTTCTTTTTATTAGCCATCTTCTATACCTCCATCTGATAAAGCACCTCATACAGATTTTCAGTTTCTATCCATACTTCGCTTTTTTCATAAAAAATACCGTGCAGATCAAGCACGGCTTCTACTGTAAATTCCAGTTCCGGATTTTTCAAATCCGTATAAATTTCTATATTCAGACGGCTGGATTTATAATATACCCTACCGTCTGCCGGGAAATTGCTGCTTCCCGGATAAAGAAATACTGCAAAAGGCGGTTCCGGGGATTCGCCTTCCACAAAATGGTCATAAGCAAACGGAAGATTCATTTCTTCCATCATTGCCACAACTTCTTCATGTGTCATGAACGCAGCCCCCTTTCAATCTTCAGCAGAAGCTCCCTGTTTCCTTTTGCCTCTGCCGGGGCAATATGCTCCCTTCCGGCTACCCTGCCACCGCCCCGCTTTGCATGACCATGCTCCAACAGGTGGGCGATCTGGTATCTGTCCTTGGAATGGACAGTCATCGTGAGGAAATTACTGCTTTCCGCTGTCTTTTTCACGGTCCAGCTCTTTTTGTACCGGCCGGTACGCTTTGGGGCATTTGCCTGAATGTCTTTCTTTACCGTCTTGGATACATCTTTTACCGCATCCTTGACCGTATCCGTTGCAAGGTCTGCATACTCTTTGAGTCCGTCCATGATTGCATCCGCAAGACCGTCAACGGTCGTTCTTCTCTCTGCCATTCCATCACCTCTTTATCAGGGCAGCCCTTATCCTTACTGATTTGTTTTTGTACTGCACGTTATCAACGAATGTAATATTATAAAACCTTCCACGAAAAACAATACGGTAATGCTCCGTATCAAGTCCTGACACCTCACTGCAGTACCGGATAATAAAATCCAGCTCTGTTTCCGCATTGACCTGTTTTGCTTCCCAGTATTCCTTACCGGACAGATTATTCGCATAGGAAAAACATTTATAATAATCTTCCCACACAAGCATGTGGTTTCCCGTCTTATCTGTCTTGGTACTGCTTTTCTGTATCGTGATCCTCTCACGCATGAGTTCAATCATCAGAATCTCTCCTTCCTGATCCCAAAGAGCAGATATTTCAGTGTTTCCGTCATTGCCTTATGATCGGCTTCTTCCCTGTGCTCATACAAATAAGCAATGGCATACAGTTCCGCAGTATGGATGAGTGGTTCATGCCGTTTCAGTCCTGCCCGTGTACGTCTTGTCACATTTAAGATCAGGCTGTCGGATGTCTCCATCAGACGGAGGATAAGATCATCCTCATCTGAAGAATCGACCCTGAGATACCCTTTGGCTTCCTCAAGCGTTACGAACATCCGTCCACCTACTTTCCGGCAGCCTTGATATCAAGTGTCTTGACTGCCTCGGAAAGGATCAGCTTGCCGTCCACACGCTCGGAAGCAAGGAATCCGACCTGTCCGGTTGTAGCATAAAGCTCATTCAGTCTCTTGAAACTTCTGCCCTGACGGTCAGCGATCCAATAATAACTGTAATCACCAAATGCCATGACACGGCTTCCTGCTGCAAGCTCCGGCACATAAATGGATGTGCGGTATGGGCGGTTGAGGATCCTGTCCGGCTCTCCTTCCCTTACGGACGGCTGCCAGATATAATTTCCGTTTCCATCCTTCAGCTTTCTGATTGCCTTTACGGTCGAATCATTAAGAAGCCACACTGCCTTGTTACGGTATGGAGCACGCAGGGAGTAATAAAGATCCATGACATCATCAAATGTAATGGAAGTATTATTGGCAGTAACACCAGTCTCTGCACCGCCTGTGGCATTGAAGATTCCGGTAGGTTTTCCCTTGCCGTCACCGATAAAGAATGCTTCCTCTTCCTTTGTACCAATTCTTCTTCCGAACTCCCTTGAAATATACTGCTCAATATTGAACACGCTGTCATTTAAGAGTTCATCAGACACCTTGATCATGGTTGCCAGCTTGTAGGCACTGATGGATGTCTGGCCGAAGCTGTCATCGGATTCAGGAAACTGTCCGCCCTCATCGATCCATGCCGCCTCGCCCTTTGATGTGACGATAGGGATCTTGCGGTCACCGCTTGAAGTCTTGATGACGGTTGCAAGGTTACGGAAAAATACTTCCTCTTCCAGTGCTTCCACGAGTTTCTTCTCATACTCATCCGGTACGAGATATCCGCCCTCGGAATCCGTGCCAATAGAAAGGGCATTCTGTACTTCGTATGACATCTTGTTTCTCATACTGTTCCAGAATGCCTTTTTATACTCATCCGTTGCCCTTCCTGTCTTTGTATCACCGTCAGTCTTTGCATTCGGCTGGTTGGTGATTGGTGTGCTTGTTGCCTTTGCAAGCTCTGCATCGATGGCAGCCTGTCTTTCCAGTCTCTCGATCTCTTTTCCGAGATTTACGACATCTGCTTCCATCTTGTCATAAGTGGCTGCATCCTCTGCGGATACAAATCCTTCCTGCGTTCTCTTGGCATCAAGGAATGCCTTTGCTGCATCCCAGGCCTTTGCTCTCTTTTCTCTTAACTCTAAAATCTTACTCATCTTGAAATCCTCCTTAATGTGTTAAAAGACTCAGTCTTTTTTCCAACTGGTTAACTGGTATCATGGCATCCGTATGGGATACCTTGGAAAGGAACGATTCATTCATCGCCTTTGTGGAAAACATCATGGAATCCTGCTGGAACGGGAGTTTCTTTTTCTTCTCCTTTTCCCCGTCATCCTTTTTCTCCTCTTCCTCTCCTTCACTGCCTTCGTCCGGCTTTTTCTCCGGTTCTTCCGGCTCTTTCTTTTTCTCATCCTCATCGGAATCAAAAAGGATCTTATCTGCAAATCCAAGCTCCACGGCTTTCTTGGCATTAAACCAAGTCTCGTCATCCATCATGTGGGAGAGCCTTGCACGGGTAAGCCCGGTCTTGGACTCATAAGCATTTAAGATGGACTCCTTGACTTCATTCAGCATTGCGATTGCCTTCTGCATATCCTTTGCCTCGCCTGTTGCAATAGTCGCAGGATTGTGTATCATCATCATTGCCACAGGGGATACACATACCGTATTTCCCGCCATCGCAATAACGGATGCTGCCGAAGCTGCAATGCCGTCGATCTTGACGGTCACGCTTCCCTTGTAATCACGGAGCATGTTGTAGATCTGTGCTGCTGCGAACACATCACCGCCCGGAGAATTGATCCATACCGTGATATTTCCGCTTCCGGCATTCAGCTCATCCTTGAAAAGCTGCGGGGTAACTTCATCGCCGTACCATGTTTCATCCGAGACCATGCCATTTAAAAAGAGCGTCCTTTCCATATCAGGCACGCTCTCATCTTCATTCTTTATCCAGTTCCAAAACTTCCGCTTCATCGTTTACCTCTCTTTCTGCTGTTTTCCTGTGCCGGGAGTTTTTCTTCTTCCTTCTGCTGTCCGTTGTCCGCTCCCGCAAATGCCCCTGCATCCGCAAGTTTGGTCATTGCGCCGTTCACAAGGTACAGGTTGCCGCCTTCCTCATCAGGGATAGGGTTCATGTTCTCCATTTCACGGATGTCATTGGCAGAAAACCAGCCGTTCTGTCTTCCGACTGCATAGCCGTTCATCCTCGACTGATAATCCCCACGGAGAAGTCCGTCCACATTCAGCTTAATGAAATACTTCCCTTTTTCTCCCGGCAGAAGGAGCGATCTCTGGAGTGACTGCTCCCACCGGATCACCCAAGGGTCCAGTGTGTATTTCACAAACTCCAAGGACTGCTGCTCTATATTCGAAAAGCTCGATTTATCAAGATCACCGACCATGTGTGGCGGTATCCTGTAAAGTCTTGCTATTTCATTTATCTGGAATTTCCTTGTCTCAAGGAACTGTGCTTCTTCCGGTGGTATTCCTATCTGCTGGTACTTCATGCCTTCCTCAAGCACTGCGATCTTGTGCGCATTATTCACACCTCGGTACACGGAGTTCCAAGATTCCCTGACCTTGGACGGATCCTTCAGCACTCCCGGATGTTCCAGAACACCTCCCGGATTCGCACCGTTTGCAAAGAAACTCGCACCATATTCCTCACAGGCAAGCGTCATGCCTACAGCATTCTTTGCCATCGCAATCGGTGAATAACCGATCAGTCCGTCAAATCCGAGTCCCGGAATGTGAAGTACATCCTCGGCTTTCAGCTTGATATTGCCGTATTCCTTGAACATGGGATTTTCATCACTGTTTCTGGAATACACATAATAGATATTTCCCCTGTCATCCCTCTGCACTTCCATCTTGTCAGGAAGAAGCGGATACAGGCCAAGCACCCTTCCCGCACCATCCCTTATGATCTGTGCATAGGCATTTCCCCATATTAAAAGATGACTCATCAGTGTTTCCCTGAACACAAATGAAGTCATCTCCGGGTTTGGCTCATCATGGAGCAGATAATATAAAGGATGGTCATGCACCAGCTTCTTGCCTCCGTCATCCTGATACTCATATACATGAAGCGGTAAGGATGCGATAGCTTCCGCAAGAATCCTGACACAGGCATATACTGCCGTTGTCTGCATTGCAGTTCTTTCATTTACGGGCTTTCCGCTTGTTGTCCGTCCGAACAGGAACGAATATCCGGCATCAGCCGCCTTATCCACGGGCTTATCCCTCGCCTGTCCGAAACCAAATAAACTTTTTATTCCCATTGCTTCAACCTCCGATTTCTGATATGATTTTTATGACACACGGAGTGATTCAGAATAATTTATTATTGCTGTTTCCTTGCTACACCTCCGTGTGTCTTTTTGATTCTTAAAAGACCAGAATGCCGCGGTCATCATACACACTTCCGTCACTGCCCTCATTTCTGATTGCACGGTCAAGTGCCATGACGGTTGCAACGGCCCCGTCAATCTTCTCCGTGGATTTTTCCTTATCCATTTTGATATTCCCTGCCGGATCCTGACGGACAAATACATTATCCATCATCCACCGCAGCACCTTATGTCCGCCATGTGCTATCCTCTCTTCCAGTGTCAGCTTCATCAGCTCCTTGGTCGGAGGACTCATATCCTTATACCCCTGTCCGAACGGAACAACGGTAAATCCCATGCCCTCAAGGTTCTGCACCATCTGCACAGCTCCCCACCTGTCAAATGCGATCTCTTTGATATGGAATTTTGTTCCCAGCTCATCAATGAACTGCTCGATAAATCCATAATGGATGACATTGCCCTCTGTGGTCTGAAGACATCCCTCGGCTGCCCATACATCATACGGGACATGATCCCTTCTTACACGCAGCCTCATGTTATCTTCCGGTATCCAGAAATACGGAAGTATCATATATTTTTCTGTATCATTCCTTGGCGGGAACACAAGCACGAATGCCGTGATATCCGTAGAACTTGAAAGGTCAAGTCCGCCATAGCATTCCCGTCCGAGAAGTTCTTCCTCATTTACGGCAAATGCACAGGCATCCCATTTATCCATCTGCATCCATCGTGTGCTCTGCTTTACCCACTGGTTAAGACGGAGCTGACGGAATACATTCTCCTCTGCTGCATTTTCCTTTGCACTGATATAGGCATTCTGCACTTTTTCAATATCTATCGTATATCCGAGTGAAGGGTTGGCTTTATACCACACATCCTCACTCGACCAGTCATCGTCATCGGAAGCACCATATATCACGGGATAAAATGTTGGATCGATTTTTCTTCCCTCAATGATATCCACAGCCTTCTGATGCTGTTCAAAACACACCGAGTTTCTGTCTGTTCCGGCTGTCGTAATCAGGAAGAACAACGGCTGTGTTCTTGCATCACCAGAACCCTTGGTCATGACATCAAACAGTTCACGGTTCGGCTGTGCATGCAGCTCATCAAAGATCACCGCATGGACATTCAGACCGTGCTTGGTATATGCCTCTGCCGACAGCACCTGATAGAAACTGTTGGTCGGCTTATAAACAAGTCTCTTTACGGACATGACAGGCTTTATCCTCTTTTTCAGTGCCGGACACTGATCTACCATGTCCACCGCAACATCAAATACAATGGAAGCCTGCTGCCTGTCGGAAGCACATCCGTAGACCTCTGCTCCCCACTCACCGTCACCGCATGTCATATACAGTGCGATGGCTGCTGCCAGTTCAGACTTTCCATTTTTCTTTGGTATCTCACAGTAACAGGTGTTGTACTGCCTGTATCCGTTTTCCTTTACTGTTCCATAGATTGTGCGGATGATTTCATCCTGCCAAGGCAGAAGTTCAAAGGGAACTCCCCTCCACCGTCCTTTGGTGTGTTTCAGGCAGTTGATAAAATTCACCGCATGATCCGCTTTTGCTTTATCAAACATTACTTTGCACCGCCTTTCACAAGCAGAAGCTCCATTTCATCGTTCTGCTTGTCTTCCCCGTTATCCGTTGAAATACGGCTTCTTGCGGACGGAGTAAGGCCGAACTGCTCACAGAACTTATTCATAATCTTCAGATAGGTCTGGGCAATGGATACCTGTGGTACCTGCTGCCAGTAACCGCTCGGAGTCTTCACAATTGTCCCGTGCTGTGTAATAAATTCCTCTGCTTCTTTCCATCTTGCATATGCCTGACAGTATCCTGCGAATGCTGCCATGTCTATTTCAGTCAGGATGCCGAGATGCTCTAGCTGTTTCGCCATCCTTTTCCATTCTTTCTTTGCCTCGTCCTCAAGCCATGCCGGACAGCGCGGGGCCTTTTTCTCAGGCTTCGGTTCGCCCGTGTTAAGGCTTCTCTTGCCCGGATTTCCCTCAAGCACCTTTACTGCCGTAGGCTTTGGTTTTCTTCCTCTCTGTGCCACTGTCCTCACCTCCTCGTAAAAATGGGCATAATAAAAGACCTCCGTGAAGGCCTTACGATTTTGTTTATTTATAATGTACATGATAAAAGGCAGGGGTTCTTGCCCTGCCTTCCTGTTATTTCACCTTGGTGAGTGCCCATGCCATTGCATGCCCTGCATCCTCAAATCCTTCTTTTCTTTCAATCCTTGAAATTCTGCACTCGCATCTTCCAAGCCCTGTTTCCTCTGGGGTCTCGATCAGCTCGTAAACCTCTGCAACGCTTCCCTTAAAGCAATGGTCCCATACCGCAACCGTGTAATCTCCGTAATCAATGACTGCTGAATTCATGCATCCGTAAAGTTCCATTCCTAAATTTTCCGCTGTTGTGATTTTTGTTTCCATCGTATGTTCCTCCGTTTTCTTTCTTCCCTTTCGGTAGGTACATATTCGCTCTGAATGCTGATATTATCCAGTTGTATCTGCTTCATAATGTACACAAAGATCTGCCGGAGAAATTGTACATATTACCGCTGTGACCTGTGGATGGTTTCAAGGATCTGGTCCTGTTCCGCAGCCCCGACACCAATGCTCTCAAGAGCCTCACGTGTTCCACAGTCGGGGCAGATAAGCGTTGTTCCGTCAGTCCTTGATAAGGCGGGCGGTGCTGCGTATCTTTCCCCGCACCGGGGGCATATCCGTATCCGCAGTATTTCACTCTTCATATCTTGCCACCTCCACCGCTTTTATCTGTGCTTCGGAAAGGTAGTGCTCATCAAATCCGAAGCTGACATACCCCTGAAGGCATGTGCTTACATAGGAAAGAGAAGGTACTCCTATCTTCCGTTCTTCATGCATGATATACACAAAGCACTTCCTTCTCCGTATCTTTCCCGTGCGTATTCCTTTGATGTCCAGCTCCATTTCCTTTTTGTAATAAAATGTTGGGAATCCTTCGTAGCGGTCAAGTGCCGCCTCATCCGATTCCGTGACCTCCCATGCTGCAACGGGAACCTCTCCGCCCTTCTTGGGTTCTATGGTAAGATAGGCACCCGTAAGGCTTCCCTTGAAAAGCAGTTCATAATCTTTAATAACTGCAGTTCCGATTACCCTCGCATGCGGACATCTCATCCGCATCTGTCTGATGTTTAAGTTGCTGCCGTAAGCAATGTAATATCTTTTCTGCATAATGTTTCCATCCTTTCCGAAGGGAACACCCTTCTACCACCTTAAGACCGCACATGGCGGTCAATGCTCCAAGGTGGCAGGAGGCTGTTCTCTTCAAGCAGCCCTTCCGCTTCTGAATGCGGTGTCTCCTGCAAGTCTCTTTGTGAGGATGTCCCTTGCCGTCTTGAATTCATCCCCGATGAATCCGAGTCTTAAAAGCCATGTCCTCATTGCATATTTCGGATTTTCGGTCTGCTGCGGTTTCGGGCTTGCCGTCCTTACTTCCTTTGCCATCTGGCTGAGTGCAAGGCAGAGCTGGATGTAACTTTTAAGCTGTCCCGCATGCAGTCCGTTCAGCTTTCCATCTGCCGGGGCATCAAATTGGAAAAGTCTGAATTCAACCGTCCCCTTTGTAAAGGTTGCATGGTAGTTCAGCATATGGTATCTGCTGTCATTGTAATGCTGATTCCGTCCGTAGCTTGCCCCGTTTGAGGTGTACCAGATGTCTGCAAGAGCAGCCATCGTCTTCGGTTTCTTCTTGTTGAGTTCCTTGAGGAATCTTGGGTCTACCGTTCTGCAGTAGCGGTTCATCCTTCCCCTGTCAAGGTCTAAGGCATCCGCCAGAAGGTTCTCATGCCCCGCCATGATGTTTGCGAGATTTCTGAGTGTCTGCGGTGTGTGCCCTTTTGCACCGATGTGGATGTGTACCCCGCATCCCCTTGTCGCATCGCTCTTTGCTCCCGCATGTCTGAGCTTTCTGATAAGTTCCTGCAGCGTTTCAATATCGTTGTAGGTAAGGATCGGTGTCACCAGCTCACATTTCTTATCATCAGGTCCCGCAATGCTGACGTCCTTCTGGAATTTCCATTCCCTTCCGCTTTCGTCCCATGCTGACCATGTATAATATCCGTTTCTGGAAGCCGTGTTTTCAAATCTCCCCGTTCCAAAGAATGTGGCTGCAAGCTCTGCTGCCTTATCCCTTCTGATGTTATTCATCTCGACCTCAACTCCGATGGTCTGTTTCTTCATTTCCTCGATCTGTCTTGTAATCCTTTCGTTCATGGCTTGTACCTCCGTTTGTTTTCTTCCCTTTCGGTAGGTACATATTCGCTCTAAAACACACATATATCCAGTTATATATGAGCCATAAACTGCACAAACATCTGCGGTCGGAATTGTGTATATTATGACTCTTCCTGTGGCAGTTCTTCCTTTAATTTTTCTGCAAATTCGTTAAGTTCATCAAGGCTCATTTTTCCGATTGCTTCGTAGACACGGACCTGTTCTTCCGTCTTTGGTGTCGGCAGCGGATAAGGATAATACCCAAGCAGATAATCGATGGACACATTGAATCCATCCGCAACCTTTACCGCTTCAACAACACTCATCCTTGCCGTGCCGTCCAGCAGATTCTTTACCCTCCGCTCCTTCAGGCCGCACTGCTCTGCAAATTCTGAAGGAGTTGTCTTGTGTATCTTTGCTATCGTGTTCAGATGCTCCGTCACCATCTTATGAAACTCCGTATTTTCCATTTCTCGGACTTCATCCATTGGAAGGGGTTCGATATCAAACGCTTCTTCCATCGTCTGGCCGAAGGCTGCTGCGATCTTTACTGCCTCGGCTGGTGTAAGCCTTCCCCTGCTGTGAAGGATCCTTTCCAGTCTTCCCTCTTCCATACCGCATTTCTCTGCAAATTCCGTTATCCCCATCTGATGCTCCTTCATCAGTGCCATCAGTTTTCTTCTGATTTCTTTCATTATCCACCTCGTTTAGAATTCTTCATCCGTGCAGTAGGTCAGCCCCATCTGCAGTTTTATGTATATATTTGTATACCGGTCCCGTTCACTTCCGTCAGAACCCATCATGGCCTGAAGGAAGAACTGCTCCGCAGCTTCCTTCGTTTCCCATGTATCTTTCTTACCGTAACATACGGTCGTTATCTTATTCATTGGTATCCGCCTTTCTCCATTCATCCACTCCGTAGATCATTGCAAGAGAACCGTGTCCCTCCCACACCGTGTGGAGCTGTCCCGCATCATCCACGAACTCGACCGTTCCCATGGTTCCTGACGGTATCTTTCTGTATGGGTCATCAAGGCGGATAAGTTCCACCTTGGTTCCCGTAGGATATTCTTTTCTGAGTCTTTCAAGTGTCTGTCTGCTTACTCCGAACATACCGTTGTCCCCCTTTCTGCCCTGCGGTTGGCTTTCCATTTTTCCGCATCTTCCGGGGTTCTGAATGCCGTATGTCCTTTCAGTCCCTTAAGGAAGAATTTTCTTACTTCCTTTCCTTCGCTCCCGCCAAATCCGATGGAAACAAGCCATGCCCTCATGTAATATTTCTCATTTTCCTCGATGGTCTGCTTCGGATTCACCCGCTTCTGTTCTGATGCCTTCTTTACAATGGCCGATGCCAGTCTGCAGTATTCCATCATGCTGTCCGTATGCGGGAATCCCGTAAAGTCAATGTTTCCATCCTTAAATGCAACTCCCTTACATCCGCCCTGTTCCGTAATGAACCTTACCGCTTCTTCCGTATTTTCAAAAGTTCTTTCGGCAAGTGCATCTGTCAGCGTATCCGTAATGGAAATGTACTCCCTTCCGACTGCCCTGTTGATAAGGTACTGCTTGGAATGCATCATGTTTATAAGGTTGATGATCCCCTGTGGTGTCATGTCCCCGATTGGTATCGTAATCTCTGCTTCCGTTTCTTCCATCTGTGATTCCTGTATTTCTTCTGCAACATCGTTCTGAAAAAGCACCCTTCTCACCTCATCTTCCATACTGTCATCTTCGAGGATGACCTTTGCATCCCTGTCCACCGTAATGCTGCCGATGCGGTATGCAAAACTTGGTGGTCCAAGGTACTCTGACCTCTGTCCGAAATGCCCGGCTAAGGCTTTTACCAGTTCTTTTCTGTTTTCAGCGTTTGTTGTAATTTCCATTCTGCTGATCTCCTTTCCTTTTGGTAGTACCATATATCACTCTGAACGCCCATATAGTCAAGCAGATAATGGTACTTTCCAAAAGAAAATGTAAGGTCAGTTTCTGGACTCCGGCAGGGACATCGCAACCGCATATGTCACGGTTGCCGTCACTGCATTCCCCGCCTGTTTATATAGCTGTGCATCGGAGTTGACAGCCGATGCGCGGTCAAACAGCTCATCAGAAAATCCCTGTAACCGGAAGCACTCCCTTGGTGTCAGTCTTCTGATTCGTCCGCCCCGCATGAGCGTACCCATCTGACCGGAGCAGTCCAGCGTCTGGGAACATCCCTTCCCTACACGGCCCCGTCTGGTCGTACTGTCCGGATACGCAAGATTGATGCCGTCACCTTCACGGGCAATATCGTATCCTGTCTTTGTGGCATTCCTGACTTTCACGGAATCTGCCTTCTTACAGACATACACACCATGTCTGTCCTGAGAGGTCAGCGTGAACATCGGCTCTCCGTCATCCTTCATGCGTCTGCCGTTCTGTCTTTTCTCCATACGTTCCGGTGTCAGGACCGGATGAACCTCAAGCACCGCTGAGTTCATTGCCGTGTGGTTCGTCATCCCGGCAGTGTACCGTGCAGTCAGGCATCTTGCCGTGTCCGTGATCTTCGGATCGTGGTTGCTCTGGTCGATGAAATAAAGCCCTGTCTTTGCACCCACGCCTCCGGCATTGCCGACAAGCGTTGCGGAGATGCCGTCCGTCCCGTAAACACGGTAACCCTGCATACCTCCTATAAGCTGGTTAAGAGCTGCTGCGTTTTCTCCGGTGAGAGGTAATATTTCTCGTCTACCTCTGCTTCTAAGATTTGCGATAATGAACACACGCTCACGGTTCTGTGGCACTCCGAAGTTTTTGGAGTTAAGCACCTGCCACCGACAGTCATACCCTGCTTCGTCCATTTCAGACAGAACTGAGGCAAAATCGAATCCTGCATTGATCGATAACAGGTTCTTAACGTTCTCAACAAGTAAGTATGTGGGTTTAGCACTTTCTTCTTTGCCTTTGAGGAGGTCAATAATGTTGTAATATATTCCACTTCTTTTTCCGACCAGTCCCCGCTGTTTTCCGGCAACGGAAATGTCCTGACATGGGAATCCGAAGCACCAGATGTCTGCATAGGGGACATCTTCGGATTTAAGTTTTGTGACATCACGAGCTTTCCACTCTCCTTCCGTATCATACATTGCCTCATAGGAGGCTCTTGCAAATTTATCATATTCACAGTATCCGATGCACTTATGGCCGGCAGTTTCAAGACCGAGCCTGAAACCGCCTATGCCGGAACACAGGTCAAGAAATGTCATCTGCTTCATTATACATTCCTCCCCTGCATAAATCCTGATATGAAATTTTCATATTATCACGGAGCACATATACATCAGCATCCGAACCGCACTGTTCAATGTAACGGTTCACAATGACATCCACGAACTTCTCATCCAGCTCGATGCCATAGCAGATACGGTTTGTCTGCTCACAGGCGATCAGTGTGGAACCTGAACCAAGGAACGGGTCAAGCACGATGCAGTTGCTCATGCATGAGTTCTGTATCGGATATGCCATAAGTGCCACAGGCTTCATGGTCGGATGATCCTTGCTCGCCTTCGGACGGTCATATTCCCAGATGGTTGTCTGCTTCCTGTCGGAATACCACTGGTGCTTGCCGCCTTTCTTCCATCCGAATAGGCACGGCTCGTGCTGCCACTGGTATGGACTCCTTCCAAGTACCAGTGCATTCTTTTTCCAGATGCAGCAGCCGGAAAGGTAGAACCCGGCATCCTTAAATGCCTTTCTGAAATTCAACCCTTCCGTATCCGCATGGAAAACATAAATGGAAGCATCCTGTTCCATCGACTGCTCTATGTTGACGAATGCCGCGAACAGGAATTTATAGAAATCCTCATCCGGCATGTTGTCATTTTTTATCTTTCCGGCTGTCTCCTCAACATTTACATTGTATGGCGGATCCGTCAGCACAAGGTTTGCTTTCCTGCCGTCCATCAGTGTATCGTAAGTCTCCGGCAGAATGGAATCACCGCAGATGACACGGTGCTTTCCGAGCAGCCACACATCACCCGCCTTTGCAACGGTCGGTTTTGCAGCTCCGCTTCCACATCAAAATCATCTTCCGTGATTTTCTTATCATGCACGGAATTGAAAAGCTGCTCTATCTCCGGCGGTTCAAAACCCGTGACACCGACATCAAAATCAGAATCTTCAAGGTCTTTGATAAGGTCTGCCAGAAGTTCCTTATTCCATTCACCCGTAATCTTATTAAGGGCAACATTGAGTGCCTTTTCCTTGGTTTTGTCGATATCGGCCATGATACACTCCACTTCCGTATATCCAAGGTCTGAAAGAACCGTGGCTCTCTGGTGTCCTCCGATAATGGTCATGTCTGAGTTAATGATGATCGGCTCGACATATCCGAACTCTTTAATGGAGTTCTTGATTTTTTCATATTCCTTATCACCCGGCTTCAGCTTCTTTCTTGGATTATAGGAAGCGGGGATAAGGTCTGCTATCTTATAACTCTGAAACTGCATCTTCCTGATCCTCCTCTGCTAAAAATCTGTGCCGGAAATAACATTCACGGCCACAGTATTTTCTGTTCTTGTTTCCATAGGAAATAAATGGCTTCCCGCACTGCTCACATACAAGCGTGTAGGAAGCCTTCTCGCTTTTCTTCACTGCTTCGGGATGTGCTTTCCACCATTCCCTTCTGCATTTTTCACAGCAGAACCGTCTCGGTCTGCCAGTCTTTGGCTGTTCGATTGGATTACCGCAGAAGTGGCATACCTCTTTACCGTCCACCATGAGTTTCATATTTTTTGAAACCACCGTGGCATATCCGGCAAGGTTATGTCGCTTGCAGTAATTCCTGACGATGTCACGGGACAGTCCGATTGCCATTCCTATGGCTTTATATCCCATGCCCCGCATACGCATCTCATTGATCTGCTTTGCCTGTGTGTCCGTCATCCTTTCTCACTCTCCTTCCGGCACACGAAAAAAGGCCGAAAAAACACTGTTTTACACTGTTTTCCAGCCTTAAATATTGCGTTTTTCATAATTTTCCGGCAAAAGAAAATACCCCTTTTTGCCGTGTTTTAAGTACATTCTGCGAAAATTATCCTGTCTGTTTTATATCCCCCCTGTTTAATTCTGCGAAAATTCACGCAAAGGGGGCCATCGGTCTTCAGCGGCTTGCTCCGTAGAGATTTTGATACCCCCACAGTCTGCCGTCAGAACCGATACTCAGGATTGTTATCTTCGTTCCATGTCTTTTTATCATGACAAGGTTTGCATAAGCTCTGCCAGTTCTTCTCGTCCCAGAACAGAACGGGATCACCACGGTGCGGTTTCACATGGTCGACCACGGTTGCGGTCACTGCCCTGCCTTCCTTCATACACTGCACGCACAAAGGATGTGCTTTTAAGTACCTCGCCCTTGCCTTCTGCCACTGTCTGTTGTAACCACGCTTGCTGCTGCTCGCCCTGTCACCACGGTGCAGTGCTTCATGCTCCTCACAGTACAAACCATCTGTCAGCTTTGGACATCCGGGGTGCCTACATGGTTTCTTTGGTTTCATCGGCATCTGCCATTCCTCCCTTCTATGTACACGGACGGTGTGAAAGGATTGGAAAAACACCGCCTCTGGGCATAAAGAAAAGGAGCATTTCTGCTCCCTTCCATTTTTGCCATCTTAATCATAGCACCTGTAAAATAAAAAGTCAGTACACCCTTAGTACACCTTTAGTACACCATCTGTTCACCATGCTTCTCGCTCTCAACGAAATACCGATATCCGTGCTGTTTCAAAATATTTCTAAGCATCTTTTCTAAACGATCAATATCATTAGATGCCGTATATTTAATGCACTCTAAGCTGATTCCATGCTGCTGACAATATTTCTTCTTTTTATCATCGTATTTAAGCTGACGCTCAAACCTGTCATTTATACTTTTGTTGTCCGAACAATCGTCTGTTACATATGTACCGAACTCATCATAATATCCTTTTTTATAATGGTGCGGTCCCTGTAATTCTATTGCCAGATCAAATATTGCTTTCCCAGTTTCGTCTGCTGATTTTGACAATACGAAATCAAACCGAAGGTTCTTTCCAGAATCTCCAACCAAGCCATCAAAGGATTTTTCCCGGATATAAGTAATTCCCAGTTGATCTAATATATCCATTGTTTTTGCTTCAAAAGATGAAACACCGTGACAGCCACAGCTTTTTTCCAGATAATACCCTCGTTCCTCATCATATGATATCTTCATGCTGGATGAAAGTATCTTCTCTTCCTTTCCACAAATCCGGCACACACAGGCATACTCTTTTGCAATTGTTATTACTGGTTTTCCATATTCCGGCTTATCTAAAGACAGATGCTGCATATCTGTACACTCTTTTATAAAATAACTGTCCCAGTATTGATTGGAAAAATCTCTTTTATATGACGGATCATAATGAACAACTGCCTCAAAATCATCATATCGATGTTCTTCTTCGTAGCGTTCCTGCTCCCGTCTTCTTCTCTCTTTATCGGCTTCATCCTGTTTTTTATCATATTGGAATGACAGCCTATAACTCTTCTTCTCTGTTTCCATTTCCATCTTTGAAAAAGTATTCATTTCCTGATGATACTTTTCATTGTATGGTTTTTTACACTCAATGCTACTCTCTAAATCACTATATTGATCCAGAATATTTTGTAAATATGAAATCATAGGTGACAGTGATTTTTTTCTATACCACTGCGCCCAGCGATTTGCAAATTTAATTGCATCGTCATTTTCCAGATTTTTTATAAAACGATGCTTTGGTGCAGTCATATCTGCTACCATAGCCTCTATTCTTTCCCGTCCATATTTTTTTACAAGCTGTTCCTTATCGTTATAAGAATATTTTCTATTCAATTCAGGGATCTGATTTGGAAATGATAATCCATCTGGGACTAAATAATCGCTTCCGTGATTTCTCTCATAATGATATTTCTTCTTACAACTTTCACAGAAAATCTCAACAGCCGTGTCATTCTCTTTTTCCTGTCCCCAGTCATTTGACAGATGTATCCTGTAAAATTGTAAGTAACCCCGACCACAAGCGCATTTTGCACGATAAGGTTCTCTATAATCTTCTTCATAGGACATAAAATATCACACCTTCCCAATTTCACACATTAAAAGCATATTAAGATTTTACCATAAGGCAAACAAAAAAGACAGCCGTCTGACTGCCTTAATTGTACTCTGCATATGCACCTATCTGTATCTGGAGTGCCACTGTGATCTGTTCCATGACCATGTCATCCAGCACTTCCCCAATTCTGTCACCAAGCCTTGTCTTATCAAGCGTTTCCACCTGTTCCGCAAGTGCCATGCTCGGTCTGCTTAATCCGCTGCCTTTTGGAATCTGCACATGGGTCGGAAGATACTTTTTCTTCCACACCCTTGCAGAAAGCGGAACGACCGTAACCACAGGGGAATGCTTATTTGCTTTATTATTGCTTACTACCAGAGCCGGTCGGATACCGCCCTGTTTGCTTCCTGCCTTCTCTCCAAAATCCACATAGTAAATATCTCCACGCTTACACATAAAACCTCCTATCCGAGAACAAAGGCTTCCACCTGTCTGTCCCTAAGTTCATACTGTTTATCAAGTTCCTTTAATGCTGCTTTTCTGTACTTTGCTATCATCGTGTGGCTCACATGGTATCTGTCCATCATGATGTCCCATGTCATATCCTCATCCAGAAGATCCGTGATGATGCTTCTATGTTTTTCTTCCAGTCTGCTTACCGCATGCTCGAAAAATTCCAGTTCTTCCTTCAGGAACATATATCTGTGGAAAAGGAAACCGTACCACTCGTCATTCTCCCATTCGATTGCTGTCCTGTACTTGATTGCTATGTTTGCCGTCTTATCGGAAAGAGTGCTGGTCTGCACCCTTTCCCCTTCCGGATGGGAATAGAGCATGGAATCGATCATGTCTTGTTCGCTCACTCCCTGAAACTGACGGAGCTGGAACTCAGTCAAGGTCAGTTCTTTTTTCATGTTCTTATATTCCTTCATCATTACTTCTGCCGTCATCCGCCATACCTCCAATCCTTGCCTTTACCGCTTCTATCATTGCATTCTGTGTATTGTCCTTTCTCTCGATTGCACGGAGGATATCCTCATCGACTGTCCCGTCCGTTACCAGATGCTCTATGACAACCGTGTGTTTCTGTCCCTGTCTGTAAAGTCTGGCATTAAGCTGCTGATATAACTCAAGGGACCATGTAAGCGAAAACCATACGATGGTTGAACCGCCCTCCTGAAGATTCAGTCCGTGTCCTGCCGATGCCGGATGGATCAGTGCAACGGGGATCTTTCCGGCATTCCAGTCGTCAATGTCTTTCTTTGTATTGATATCCCTTGCCGGAAATCTCTTTAATATCCTCTCCCTGTCATGCTTGAACCAGTACGCAACCAGAAGCGGTTTCCCATTTGCCGATTCGATAAGGTCTTCCAGAGCATCCAGTTTTCTGTCATGGATATTTCTGACATTGCCGGATTCATCATAGACAGCACCGTTCGCCATCTGCTGGAGCTTGTTGGAAAGTGCTGCTGCATTTACCGCATCGATGTCCTGTCCTTCTCCGTATTCAAGGATCATCTCATCTGTCATCCTGTCATAAAGAGCCTGTTCGGATTCCGACATGGTAACGGATACACGGTTGCTTACACACTCCGGCATATCAAGATAATCAACAGCTTCATGGAAATGCTGATATCGGAGATCAGCTCATATATTTTTTCTTCCGCACCATCCCTCGGCTTGTAGGAAAAGATAATCTCCCGGTTACGCTTATCCGGAACAAAGAACCTGTCACGATATCCACCAATGAATCTTCCAAGCCTCTGCCCCATATCGAGGATCCCTATCTCCGCCCACAGGTCCATAAGATTTCCCGGTGTTCCGGTAAGTCCGACCACCCGCTTTGCCATCGACCTTACTTTTTTCAGGTCTTTGAACCTCTGTGCCTTCGGGGACTTGAAGCTCGACAGCTCATCGATGATGACCATGTCAAAATCAAAAAACATATTTTTTGTCATCCACGAAACATTGTCCCTTCCGATGATGGTCACATCTGCTCCTGACAGGAGTGCTTCTTTTCTCTGTGCTGCAGTTCCCATTGCCACTGCAGATGTCATGCCGTAAAGATGCTCCCACTTTTTTATCTCTGCCGGCCATGTGGTCTCAGCCACACGTTTTGGTGCAATCACCAGCACCCGCCTTACTTCAAAATAATCAAACAGCAGCAGCCACAATGCCGTAAGTGTTATTACCGTCTTGCCAAGCCCCATGTCGAGGATCAGGCAGCTCACGGGATGTGTGATTATAAAATCCGTTGCATACTGCTGGTAATCATGTGCCTTGTATTTCATCTAAGATTCCTCCAATCTGGTCGATGTTATCAACTACATAAACAGGAAAGCCAAGCCTCTCAAGCATCCTCTTTCTTTTCAGTTGAAGCGGTCTTGGTTTCTTTCCCAGTGCCTTCAGTTCCACAAATGCCATTTTTCCGTCCGGCATCAGGACGATGCGGTCAGGCACTCCATTCATACCGGGTGATACAAATTTTAATGCCAGGCCGTTACGCTTTTTTGCTTCTTCCCTTAAATGTCTTTCTACTGTACTTTCTAGCAAAACCGGATACCTCCCTTTGCCGATTGCGGTTGCCTTATGCCGTTTACTCCTATACGCGCATATACACATGAATTGCTCTTTCTATCTCTATTTTTAATTCTCAACTGGATTTAATGGGAAACTGGGAAACTACAGACCGCAGCCCCTTATTTTCCAAGGTGTCAGCACGGTTTCCGACTACCGTTGCCCATCTGCATTTGGGAAACCCCGGAAACCGCCTAACGGGTTTCCAGTGGTTTCTCATCCATTCTCACAAAAGTCTTCTGCACTCCGTAAAGGGGGACTTTGGTCTTTCCGGTGGTGTTGGAATCATACTTCTTCCATCCACCGATCTTGTTTAGGATGCCTTCTATCTCATAGGAATCCGCCTTCTTTAAGTTCTGGCGTTCCTTGCCGAAGCACTCCACCCATATCTCCATGATGCAGACACGCTCACGCACGACCGTTCCTTTTACGCCTACGATTTCAAACTCACCGCCTCCGAGGAATGCCCTTCTCTGGTAGATGTCCATTGATGCCCAGTTATCCGGCAGAAGCCTGTCCAGATAATCCCGCACGATGCCCTCACGGTCATCCGACTCCATTGCCTCCTGCTGCATCTTATAGGCTTCTTCTGCCTCCGCACCTTTCAAGAACAGCTCCTCGCCTTCGTTATACAGATGGATTGCCTCCGCCCAGATCTGGTCGACACAGTCAAGCTGCCACGGGTGGTGTTTTCCCGTTCCCGGCACATGCACCGGCCAGAATCTTCTGTTTCCGGTCACGTCACGTAAGAATCCGCCCTCAGAGTTGGTGCTTCCCACAATGATGCATTTTCTTGGGTGGGACTCCACATTTACACCGTATGCCTGACGGAACTTATCATCCTGACGGGTGACAAAGGATTTCACTACCTCGACCTCGGTCTTGCGGATACCGTTCATCTCACTGATTTCAAGGATCCAGTTGCCGAGCAGCTTCTCGGCAGCAGTCTTATCCCTCATATCCGAAATGGATAAGGAATCCGAAAACCACTGTTTTCCGAGTATGGAAAAGAAGGTTGATTTTCCCATTCCCTGCGGACCGTTCAGCACGAGGATGGAGTCAAACTTCACTCCCGGCTTATAGATACGTGCTACCGCAGCCACCAGTGTTTTGCGGATGACCGCCCTCGTGTAAGGTGTATCTTCTGCGCCAAAGTAGTCGATGAGCAGTGTGTCGATGCGCTCCTGTCCGTCCCAGTTAAGTGTGGCAAAATAATCCTTGATTGGATGATAAAGCCTGTCGGAAGACACTACTGCAAGCAGTGCATCCTTGAACTTGGTCGGTGACCAGATCCCGTACACCCTCTCGAAATACACCTTTGCATTGGCAAGGTCTGAGTCATTCCATCCCGGCTTTACCTGTTTCCAAGGAAGCGGGCCGATGACATCGATGGTATCCTTGAACTCGTTGTATACGATATTTTTGAAATTCTCATCATTGCGGATGATCAGTGCAATGTTCTGCAGTGTATCCTTGATGTTTCCCCTGCGGTCGAGTGCCAGTTTATTCTGCCAGTCCTCATCCGGCTCTGCGGAAAATTCCTGTACTGCCAGCTCCTGTCTTTCTTTTGCAAGCGTGTTCTTTACTTCTTCATCTGCAGATACAAAATCCTGCATGGCTTTAAAGGACGAAAGTTTTCCGGGTTCTGTCCCTTCGGCTGCCCTTGCATCCTTGTCACCGAATTTATGAAGCCTTACCACATCAAACGCATTCATCAGCTTTCCGCAGCACGGGTCTGTTGCATGGTGGCTGTATACGAACAGGTCATCATAGACAACGACTCCGGCTGCCGAGTCTGCCGGGATATAATCATATCTTCCGGGGATTGCCCTTGAATGCCTGTACACGTCCGGGATGAACTTATCGATGGCCTGTGTCACCGTGTATGTACGGTTGAATGCCCCGATCAGTCCGTCCTTGGAAAGCGGGTCTGCCTGTTTCTTTATATCCCTCTGTACCACGAATACCTGACGGTTGCTTACCGGCCATGCGGATACATCATGCCAGTCCTTATAACGTGCCAGCACTTCATCCGGATCCACCTCTGCCCCATCGATCTCCTGAAACACATACTCCCCGTCACTTGAAGTGCTAGGCCAGTACATGAGTCTGGAAGGCTCATAGGTGGAATCATCGAAAAGTTCAATGCCTATATCCGATGCAAGCATACGGCTTACCGCACCATATTCATCAGGAGTCACATCCCTTGTCAGGAATATGATGATACGCAGTCTCGGCTTTTCCGGTGTATGCTTATGGGTGGAATACACCACCATCTTCATGTCAAAGAACATTTCCAGTTCATCAATGATGCCCTGTGTCCCGTAATCCATGTCAAGCGTGATGGCGGATCTGGTTATCACGCATTCTTTCTTTCTCCGTCCGCCCTTCAGCTTTCCAAGAACAAAGCCTCCGACATCCTTAATACTGTCCTGCTGTCCCTTCGGCATCTTCCTGTACTGCTCCATTGTTTCTGCAGTATATTTTGTCTTGGACAGACGGCTGACAAAATCTTCATAGGTCATATCCGTGCCGTTAAACTTTTTGTCCATTCTTGAGTTTCCGATTGATACGAACATCTTTTCCTGCCTCCTTCTTTTTCTTCTTTTCTTCCTTTGCCACCCTTCCGACCGCAGTATTTGCAGTCGGGTCAGGATAACCTTCCGTATTGCGTCCTCCCATGCAGCACCTCCTAATCTTTCTTGTAAAACGGACTTTCAAATCCGGCTGCCTTAAGCGGAAGCCCCTCACACCAGTCAGGGCATACCTCCATGATCTCATTTACTTCTTCCACCGAGGATGTTCCTTCCGGCACTTCAAGCACCACTTCATCATGAATGTGGCATACGATGTCAAAGCCTTTCTTTTCCAGCCTGAGCATTGCTTCTGCCAGCACATCCCTTGCGGTTGCCTGAACGATGTTCTCACAGAATTTTGCACCGTAAGATTCTATCCTTGTCCATTTGCGGTTCGTACCGACACCTTCATAGCTGACGCTTTCCGAGCCGAAACGGTTCACGGTCATCCTCGGTCTTACATATGACAGCACCCTTCCTGACGGCAGTGCGATCTTTAACATCCCGGACTGGTAATATACCGTCACCCTTCCGACCGTGGTCATCTTCCGTTCCTTCACGGCAGCCTTTACCGCACCGTCAATCTCATACCAGTAATTTACGATGTGCGGGTTTGCCGTCCGCCATGACTGCACCAGCCTTTCAGTTCATCCTCTTCCACAAAGTTCAGTGCTCCCATGCTGATAAGCGCACCTTCCGCACCGCCATACTGACAGGCAAGCGATGCCACCTTTCCCCTTGCACGGTACGGGCTTCCTTTCGTGATCTCCTCTATCGGGATATGGAACATCTTCGATGCCGTCTGCTCATAGATCTTTCCGGCACCACGGAACTCCTCCATTACCCATCCCTCTCCGGCAAGGTAGCCCATGACCCTTGCCTCGATTGCGGAAAAATCGCTGACGATGAATCTGCATCCCGGCTTTGCCACAAATGCGGTACGGATCAGTTCCGAAAGCACATCCGGTATGGAATCATACAAAAACTCCACAAGGTCATATCTGCCTTCCTTTACGATGGAGCGTGCAAGTTCGAGGTCTTCCATATGGTTCTGGGGAAGGTTATGAATCTGCACCAGTCTGCCGGCCCACCTTCCTGTACGGTTGGCCCCGTAAAACTGCAGCAGTCCATGCACCCTTCCGTCCGGACAGACGGAACGTTCCATAGCTTCATACTTTTTGACTGACGTTTTTGACAGGGCAAGACGCAGCTTCATCATTTCCGCTACATCACCGTCCGTGTTTTCCACCAGTTTCTCCACGGCTGCCTTTGCAAGGGAATCGATCTCGATGCCTTTTCGTGCAAGCCATCCCTTAAGCTGTGCCACGCTGTTCGGATTCTCCAGTCCTGATATTTCATATGCCTTCTTCGTTGCCGTTTCCTTATACAGAAAGTCACAGACCACTGCATGTGTGATAAGTTCCGGATCCACCATGATGCCCCTGTCATTTATCCTCTGGTCCATGCAGTACAGTTCCTGCTCCCTGTCCGGTATGGGAAACTTCGAGAGCTTATTCCTGATCTGCTTTTCCACATCCACGTCACGGATACAGTAGGTCTTGAACAGCTTCCACTTCTCCGGCTCATCAGATGGAAGGTTTCTTGTCCTGCCGCCGTTTGACTTGGATGGCTTACAAGGCATACAGAAGAACCGGATCAGTTCCTTGCCTTCCGACATTTTTTTCTTATCAAGGTTCAGTGCTTCTCCCACGCCTTCCAGTGACAGTGGAAGCGACAGCATGGATGCCTGAACGAGCGTACATCTCCACCCTTCCGGCTTTAAGGAAAGACCAAAGTAACGGTTGATGCAGTTACGCTCGAATGCTGCATTATAGGCAGTCTTTATCACGGAATCATCCGTAAGCAGCTTCATGATCTCATCCGGCATTTTCTCCCCAGATGCAAGGTCAATGATCTTGGTCGGCTCATCGTTCAGACTGTACGCAAATAAAAGAATCTCAAACTGCTCTGATGCAGCATATCTATGTACCCCGCAGTCCGGGAGTGATACATCCGAGTAGGTTTCAATATCAATTGCAAGTGTGTCCATAAACCTGTCCCTCCGCTTTCTTCTTTATTCTGTTGATCCCCGTTCTCGCAGCATCCACGTTGCCGGACTTTATCTGTCCTTTGATGGTGCGGAACGTATTATATGGAATATATTTTTTTATGCTGTTTAACTCTTTCATCAGTTCCTTCATGGAATCTCCTTTATGTATCCGGGCGGTGTATGCCACCGCCCTTCCTATGGTTTACTGGTTCACTCCTATGAAAGGAAATCGTCCTCTGCATCCACTGCCTCGAACTCATCCTTGGCATTGGCTCTGGAACCGAGAGGCTCTCCGTCCTTTAACTTCTGGACATTGCCGAGTCCTGCTGCCACACCTTTGTTGCCGTTGCTGTTGTAAGCGTAAAATGTAATGGATACCCTTCCGTAGCAACCGGAATATACCTCGCTCTGGTCAAGAATCGGCTGTACCTGTCTGTCCACGATCTGCGGAGCCTGTTTTGAATTGGCATTCAGGAACATGCTGTTCTGGTACGCTTCGTCTTCAGGTCTGTCAATGTCACCGTCTCTGAGCGGAAGTTTCAGGTTTGCCGGGATCTTGCCGCCCCACTTGCCTTTTCCTTCATCCTTTGCCACCTCGATTGCCTTCTTAATCTTGGCAATGGTCTCCTTATCATCCTTATCGATGATGCAGGACACGGAATACTTCGGTTCGCTTCCGTTGATGGAATCCGGCTCCCACAGGTGTGCGTAGCTCAGTCTGCAAGGTACGATTACTTTAGTTAAATTTGCTGTTGTCATAGTCTTAGTCCTCCTTAAAATCCGCTTCAGCGGTTGCTGTTTTAACTGCTTCTCTTTTATCTGAATCCGGCACCAGTGTTACTTTGCCTTCAGGCTTGTACACCAACTTGCCAAGGATCTCATTAAATTTCTTTTTGCCCATCAGTCTTTCCATCTCGGTAATGCCGATCAGGCTCTTTTTGAAGATATCCGTGTATCCGGCTTTTGCTGCTGCCTCAGCCACATCATCTTCATCCGTGTATTTACGGTTGCTTCTTCCAAGAACCAGCTTATAGCCTGGCCACTCTTTATGGTTAACTACTGCTTCATTCTGTGCATAGGTGTAAACCTCCTCTGCCCATTTCTTCAGGGCATCTGCCTTGGAAAGAACCTCTGCAATCTCTTCATCTGACATAAGGGCCGGCTCGGCAAATTCCATCTGGGCAAGTTTCAAATATTCCTCTGCCCTTGCACGGCACGTAAATCTTGCCTTGCAGAATCGGCAGTGGTCTCCGGCTTTGAATTCTCCCTCGCCTGAAAGTGCCTTTGCTGCTCCAGGTTCAAGGACATCCGTTCCCCATGCAAGAAGCTCCCCGGCTGATATCTCCCAGGTGGAAAAATGTTCAATCCTCGGCTGGACGATGGTAAGCTCCACCGTGTCGATTTCATATAAAAAACCGAGCATGTCCAACACTCCCAATCCATAGATCATAAGCTGAACATTCTGTTCTGCATCGACCACCACACCCTTGCCGAGCTTCAGATCGATAATATGGATCTTATGGGAATCGACCACCACCATATCTGCAGTACCGAAACATCCTTCGATCCTGTGTGCCAGGCTGACCTTCAATTCCACTCCGATGAATGGTTCATCACAGTCCTTCCTTGCCTGTTCGATCTGGGTGATGTTATATTCCACGTAATCATCCACGGCTTCGAGCAGTTCATCCGAATAATAATCAGATACAGGTCTTTTAGTCCTTTTCTTCAGATACTTATTGATGAGGTACTCTGCCATCGCATGTCCGGCACTCCCTTCTGCTGCGAAGGGAGATTCTTCATCCGGGAACTGCTCCTCCAACAGTAACGATGGAGGGCATTCCAGACGTCTTTTGCCGGACGATGGAGAGAACCTTGCGTGTCCGCCCATTAAAGCACCTGCGCTTTCTCATACAGTTCCGGCAGTTTCTCATCAGGAACGTCTGACAGCTTCTGGAATCCAAAACTGCTCAATCAGGTTCTTTACCTCTGATGTCTTTCCGGATCTGGATTTTTCTGCAAGGAATGCACGGACCGTCTTTCTGTCCACTGTTTTCTCCTTTGGGGCAGCTTCATCTTTCGGTGTATCTGCCACAGGAGTTTCCTTCTTTTCTGCCTTCTTCACAGGATTTTCTTCCTTTTTAGATGTATCATTCTGTGCTGCGACCATCTTTCTGATTCCGGCAGCAATCTGCTCGTAACCCTCGGCCACTAATAACAATGCCTCACTCATGGCGTTCTCTCCTTTCAAATGCGTGCCAGCTTTACATCACCTGTATACACATCGATCTTGTTTACGCTGGACTTGTACTTTCCCCAGTCCATCAGAATATGAAATGGGTACTCCTTTACTACGGTTGCTCTCTTCTTTTTCTTTCCGGCAGTGACCATAAGACGGTCACCCGGATATAGTCCGTAACGGACATTAACTGCTGACATGGCGGACCTCCTACTTCAACACCTTCAGATTTCTGATGATGCCTTTGTATCTGGCATCCGCACGTTCATCCACAGGAATGGTTCTGACATTCACGGGATTGAAATCCGTATCATAAAGCCTTACAAGCTTTCTTGTTTCCTTTGCATGGTCGAGTTCAAACTTCATGCCTTCCGTGATGTCGAAACCGAACACATACACCTCATCGCACATATCCATGAGTTCAAGACCCATTGCGATGCCTGTCATTCTCTCGTTTGGAATATTGTCATCGAGGAATGATGGGAAATAGAGATGTGGTACGATTGGAACGTCACCTGACATGGCAGTGATCCTTGCGTAGCTCACTGCATTCTTTTTGTTTTCCTCGACTCTGCCCCGATAAGGGCTGCAGATAAAAATTTTCTTTTTCATAATAAAATCATCCTTTCTCATTCGGCTCTCATGGCCGTGGGGTACTCGTCAATAATGTACTTGGATGGCAGATCGTCATCCGCCTGTCCTAGATCCTAGACTGCAGGACTATACTTGTTAGAGCCGTATTCACGGAGCATCTGGTCAAGCACTTTTTTCTGTTCATCATCAGCCTTGTCCATCAACTGTTCCAAAACCGAAATCTGATCCTGTGAAAAATATTTTTATGTGGATGATACCAGTCAGCGATACGGACACCGCCTCCGTTACCTCTAGTAGTTTCAAGAGGATACTCAGCCGTAAGCACAAGAATGTCATTTCGGATAGTTCTATCCGTAACACCAAGCTCAGCAGCTAAAACCTGCATATTCTCTTGTCTTCGTGCGACCATGATTCGCATGATCTCAGCTCTTCGCTCATTTGCACTCACAGCTTTTCACCTCCCTTCGTCCTTGTCTGATAGAAATATAAAATCCAAATAGGAAGACTAATTTCCTATTCGATTTTTTTCTTGAATTTTTTTCCTATTACCTTCTTCTCTTTATTCGCTTTTTTATTTTGAAAAAAATCGTGTTTTGAATTTTTCAAACGGAGAATATATAATGTTAGGTATTTTTATCTCCAATGCTGAACTGAATCTCATCGGTCAGAAGAACATCCATACTACCCAAATGCGTATCGTAATCAGGTATCTATATACTTGTTCTCCCTTTTGTTTCTAAAAATCTTTAGGTCTTTGTTCACTGCAATGTATAAGAGCAAGTAAACTTTTCTGGACCAACCTAAAAAAGGACAAAAAAATAGAGTTGCTACGCAATCTTTCGATTGCAGTAACAACTCTGGCATATAGTATCTCATAAATTATGGATCAGGGCTCAGTAGCTTGTCTGTGCTTCTTCAATTTGTTTCATAACATCCGTCAGTGCTATCCTTTCCGGATTTTTATGTACTTTTGATTCAAAATATATCTTTCCTTCATCGTCAATCAATGCATCAAACATTCTTGGCTTTGTGGGTTTGTTGCTGTTAAGATTTCTGATTTCAATTCTCTGCATCAGCACCACCTCCTATTTAAACGGCAGATCTATATCAGTCATAAAATCATCACTTGAAGGTTCTGGTACTTTAAAAGTCTTTGAGAGAACCTTTTTGTCCTTATTTAAATATGCATCAATAACACTCCTTGCCTTGTTATCAATATTTACGTGAGATGCCAATACCTCTATCTGCATGTATAAATCTTTCACGGCAGATTTAATCAGATCACACGCCATAATCGTATTGCATAACGGAACTACGGATTTATCAGGAGCTACAAGATATATTTCATAGCATGCCTGTCCTTCTACGCAATTATCATCCATATTAATTGTACACGGAAGAATATACATATCGCTTTCTGCATCTTCCAATCGTGACCGATATACATTTCCAGTTACCTGTATTGCTTTTTCAGGATAGAACCTTGAAAAGAAACTGGCTACTCTATAATTTCCGTTACAATCCATGCTATCATCATCAGGACTCTGCAATGGATGTGGTGCTGGACCAAATTCAGAGTATAAATCAGTCGGATTATTCAGCTTCTGATTTGGTTCTCTGTGCCAGTACAAATTCCCACATTTGGAATCATCAGCTATTTTCTTTATAAATTCCAGGACATATTTTCTGTCGGTGTTACCTCATCTATATTAGCTGATATCAAAAAGTCAATGCTGACTCCAAGCATCTTAGCTGCCGTTGCCACAAATTCCAATGTTGGTTCGGATGAATTATCTGGTTTTTCCAGTCTTGACATGTATCCCAATCGGACACCTGCTTCCTTTTCTATCATTCCGATTTTTACATCTGGATTTACTTTTAATAAAGCACGGATATTGTTAAAGCATGTGTACTTGTTAAAATTTTTAAATTCATCTAATGCATCCGTTATATTTGTAAGATAATGCGCTAAACGGTTTCTCTGTTCCTGCAATACTTTTATTTCATCCCTTGATATAGCAGCAACTCCATGTGACTCCATTGCCTTTTTTACTTCGTCAGGATTAGTATTATCTTTTCCCTCAAAACTCATCATCTGTAAAACCTGTTCAAAATCGGCACATTCCGCATTCTTATCCTCAACTGCAGATTCAAGTCTCTCCTTGGCATCCAACAAATCTTCTTTTGGGCAGCATCCCAGAGATGCTTTTTGTAATAAGAGTTCAAATTCTTCATTATTCATGATAATCATCTCCTTTTTCACATCTATGAGCAAATTATAGTACCTTTTGCATTTGTTGTCAATATATGCAAAAAAGTTTTTTCTTTGCACCTGTATGCGAATGGGGTGCAAAAATGCCTGACAAAGCAAAAGTATATAACTCATTGCTTCGTCAGGCATTGGTTGCTATGATTTTCATGCACCTATTCGCTCAGTACGAATCTTTTTATTATGTAATGATATCTGTATTATTTTTCTACAGCACGGACACTTGATTTGTATAGTGCCTTCTGTATCAGGCAGCACATCAAACAATCTTCCGTTTTTGCAGCATGGACATGATACTTTCAGAATCTGCTCTCCCATATGCTATCCCCCATTTCTCTATAGATAATCATACGGAGAACGAAACCCTGTTCTCTTCTGTACTTGTTTCTTAGGTAAGCAACTTTGTGCTTCTTCCTTCGAAGGAAAAAGCCTGCTTGCCCTAAGTTGTATACCGCCTGATGTATTTTCTACAAAACAGACAGTATAAAAATCTCTGCTCCTTTTCAGAACAATCACTTCTCTGACAATGCGATTGCTTTCTATAATAAAAGCTTTATCGCCCACTTCCAGTTTGGTAACCACGTTATCGCCTCCATATAATAATTGAAGGCCAGCTAAGGGAAAGTCAGGCTGACCTAACCTTGGTGTCAAATTTGTCTCTGTTTAACATTAATAACCTCAGGTAGCGAACCTGAGGTTATTATATCGAACATCTGTTCTGTTGTCAATAGTTCATTTATGCCAATTGGCTTATTCCTAAAACACACTGCGGACGAATTTCTCCAGTATGGAATCAAACGTACCTCCGGCAACATCACCATTTATTATTTCTTTCCGCTTATCAGCATAAGTTATCTGAAGTTCATAACTGCATCCATCGCACACTTGACCTTCTACAATATTCTTCTCCCATAATGGAGCACCTATGATTTTCTGCAGACTGCATGCAAGTCTGTATACCTTCTTTTCAGATACCTTCTCTTCCGTCTTAAACTGATATTTACGATTCTGCCCTTGATATGTATATTCTTTACACCTTCCATCAGGATATATTTCATATACCCATGACTGTTGGGAATCTATCGTACACGGACCATTCTCCACAACCTTATATCGTATTTTTGTAATCTGAGTAGCTGGAAGAAGTTCCTTTGACCATCGGTATCTGCAGTCAAGGCAGCCATAATCCTCGTGTGGCATTCCGTCTATCATCTCACATCCACCCAGGATAAGTTCTCCCCGTTCTTCTGCTTCAAAAGCTTCATGAGACGGATAACCATATAATATTGGTGCAGTCCTGTCCGATCTGCATTTTGGACAAACAACCATAATTCCGTCCCTCCTTTATTACAACTCCAATCGTGTAATATCCATATGATTTCCGGTCAGATAATTATCATATAACTCTGCTGCCGGAATCAGACGGATTTGTATGTTTTTCAGATTGAGTGCTTCAAGCATAGCCATTCTGGCACAGCCTTTTTTTACAATATCTTTTTTCTCTGTTGGCATCAGGAAGCAGTTTCTGACTTCTGCAATGCCATGTGCATTAATAAAATCCTTATAGGCAAGCTGATACAGATATTGTTTTGTAACATCTCCGACACCCGGATTTCCCCTGAGGGACTTTCCTTTTTCCAGCTGAAGATTATAATATTTGGCATCAAATATTATGAACCAGTCCTTTCCGTCTACGCACGGAATACTGATCAAATCTGGAATAAGGGTATCTGCTGCCTTTGCTTCTGTATCTTCTCCCTGCCATATAGGCTTTTCTATAATATCTATCAGCTTCTGTCTCTTTGCTGTTTTGCTGTTATATTTCTCCGCAAGCGGAACAGTCATCTTAAGCTGGGCAAGGGTAGTATTGAGCTTATTGTCAAACACCTCCGCACAGGCTTTCTCCCAGACAGCATGGTATGCTGTTGTTCCAAACATACTGATACCATCATTCTCATCTAGCATTCTTCTGTCTTGGGACACATAAGCATATAGTGTTTTGAGAAGAATCTGCCTGTGCGTATTAAACTGAAGATTCAGTTCCTTTATAATCCGTTCTAACACATATTCCTTGTCACCAAAATCGGCCAGTGTTTCCTCGGAAAGCTCTATGGCATCCATATCAAAGAGAGCATCTAATTGTGCATCACGAAGCTGTCTGGAACATTCCGTAAGCACACATTCATGCAGACGTTTGAAATAATCCATGTCATCTTCTACAGATTTCTCCGTATAGAGTTCCATATAATACGGACGGTTATCCTCAATCATGGCAAAGCTCTCATCAATGGTTTTTCCCCAGAGGATTTCGCCCTCTCCATTTACTTCTATGATATCCTCACTGTTCGTATAGATGCCATATTCGTAATAATCATTAATCAGGAACAGGATAACCGCAAGTATATTAAAACTTCTGTTCTCTCCATCACCATTGAAAACATTGATAATCTGCTCTTCGGAACGGCTGTAACGCTCAAGTACTTTAACAATCTGTTTCATCTCATCCAGAACATTATCGTCTTTTTTTGACAGCAGATACTTCGGATAAACCTTTATGACACGGCTTCCACAGGTGATGACTCCGACATATGTAAATACATACAGGCAGTCACCACTCTCTGCCGTTTCATCCGTAATTTCCACATCGTCATCTACAAGGTCTGACATTTCGAGCTGGTCATCGGTATTTTTTACACTCTTCAAGACACCATAGGCTTTGAGATTTTTTATAAATTTTTCTACTCCGTCTTCGTCAAAGAAAAACTTGCTTTTAAGGTCATTTTTCGTATAACGCTTCTGTTCCCTGACATACCGTGAAACAACTTTCATCATGCCTCATCCTTTTGTTTATCATAAAAGTTTTCCTTAAAATTTGATCCGAAGATTCCCATTCCTATTTCATCAAAAGCATCACACACAGATGAATATTTGCTGTTATCACATCCATCAAAGAATCTGTGCTTGCCTTGCTTAACGGCATCTTCATACAGATACATAATTACCTTGCTCTTAAATGCAGCCACAAATTTGTCTGTATCTACAATCATACCGTTTTCATCAGAAGCAATTACCTTCTTTGAAAGGAAGAATGGTCCCATCAGCTTGTCTTCATTAATTTTAAACTGATCTGATGACATTTTTGCATTAATAGCTCTGCGGAGGATATTCCATTCAATAGGCTCATCACTTCCGGCAAGTTCTATTTTTCCAATGCCAGAAATCTTTTCTTCGTTTTCATTGATGCCAAGATACTCAAAGTTCCATCTTCTCTTAAACGCAGTGTCCATCGGAAATACACCCTGATCAGCACTGTTCATTGTAGACCAGATAAACATATTATTAGGAATCTTGATCTTCTGATAATTGTCAGGAGTTCCACCCAGTTGTTTTGCAAGATATTTTCTTATATCCTCTGATGCCTGGATTTCATATTCACTGACTCCGTCATCATCCCTGTCCAATAGCTGAAATACATCGCCAAATACTGCTGCCACTTTTGCTCTGTTTATCTCTTCAATAAGCAGAAGGTGTGGCTGTGGATTTTCAGTTCTTCCGCTCTTAAGTGCTTCTACATAAACACGCATGAACGGTCCCGGCACAAAATCATATCTGATTTTTTCATCTGCACCCATGACAGGCTTATATGTACCAACAAACTGCGAGTATGAATAATCCGGATGGAATGTAACACGCTCATAAGAACCATTTGTATTTCTTAACAAATCCAAACTTTCTTTTTTTAATTTGTAGCTTTTACCCGTGCCTGGTGCTCCAAAAATAATGCGATTTCTTTCTGGAGATGTTTTATTATAGCCCGTATTAAACTTTAATTTTACATAAGGCTGTTGGTAATTTTCAAGTGTTTCAAAAACTGGAAGATTTAATAATATGTTTCCAATATTTTGTATAGCTAGATTATCTTCTTGACATAATATTGCTCCTATAAGATGCTCTATCCCACGAAAGCTACTATAAAATGCTTTTTCCTTTTCACTCAACCCAAATGCAAGTAAAATATCATCGATAGAATTGTTTTTATCTCTAATAATATATTTTTCAAAAAATTGATTATCTACTATTTCAAATAGATATGATGCAACAAACGCACTTTCATTTGTATAGTCTTCAGCATATCCTTCAATAGAATGTATCGGAATTAGCGGTATATATCTTAAAATTCCGCTGTTTACTTTTCCATTGATTTCAATATCTTTATCATAAGCATCCAAAATCCAGTCAATCAATTGCTCATTTCTTTCCACTAAATACTTACTTTCATTTTTTTCTAATATTCCTGCTTGCAGTAACATTTTAGACCAAACATCATATCCGATTGCTCTTTCATTCACTTCTGGTATTTCTGTTTCTCTCACTTCCAATAGGCGATGAATGAACATATCATCAATTTCATCCTCACTATTGCAGTCAACAATCGCTGAAAAATCATATGGCGTAATATAAGCTTGTTTCATATCCGTGGCATTTAGCATACGCAACACTTTTAGGATTAATTTTGTAGGATAATATGATATATCTTCATTCTCGTATTTATAGTTTACAATATACCAAAAAGAAAACTCCGTAACACTTATTTTTCCATCTGCAAAAAGACGCCCCATCTCAGTAGGATGTTCCGTCTCATCCATACAACCATACGCTTTAAAATATGTGAACAACGCTCTTCTTATTCTACCTTTTGCACCTTTGTAATCCTTATATACATTTTCATCTGCCAATATGTGTTCGGCTGCATCAATTTCCTCAGCAGATGACTCAGATGTTATATTTTTTTCAAAAAGAATCTTAAGTGCTTTTCTTGTCACTTCACTGATATACTTGTGCGTATCCATTGACCACTTCATATAATAACACCTCCTAAATAAATTTTAATGTTTCCGTTATTAATTCCATTAGTACATCTACAACTACTGAATTTCCAGCTTGCTTATACATTTGTGTATCAGATACAGCAATTTTAAAATCATCCGTAAATCCCATCAATCTTAAGCATTCTCTAGGAGCAAGCCTCCGAATTTTACCATTTGTTGTTACATAGTTGTCCTCCCCGGCTCTATGCATTTTATGCATCGTACTCATTAACGGCCTAGCAATCTTTAAATCAATCTCAGGAGTCATTGAAAAACCGCCGGTTCCCTCACTCATAATTCCAGGTAAAATTCTGTCCGAGAGAAAGTATTTTTCTGGGACATTTCCCTTTGCCTTTTCTATAGTAATTTTACCATTATTCGCAACAACATGTCCATCTGGTGCATTTTCCAACAAAAAATCCTGTAAGGAAAAATGTAATTGTTTTTCAACAGGAAATTTAAATTCTTGTCCACCTTCCTAAAACCAACTACAAAAATACGTCTACGCTTTTGTGGAATTCCATAATTCACAGCATCTAATACTTGATAATGCAATTTATATCCTAATGACTCGAATACCCGTTGAACTACTTCCCATGTATGACCCTTGTCGTGTTTTATAAGACCTTGCACATTCTCATATATAAAAGCCTTTGGCTGGATTTCATCTACCAATCTTGCGAATTCATAGAACAGCGTTCCTCTTGCTTCTTCTAATCCTTTTTGATACCCCAATAATGTGAAGCTCTGACATGGACTACCTCCAACAAACAAATCGACTTTATTTCTATATTCGTTTCCTTCTAAAAAGCGAACATTAAAATAATAATCGTCAGGGTCTATATCATAATTAGCCATATAAGACTTCATCACAAAATTAGTTTTTCTGGCAGGTATCTTTGATCTGATATATGCTTTTCTATCATTAAGATTTTTTATTTCTCTTAATTCTGCATGCATCTTATCTTCATCTTCTACGAAATCAATTTCTCCATTATCGCAGGCAAATACAATATCATGCGGTATATTCAATCTTTTTAATGCAAATTCAGCTGCACCTATTCCACTAAAAATAGTTGCAACCTGTAATTTATCTTTGGGCATACTAGTCCTCCTCAAATATTCCAGTATTAATTATAGATTTTAACACTTCCATTAACACATTTACGGCTATCGAATTTCCAACTTGTCTATACATATGTTGGTCTGGAACAATTATTTTAAAACTATCATCAAACCCCATTAATCGTAAACATTCTCGTGGAGTCAAACATCTTGTTACTCCTCGTACCCCATCAAATGTTCCTTTGAAAATTCTTTGATCTTCTTCCAAACGTTTTGGAATATATGATTCAAATCTCATATCTCCAAACCAATTGTACTGCTGACAAGCAACTTGGCAACGAGCTATTTTCCCATTTAAAGCTACATGTTTTTTTTGTCCAGGATCCGTAACTCTATTAAATCCTTTTTCAGGCAAATAATATTTATTAGGAATATCTTGTTCCAAATAGTCGCTTAAAACCGAATTCAATTTTTGTTTCGGAGGTTCGCTTAATTTCAAAAACAATGATTCATATTGCTTTTGAAATCCAACAACAAATATTCTTCTTCTGTTCTGTGGCAAACCATAATCTTTTGCATTCAGTACCCAATATTTCCAACAGTAACCAAGATCGTCAAATATATCAGATATTACTTTCCAGGTTTGCCCGCCATCATGATTAAGCATTCCCGTAACATTTTCATATATGAATACTTTGGGTTTAATTTCACTCACTAATCGTGCATATTCATAAAACAGCGTTCCTCTCGCTTCGTCCAATCCTTTTCTCTTTCCCATTATAGAAAAGCTCTGACATGGACTTCCACCGACAAACAAGTCAACTTTTCCTTCATACTCATACCCATCTAATAACTTTGCATCTTGAAAAAAAACACTATCTTGCATTTCATAATTTGCCTTATATGTTTCTTCAACATAGTTTTTCCCTGATTCTCGATCATATAAGTTTTTTATATAATTATTTCGATCAGCATTGTTCATATTACGAGTTTCATCTTCAATTTGGCTATACTTGGTCTTTAGCTTTCTTTCACCATTGTCACATGCAAACACTATATCTTTTTCAATGCCCAGTCTCGTTAATGCATGTTCAACCGCACCAATCCCACTAAATACTGTAGCTAAATGTATCATATATTTCATCCTTTATATTTATTAGTCAGCACTCTTACCGCTATTAATCCAGTCATCCAATTCACTATATTTGAACTTCCAGAACTTTCCTATTCTGTGCGCTGGAATTTCTTTTTTTCTGTCTTTAATCCAGCCACGAAGAGTTACGGTTTTTATTCCTAAATACTCTGCTGCCTCATCAATGCTTATATATTTATCGGTTTTATTATCCATTTTTTCTCCTCAAACCTAAATTCAATATGCACCTTTTTTATTATAGCATGAAGAACGAATATTCGCCAGTTTTTTTATAGTTAATTATATTTGCTTATATTTCTTTAGTTTTTGTTATAACTAACCGCCCATCCTCACACTTCACTTCAATCTGCTCTCCGATGTCAAATCCCAACTCCGACAGCCACTGCCCTTTAAGTACTATACTCGGTGTCCGCTTATACTGGTATCCGCTTGCTTCATAAACCTCATTTCTCTATATTTTTTATATGCCATAGGCTTCTTCCCCTTTTGCTGATTTATTAGACTTTTGCAGTAAGATTGACTTACGCTGAATGATTACTTCTTTTGCCAATTTATATATTTTTTGTGATACCCCCTTGAACAAGGGAAACGACAACGAGGAATAATTTCCTCGTCTAAGCACAGTTTTAGAATGTAAATTATAGCGATATGTAGAGGCACAAATGCCCAGTTTATGCGGGTTTCAGGCACTAGGGGGATATCCAACTTTAGAGTCTTAACACCGGAAATAGCCAGTATATGTGAAATACCGCTGACCTGATATAAATCCTTTATCTCATCATCCAGATACGACTTGTCTCCAAGCAGCATGGACGAAAGCACTCCTGCCGTTGTCTCATCAGTCACCTCAAGAAGTGAAGCTGACAGCGTATCACGAAGTTTTTCAAGTCTATGGTAATACCATGCATGTTTATCGGCGCTTGTCTTAATACTGTCTGCATTCACCGAGAAATCAATTCCCTGCGAGCGGTAAAAGCGCGCTCTGTCAAACTCTCCCTCATTGGTTGCAGACTTAAACAAGCCTATCTTGCCGCAAGCTTTCATATAATCGCCCAGATGTGCGCTTTTGCTGTCACAATATACCACGACATCACCACAGGATATTTTTCTGCCAAAAGCCTTGCCGTACCCAGGCTGCACTACGCAGTCCGTCATATAATACCTGTATGAGAAATATTTGTATTCAGTTTTATAAATCTTCCCCCAGACGATGACAGATTTTTCATCTGTCATATACTGCATATAGCTGTCACGGTTTTCATCCACTGAAGCGTATCTGAATTGTGCTGTTGCAAAAACAGCTGACGATATCAGGATAAGCAAAACAACTATGCGCCCGATACCGGAAAGGCTGCCCTTGGACACCACACACTCAGCTATTAAAGCCACAACCAGCATGGCAAAAACCAAAAAGCCAAAGCCCCTGCCATACATACCTGAAACAGTTCCTGCAGTATAGACCAACGCAAATAAAAACATCGGTCTTTTACTAATACTCTTCTCCTCCTAATCCAATCTATTCTATTTTTCAGTTTTTTCCGTGGAATCATCAGAATCCACTATATCCTTATTAAACTCATACATGTCGCTTAGCTTGTAATTATAAAGCAGCATGCCGTCATTCTCACCGTCAAGCGAGATCTGTACCTTGTCCACAGTAGGAAGTGAGGTGAGTGAATTAACTATCGAATACAGCACCACATCCTCTGTCAGCTTATTGTCAATAGTATTTCTGAATGAAGAGTCAAAGTTCAGATAGCATATCCTGTCTGCCACAGACACATTGATAAGCTTTGTTGTGCCCGGAAGAGTTGCCTTGAGCTTAGAGCCCTTCGGACCCTCAATAAGCTGCTCAACAACAAGCTTTTCAAGCGCTATATTTGAGCTGTAATGTATCACTCTGGTCTGTTTCTCAAGCCCTGTACCATCCTTGTCAGCAAAATAAAGCGTGAGTGTCTCCTTCACACTTGTATTAATCTGTTCACCCGGATTCTCAACAAAATCATCAGCACCCATGCTACCGACAATCTCATCATCCGAGTCCACAAGAGGAATACTGTTTACGGTAAATGTCACATATGAAATACTATCCAGCTGTGTGAGCGTGCGGACTACAGAAGCTCTCAAAAGCACCTCCTGTGCAGCCGTAAGGTCATAATACTCCTTGCTGAAATCCACAGTGCAGTTATAGTTTTTCTCGTCATGACCTCTCACAGACACCTCATCCGGAATCGCCTTGCGCAGTCTTGAATCTTCAGGCTTATCCTGAAGTCTTCCTAGAAGCTCATCCACCTGCTTGTCTACATCTGAGTTTTTGCTTCTAAGCACATATGACTCCGGCACGCTGCTCGTAACATCCATATTCAGACAAAACACCTCAACCGTATTATCTGCTTTTTTCTTTGTGCAGCCGCCCATGGAGAGCAGAATTACTGCAGTGAGCACGAATATAATTATTCTTTTCACGTCAAGCCTCCTATACAATATAGTTGAGCGGTATACGCACATCAAAGGTAGTGCCCTCTCCCATCACACTGTGAGCCTTTATAGCTCCCCTATGCATAAGAATAGAGCTTCTTGTAATGGCAAGTCCCAGACCTGTACCGCCAATCTCTCTCGAATGCGACTTGTCCACGCGATAAAATCTCTCATAGATGTGCTCTAAGGACTCCTCCGGTATACCTATACCGTTGTCCTCCACCTTCAGATAGAAATACTGATGGTCCGCATTTAAGGACACATGAACATAGCCACCGGTCTCGTTGTCATTGTACTTGATTGCATTCTCAATGAGGTTTGTAAAAGCAAGCGTCAGCTTCACCTCATCTATCTCTGCAGTTACCGGTCTGAAGCTCTCGAGTACAAGCTCCACCTGCTGCTTGTCAGCAATCGGCTGAAGTCTCTTCATAATCTGCTCGAGCAGGTCATTGATATTAACACTCTCGATATTCAGCGTAGCAGCCGACTTATCCATCTTGACCAGTGATAACAGGTCATTTATTATCTTTGTCTCTCTGTCTATCTCGCTTGTGATATCTCCCATGAACTCCCTGTACATCTCAATCGGAGCCTCATCACCCATGCTGTTGATGGAATCTGCGAGTACCTTCATGGAAGTAAGAGGTGTCTTGAGCTCATGTGACACATTCGATACAAACTCCTGTCTGGACTCATCCATGACCTTCATTCCGCTCATCAGCTCATTAAAATTCCTGCTTATTATAGCAGTCTCCGCATAGTCATCTACATCCAGCTGCTCTTTTCCAAAGCCATCCTTAATGTCTGATATCTCGTCAGAAAGCTTCTTAATCGGAACAAAAAGGTGCAAAAGCACAAGCACACCAAAAAAGAGCACCACCGCACCTGCGATAATGGCAACCGTCACCGCAATCTGTGTCAGATACGACATATTTAGCGATATATTGTCCGTCGACACACTTACAACAAGTGCTCCCTCTATCTTTGAATCCTTGTCGTTTGGATTGCTTATCGGAACAGAAAGCTCGATATAGTGGTTTTTAGAATCGTAGTTTGTAATCTCTGAAGCAGAGAAGGTCTTGATAACCTCCTCTGAGACAATAGTATTGCCATCATCTAAATTGTACGTATCCTTAATAATCTTAAAATGCTTGTCAACTATGAGCACACGGCCCTCATATATAGTAGTAAGAGTGTCAATCTGAGCATCAATATTGCTCAAGTCACTGCCATCCTTATCAAAGTATTTACTTGTGGATATCTTGTTTGCGAGAATCTTTGCCTGACTAAGCACTTCACTTTCGCGGATTGAAACCGCTCTGGACTCGTAGGTGTTAAGTATGCCGAAGCACAGCACCACCTCCGGTACCAGAACGAGAACAAAAATCATGAAAATCAGCCTGGATTTCAGACTCTTATAAAATGCAAAATGTACTTTACTCTTAAACATTTTAGAACCTTTCTGAAAGTATTACTTCTGGTTGTAGTAATATCCCACACCCCACTTGGTATGAACGTACTTCGGCTCGCTTGGATTTGCCTCAATCTTTTCACGAAGACGTCTGACATGCACATCAACCGTACGCACGTCACCCGGGTAATCCTCGCCCCATACAATCTTTAAAAGGCTCTCCCTACTGTACACTTTATTTTCATTTTTGATCAGAATCTCGAGCAGTTCAAACTCTCTTGCAGTCAAATTGATTTCATTATCGTTTATGAACAGACGTCTGCTGTCACAGTCGAGCTTGATATCACCCTTTTCAATTACAGATGACTGTACCTGTGGTGCGCGTTCCGGTGAAGTACGCCGCATGATCGCCTTGATTCTGGCCTTTACCTCAAGAATATTAAATGGCTTTGTGATATAGTCATCAGCGCCGTACTCAAGTCCTAAAATTTTGTCCATGTCATCGCCCTTTGCAGTGAGCATGACAATCGGGACATCAGAAAACTCCCTTATTGCCTGACACACCTCAAAGCCATCCATCTTTGGAAGCATGACATCTAAAAGAATCATATCATATGAATTGGCCTTCGCCATATTAAAGGCCTCCTCACCGTCATATGCGCAGTCTACCTCCATGCCATCCTGCAGCAGACTGAAACGTATTCCTTTTACAATTAACTTTTCGTCGTCAACGACCAGCACTTTTTTTGCCATTTATACACTCCTAATTTACTGTTATATCATCTTTTATTTTATTAAACATCGCTTCACCGATGCCGGACACCCTCGTGATATCCTCAATCGAAGAAAACAATCCATTTTTGGCGCGATCTTCAACAATACTCTTTGCCTTGCTCTCACCAATTCCGGAAAGAGCCATTAGCTGCTCGACAGTTGCGGTATTGATATTGAGCTTGCCATCCTTTACGCCTATATGCTCCTCAGCGCCGCCCTTCATCAGCGAGCCATCTATGCCGGTGGTATATGTGCCCTCAGGTATGTGATCCGACTTAAGCTCCTCTACAGTCGGGAAATACAGCATCTGCCCATCATACAGCTCTGATGCCAGATTCCAAAAGCTTTTGTCAGCTGTATCCAGCATGCCTCCTGCCATATCAACGAGCTCACAAACTCTCGCGCCCGGCTTTACTCTGTATACACCGGGATTGGCAACCTGACCACAGATATAGACGCACCACTCAGTAGATTCATCAGTGTCATCTGCTGTGTCTTTTGCCTTCTGCTCCTGTTCTCCATCGGATGAAGCTTTCTTCTCCTTGGAATCAGCAGTCTGTCTGTTTACATCACTTGAAACCACAGCAGTCTGCTCCGTTTCAGAAGCAAAATGAACTGTGGCATCATCCTTTTTACAGCCGCAAAGGCCAAACGCTATTGTTAAAATAAACGCACTTAATAATATTATTTTTTTCATATGGTCTCCTTTGATTAATATCATAATCTCAAAGGAGAAATCGATGTCCTCTTTATTTTACAGACTTTTTGACAGTATTACAAGTGTTGTTTCAGTTTTTCTATCATTTCGTCAACATCACTCTTTTCGATAACAAGAGGAGGCACAAATCTAAGCACATTGCTGCCTGCCGTAATGACTATAAGGCCTTGATTTAAAGCCTCTGCTGAGACCTTTCCTACAGGAAGGCTGCACTCCACGCCCTGCATGAGTCCCATACCCCTTCTGGCTGTGAGACAGTCGAATTTTGCAACAAGCTCATCAAGCCTCTTCTCCAGGTAAGGTGCAACCTCCTTTACATGGCTTACTATATCAAGACGCTTAAACTCATCAAACACTGCACTTACTGCGGCTCCTACGAACGGATTGCCGCCGTATGTGGTGCCATGGTCTCCCGGTGCAAGGGATTTGTCTGCCACCCTCTGTGTCATAAGAAATGCACCAACAGGCACACCACAGCCGAGTGCCTTCGCACAGGTCATGATATCAGGCTTCACATCATAGTTCTGCCATGCGAACATTTCGCCACTTCTGCCCATGCCGCACTGTATCTCGTCAAGAATAAGAAGAATATCCTTTTCATCGCAGAGAGCTCTCACTCCCTCGATAAACTCCTTCTTTGCCGGGTAAATACCACCCTCACCCTGAATAGTTTCCATAATAATGGCGCAGGTTTTGTCTGTCACCTGAGCCTTAACGCTCTCTAAATCATTGAAATCTGCAAATTTAACGCCCGGCATAAGTGGCTCAAACGGCTCCTGATAATGTGCATTGCCGGTGACAGAAAGCGCTCCGATGCTTCTTCCGTGGAAGGAATGGTTCATGGCAATTATCTCATGACCTGCATGGCCGTCTCTTGTAAAGGCATATTTCTTTGCAGCCTTGATAGCTCCCTCAATAGCCTCTGTACCACTGTTGGTAAAGAAAATACGGTCCATTTTGCTTGCCTTAAGTACCTTGTCTGCCGCCTCGATGACAGGCGCATTGTAGTAAAGGTTTGATGTATGTAAAAGCTTATCAACCTGTGCCTTTAATGCCTCCTTGTGGTGCTCATTGCTGTAACCAAGTGCACATACGGCTATTCCTGCAGCGAAGTCCAGATATGCATTGCCATCTGTATCATACAGATGTACTCCCTCGCCGTGATCAAGTACAAGTGAAAATCTGTTGTAGGTGTGAAGAAGCTCCTTTTCTGCCTCATCAATGTATGACTGTTTATCCATATTATTGCTCATTGTTAAATTTCTCCTCCGAATCTCCAAGAATAGCTGTTCCGATTCCTCTGTTTGTGAATATCTCAAGCAGTAAGCAGTGTGCGATACGTCCATCAAGAATATGTACTCTTGAAACTCCGTTATCGATAGCATCTATGCAGTTGTTGAGCTTAGGAAGCATACCTCCGCCGATAAAGCCATCACCTATAAGCTTCTTTGCATCTGAGACTGTAAGCTCTGAAATAAGTGTATTCTTATCTGAAGGGTCTTTGTATACACCCTCGATATCCGTGAGGAATGCAAGCTTTTCTGCTGAAACTGCTCTGGCGATAGCGCATGCTGCATCATCTGCATTGATATTGTATGTATTGTATTCATCATCAAGACCGATTGGACACACAATTGGAAGAAAATCCTTCTCAAGCAGGTCATAAAGTATCTTTGGATTGACATCAGTGATTTCACCGACAAAGCTATATCCTCTCCGTTTGAATACTTTTTCTTTACCTTTAAGAGGCCACCGTCCTTGCCGCTTACTCCGACAGCCTGCACACCAAGCTCCTCAACAAGTGTAACGAGAGATTTGTTTACCTTATTCAGTACCATCTCGGCAATCTCCATTGTATCGGCATCAGTCTTTCTGAGTCCGTTTACAAATACAGGCTCCATACCGACCTTTCCTACCCATTTGCTGATTTCCTTGCCTCCACCGTGTACGATGATAGGCTTGAAACCAACCAGCTTGAGAAGTGTGACATCCTGGATTACCTGCTTTTTAAGCTGTTCGTCAACCATTGCAGATCCGCCGTACTTTACAACGATAATCTTTCTGTTAAATCTCTGTATATACGGAAGTGCCTCTATGAGCACCTGTGCCTTTTCCATTACCTGTTCCATGTTCTTATCTGCCATTGTACTGCTCCTTATTTGTTAAATCTTGTTATATTTTCTTCGTTAAGTGTGAAATCATAGTAGTTTAAGTCTTCTCTGAATGTCCATCCCTCTTCCTTCCAGAAGTGGTTTCCAAGCTCATTCACCTTAAAGGCTATGATTGACACCTTGTTGATATGCTCTGCCTGAAGTGCTCTCATGCAGGCAACCACCATACTCTTACCGATGCCGCACTTCCTGTAATGCTCATCCACGCATACATGATACAGGCAGCCTCTTCTGCCATCGTGTCCGCAGAGTATCGCTCCAACTATCTTTCCATCTTCTACCGCTACAACACTCGTAGCTGGATTTCTCTTAAGAAATCTAAGGACTCCATCTCTTGAGTCGTCAATAGAACGGATTCCAAAGCCGTGGATGGTCTGCCAGAGGCTGTACACCTCGTCATAGTCATCTATCGTCATAACCCTTATTTCATATTTATTCTCATTACTCATTTTATTAAATCATCCTTATATTTTTATATAACTATCAGCATTATAATGCATCTTTCTGATAATTACTTTTCTATTATTAATTATTACGGGAACATAGGAACCATATTGAGTCCCTCTGCCTCATCGAAGCCAAATAACAGATTCATATTCTGAACCGCCTGTCCTGCAGCACCCTTTACCAGATTGTCAAGAGCACCCATCATAATAATTCTGCCGGTCCTCTCATCAATCACAAAGTTTACATCCACATAGTTGCTGCCCTCAACCCACTTTGTCTCAGGGCAGACACCCTTTTTGAGCACTCTGACAAACTTCTCATTTGCATAATACTTATCGTAAACTGCCTTAATCTCATCATATGTAGGAAGTGTTCCATCAGGTTTTTTCTTAAGTGTCGCATACTCTGTAGCGAGGATTCCTCTGTTCATCGGAACAAGATGCGGAGTAAAGTTGATAAGAATTTCTTTTCCTGCCGCATATCCAAGCTGTTCCTCTATCTCAGGGGTATGTCTGTGTGAGGAAACGCCATATGCCTTCATGCTCTCATTTACTTCACAAAACAGATTAGGTGTCTTTGCACCACGTCCTGCGCCTGATGTGCCTGACTTTGCATCGACGATAAGTGTATCTGTATCAATAAGTCCCTCCTTCACAAGCGGATAAGCTGTAAGGATGGAGCATGTGGTATAGCAGCCAGGATTTGCAACAAGCCTTGTCTCCTTTGTGACCTTGTCCCTGTTTATCTCACACAGACCATATACAGCCTCATCAATAAACTGCGGCGACTTGTGCTCAATCTTGTACCATTTCTCATATGTGGCTACATCCTTGATACGGAAGTCCGCTGACAGATCGACAATCTTTACCTTACTTAATATATCCTCAGTGAGCACGCCTGCCAAAAAGCCCTGTGGGGTCGCAGTGAAAATCACATCAACAGACTCTGCAAGCTCCTCCATATTGTCATCCATGCACTTTGCATCAACTATCTGAAACATATTTCCATAGATATCGGCATAATTCTCATCCACATAGCTTCGTGAGCCATACCATGCAATCTCTACCTCTTTATGATTCATCAAAATTCTCACGAGCTCTGCTCCGGCATATCCGGTGGCTCCAATAATACCAGCCTTTATCATAGTATTTCCTCTTTTCATATTGTATTTCTGCATAACCATATAAAATGGGTCTGACGCATCATACATAATAATATAGTACAGTAATTTCAATCCGTAAAGAGAAAAATTATACAAAATTATGTATATTTATACATGAATAATGTATATTTTTTCACTTGCAATATGTAAAGAACTGGTATATATTTATTCTAAAGTAATTATTCAAGGCTTTTAGACACAAAAGCAGTTAATGGTTACCATCATAAAGAATAAACGAAAAGAGGACACGCACTTATGAAAGACAAAGTTGTATTAGCTTATTCAGGCGGACTTGATACCACTGCTATCATTCCATGGCTTAAAGAGACTTATGACTATGACGTAATCTGCTGCTGCATCAACTGCGGACAGGGAGAGGAGCTTGACGGACTCGATGAGAGAGCTAAATTATCCGGAGCTTCAAAGCTTTACATAGAGGATATCTGTGATGAGTTCAGTGAGGACTACATCGTACCTTGTGTACAGGCCGGCGCAGTTTATGAGCACAAATACCTCCTTGGAACAGCAATGGCAAGACCGGGCATCGCAAAGAAGCTTGTAGAGATTGCAAGAAAAGAAGGCGCTGTAGCCATCTGCCACGGTGCAACAGGTAAAGGAAATGACCAGATTCGTTTCGAGCTCGGTATCAAGGCACTCGCTCCTGATATCAAGGTAATCGCTCCATGGCGTCAGGACAACTGGAAAATGGATTCACGTGAGGCTGAGATTGAGTACTGCAAGGCACATGGAATCGACCTTCCATTCGGCACAGATTCAAGCTACAGCCGTGACCGTAACCTCTGGCACATCAGCCACGAGGGACTTGAGCTTGAGGATCCTTCACAGGAGCCAAACTACGACCATCTACTCGTATTAAGTGTCACACCTGAGCATGCTCCTGACGAGGGTGAGTATGTTACAATGACATTTGAGAAGGGTGTTCCTACATCTGTCAACGGCAAAAAGATGAAGGTAGCAGACATCATCAGAGAGCTCAACCGTCTCGGCGGCAAGCACGGCATCGGCATCATCGATATCGTTGAGAACCGTGTAGTAGGTATGAAATCACGTGGTGTATATGAGACTCCGGGTGGAACAATCCTCATGGAGGCACATGACCAGCTCGAGGAGCTCTGCCTTGACCGTGCCACAATGGAGGTCAAGAAAGAAATGGGCAACAAGCTCGCTCAGGTAGTATACGAAGGAAAATGGTTCACACCACTTCGTGAAGCAATCCAGGCTTTCGTAGAGTCAACACAGGAATATGTAACCGGAGAAGTTAAATTCAAATTATATAAAGGCAATATCATCAAAGCCGGCACTACTTCACCATATTCACTCTACAGTGAGTCTCTTGCAAGCTTTACTACAGGAGATTTATATGACCACCATGATGCAGACGGTTTCATCACACTGTTTGGTCTGCCACTCAAGGTGCGTGCAATGAAGCTTCTTGAGCTTGAGAACAAGAAAAACAATTAATTGTTACAACAAATAAAAGAAAAAGAGATGTGAAATAACAGCAATTATTTCACATCTCTTATTTTTTTAATAATTTCATTCTTTAAATCAAGTGCCTTATCCTTAATGTGTCTAGAAGCACTTTTTGATATAAGCACCCTTGCAATGAGCTTTGAAGCCACATCCCAATGGTCAAGCTTATAATTCATCTGAGCCAAAAGCAAGTCAACCGTATCCTGATTCATACCACATATAGGGAAATGCTCAGTCGCAACCGCTCTTGTCATTCCATCAAGAGCCTGCTTATAATAATATTTTTCTGCCTTTTGTGCACTTACAAGCTCTTCACTTTCCGTTGAGATACCATCAGCCGTAAGCTGTTCGATTAAACCGCGATAAAGCCAGGATAGCTTAAGACAAATATATGCCTTTTCACTATACATAGCCCTTTTAACAATCGCTGAAAAAAGTGCCAGCTTAAATCTGTCTATTGCCTCATCATACGAATATAACAAAGGCACCGACTTGCTGCCGGGCTTAAATTTGGCAGCAACCTGCTCCTTAAGCAGCCTTATCTGTGTACTCGATACATGTACAAAGTCGCCATTCATCGCACTATAACCACAATGCGGACACGATGTGACACCATACTTTATTGTATCAATTCCCTTGTAAACCGGTCTGAAATCATCATCAGAGCCAGCAAACCTGATCTTTGATGTCCGTACCGTCAGTGTTTGAAAACTCTGATCACACACCGGACATGTTATATTCTTTGCAAAAACAAAATCCGTTTCATCCTCTGTCTGAACAGCAGCTGCCACCGGAGCATCCCCGGTGGCAGCTGCTTTATCCTCATCATACAGATCATTTATGTCTTCAGGATTTAAACCGAATTTGTCAATACCTGACTTTAAATCCATATTTTACCTCTATTCTTCTCTTCTGTTTATTTTTAGTCAAAAACTATTTAGCTGTCGGAAGCTTGAATGAGCTCTTTAATGAGACGATTCTGTTAAATACAGGCTGTCCATCCTTTGAGTCCTTGCAATCCGCGCAGAAGAAGCCATTTCTGACAAACTGGAAGCTGTCATAAGCCTTGGCACTCATAAGCTCCGGCTCCACTACACAGTTATCAAGCACTGTGAGTGAATTAGGATTAAGATTTAAGCTTCCGTCCTCATTGTACACTCCAAGCTCTTCATTAACGATATTCTCGTAAAGACGTACAGTTACCTGCTTTCCATACTCGGCTGAAACCCAGTGGATAGTTCCCTTGACCTTTCTGCCATCAGGACTGTTGCCACCCTTTGATGCCGGGTCATATGTACAGTGAATCTCTGTAACATTGCCGTTTTCGTCCTTCACACAGCTATTGCACTTCACAAAATAAGCATTCATGAAACGCACCTCATTGCCAGGGAACATACGGAAATACTTCTTCGGTGGCTCCTCCATGAAGTCATCTCTCTCCACATAAAGCTCTCTGGTGAAAGGAACCTTTCTCTTTCCAAGCTCAGGATTCTCCACGTTATTGTCCACTTCAAGATACTCAACCTGTCCCTCAGGGTAATTGTCGATAATCACCTTGACCGGATCAAGCACAGCCATCATACGAGGGCGCTTAGCCTTTAAATCCTCTCGGATACAATACTCAAGCATAGCGTAGTCAACAGAGCTGTTAGCCTTTGATATACCACACAGATCAACAAAATTCTGGATAGACTCCGGTGTGAAGCCCCTGCGTCTGAGCGCTGCTATAGAAACAAGCCTTGGGTCATCCCAGCCATCAACGATGCCGTCCTCCACAAGACGCTTGATATATCTCTTTCCTGTTACAACATTAGTCAGATAGAGCTTTGCAAACTCAATCTGCTTTGGCGACTCCTCAGGAGAATTCTTAAATCCACATTCAATAACCACCCAGTCATACAGCGGTCTGTGATCTTCAAACTCAAGAGTACATATAGAATGTGTGATACCCTCGATAGCATCCTCTATAGGATGAGCAAAATCATACATAGGATATACACACCATTTATCACCTGTATTGTGATGTGTCATATGAGCCACACGGTAAAGAATCGGATCTCTCATATTGATATTTGAAGAGCTCATGTCAATTCTCGCACGAAGCACCTTTGTGCCATCCTCAAACTCACCGTTTTTCATACGTTCAAAAAGGTCTAAGTTTTCCTCAACACTTCTCTTTGAGTATGGATCCTCCTTGCCGGCCTCTGTGAGTGTACCTCTATACTCTCTTATCTCATCAGGTGTCAGATCAGATACATATGCCTTTCCCTTCTTTATCAGTCCTACTGCACACTCATACATCTTGTCGAAGTAATTGGATGCAAAAAACTTCCTGTCCGCCCAGTCAGCACCAAGCCACTTAACATCGGCCTCGATAGACTCTACAAACTCCAGACGCTCCTTGGTAGGGTTTGTATCATCAAACCTGAGATTGAACTGTCCGTCATACTTCTTTGCCAGTCCATAGTTTAAAAGAATAGACTTCGCATGGCCGATATGCAAATAACCGTTTGGCTCCGGTGGGAATCTGGTCTTTACAGTCTTGCAATGACCCTCAGCCAAGTCCTTCTCAATAATCTGTTCAATAAAATTTTTCGAAACTGTTGCCTCGTTCTCCATAAATGATCCTCCGAAAATAATACTGTGTCCATTATAAATTCATCAGTTTACTTTGTCAATGAATTAGAAAAAGTAGTACATGTATATTATACGTGCGTATGTGTAAACAGATGATCCTGACAGTATTCCTTGTTGCCGGTGCACTTCGAGCAGTATCTGAATGTTAATTCAGGATTTGACAATTCCGTTCTGCCGCATATATAGCACTTGTGACGTGAGATGCCACTTCCCGGGCGAGGTTCGGAAAACTGAGCCTTAAACTGTGCCTTTCTCCTCTTCTGGTGCATATTCTGTCTGAATGAGAGCCTGTGCTTGCAGCCATAAATGAATACCAACAGATTTATAAGTGCAAGTACGATTTCTGAGCCGTATGCCAATCCAATCTGCCATCCAAAGCTCATATAGGTATACACATCATATGCAAACATCACGAAGTAAACAAGCACCATCCACTTCATCTTTATAGGAAGCACAAAGTAAAGCCTCACCTCTGCCTCCGGCATCAAAAGACCAAGCATCAGATACATAGCTATAAGTATATAGTACATAGTCAGATTGATGGATACATGTGTCACTGCAAATGCAAGCATTCCTACTATATCATACAGCAAAAAGCCTCCGAAAAAGTACACATTCATCCTAAAAGAGCCAAGATATGACTCCATGCTGTCTCCAAGCGTCCACAGACAGAATATAAATAAAAGCTGTAAAAATGATATGCTGCCGCTCGGCACAAAAATCCAGCTTATAAGACGCCATACCTGTCCGTGCAAAATAGCAGAAGCTGAAAACTGCAGATAATAAAGGACAACATCTCCCTTTGTCAAAAGCAGCACACTGCCTATCAGATTCGCAGCGATAAATATTCTAGTGATATTCGGAATCGCTTTACTTCCATATTTTTGTTCTAGTTTGTTAAGCCAGTTCATACATTTTAGCAGACATGGTTCATTTCACTGCTGCTCACACCATTATGTGACAAGCAGTGGTTACATCACGATGCAATAAAACCACGTATCTGCATCCTCCTGTCATATTATTGCTGCCTTTTACACTATAGTGCAAAGGGCAGCGGTTATTACAAAATTTATTATGATAGTTAAATCATACTTTGTCAACGAGACTGCGAATTATTCACAAATTCTTTATAATTATAGTCATTGTAATTTGTCGATATCTGTCGTATAATAATCTCTGTTTTGATAATAGAACAATTATATATTTTAATAAGAAGAAAGATATATAAAAACATATAAGTAATACATTATGGAGGAACCACTATGGAAAATAACAGCTTACATAAGTTGGGCATTGATATCGGCTCAACAACCGTCAAGATTGCACTTCTTGATGCCGATGACAATATCCTCTTTTCCGATTATGAGCGTCATTTTGCAAATATACAGGAGACACTTGAGTCCCTTATCAGAAAGGCCTACGACAAGACAGGTGACCTTTCAGTTTGTCCTATGATAACAGGCTCCGGCGGACTCACTCTTGCAAAGCACCTTGAGGTGCCATTCGTACAGGAGGTTATAGCTGTATCTACCGCACTCACACACTATGCTCCACAGACCGATGTGGCAATAGAGCTAGGTGGCGAGGATGCCAAAATCATATACTTCGAGGGCGGCAACGTGGAACAGCGTATGAACGGCATATGTGCCGGCGGTACAGGCTCATTTATCGACCAGATGGCTTCTCTCATCCAGACAGACGCTACAGGACTAAATGAATACGCAAAAAGCTACAAGGCCATCTACCCTATCGCAGCCCGCTGTGGAGTATTTGCCAAAACAGATATCCAGCCTCTCATCAATGAAGGAGCCACACGCGAGGATTTATCCGCTTCAATCTTTCAGGCCGTGGTAAACCAGACCATCAGTGGCCTCGCCTGCGGTAAGCCAATCAAGGGACATGTTGCTTTCCTTGGCGGTCCTCTGCACTTTTTGTCTGAACTTAAATCAGCATTTATCAGAACCTTAAATCTCGATGACGAGCACACTATCGTTCCTGAGAACTCTCATCTGTTTGCAGCAATAGGCTCTGCATTAAACTATAAAGACAACTCTGTCACCACACTCTCATCCTTAATCGACCGCCTCTCAAACGGCATTAAGATGGAATTTGAGGTGGCACGTATGGAGCCTCTTTTTAAGGATCAGGCTGATTACGATGAATTTACAACGCGTCACGGCAACAATCACGTAAAGACCGGTGACCTTTCTACATACAAGGGCAACTGCTATCTCGGAATAGATGCAGGCTCAACCACCACTAAAATCGCTCTCGTAAGCGAGGACGGAGACCTTTTATACTCATTCTACAGCAACAACAACGGAAGCCCTCTCGCGACAGCCATCCGTTCTATCCAGGAGATTTACGCAAAGCTTCCTGAGGATGCACACATCGTACACTCCTGCTCTACAGGCTACGGAGAAGCTTTATTAAAGGCTGCTTTAAAATTGGACGACGGCGAAGTTGAGACTGTAGCCACTACTACGCAGCAGCATTCTTCGACCCAAAGGTAGACTGTATCCTCGATATCGGTGGACAGGACATGAAGTGCATCAAGATAAAGAACCAGACAGTCGACTCAGTACGGCTCAACGAGGCCTGCTCTTCGGGCTGCGGCTCATTTATTGAGACCTTCGCAAAGTCCTTAAACTACTCAGTACAGGATTTTGCAAAGGAAGCCCTTTTTGCAAAGAACCCTATCGACCTCGGAACCAGATGTACGGTTTTCATGAACTCAAAGGTAAAGCAGGCCCAGAAGGAGGGCGCATCTGTCGCAGATATATCAGCAGGACTTGCCTACTCAGTAATAAAGAATGCACTTTTCAAGGTTATCAAGCTTTCTGATGCAAGCGACCTCGGTGAAAATATTGTAGTCCAGGGAGGTACATTCTACAATGATGCCGTTCTTAGAAGCTTTGAAAAAATTGCAGGTGTACATGCCACAAGGCCTGATATCGCAGGTATCATGGGTGCCTTTGGTGCCGCACTCATCGCACGCGAGCGCCATGAGGCTGATTACAAGACAACAATGCTTACAATCGACCAGATAAACGAGCTCACCTACACCACAAAGCTCGCACGCTGTCAGGGCTGTACAAACCACTGTCTTTTAACTATAAACAAATTCTCCGACAACAGACAGTACATCACAGGAAACCGCTGCGAAAAGGGTCTGGGCAAGGAGAAGAACAAGGATAACATCCCAAATCTTTTTGAATACAAGAACAAGCGTATATTTGACTATGAGCCACTTGACCCAAAGGATGCTCCACACGGTACAGTCGGCATCCCAAGAGCCTTGAATATGTACGAGAACTATCCGTTCTGGGCTACATTTTTCAAACGTCTCGGCTTTTCTGTAGTACTGTCACCGCAGTCTACCAGAAAGATTTATGAGATGGGTATCGACTCCATCCCAAGTGAGTCAGAGTGCTACCCTGCAAAGCTCACACATGGTCATATAAGCTGGCTCATAAAACAAAATGTAGATTTTATTTTCTACCCGGCAGTGCCATATGAGCGCAAGGAGTTTCCTGATGCAAACAATCACTACAACTGTCCTATTGTCACATCATACTCTGAGAATATCAAAAACAACGTGGACGAGATTACCTCAGGCGAGGTTAAATTCATAAATCCGTTTATGTCATTTGAGAGTGAGGAAACTATCTCACAGCAGCTCGTAGCCACCTTCTCAAAAGGTGATTTCAACCTGCCTGAGTCACAGATTCGTGATGCAGTTGCCGCAGGCTGGAAGGAGCTTGCCATGACAAGGCTTGAGATACAGCGAAAGGGCGAGGAAGTGCTCGACTACATGGAAGACACCGGACGTCGCGGAATCGTGCTCGCAGGCCGTCCGTACCATGTGGACCCGGAAATCAACCACGGTATCCCTGAGCTCATCACAAGCTATGGCATCTGTGTGCTGACAGAGGACTCAGTATCCCATCTGGGCGAGCTTGAGAGACCTCTCATCGTCATGGATCAGTGGATGTACCACACCAGACTGTACTCAGCAGCCAACTTTGTAAAGACCCGTGATGACCTTGACTTAATCCAGCTCAACTCGTTTGGCTGCGGTCTCGATGCTGTCACAACCGACTGCGTAAACGATATCCTGACAGGCTCAGGCAAGATATACACCTGCCTGAAGATCGATGAGGTAAACAACCTGGGCGCAGCAAGAATCCGTATCCGCTCGCTCCTTGCCGCCATAAGAGTCAAGGAAACCAAGCATGAAAAGCGTGACTTAAAACCGTCTAACTACGAGCGTGTTGTATTCACCGAGCAGATGAAAAAGGACAACTACACCATCATCTGCCCTCAGATGTCACCTATACACTTTGACCTTCTCGTGCCAGCCTTTAAGGCAGCCGGCTACAATATGGTCATACCGGATATCCCTGCAAGGGAATGTGTGGACGTGGGACTTAAGTTCGTAAACAACGATGCCTGCTACCCTTCACTCATTGTCGTAGGACAGATTATGGCAGCCGTCAAATCAGGCAATTATGATATGACACACACAGCCATCCTCATCTCACAGACAGGTGGCGGATGCCGTGCAACAAACTACATCGGCTTTATCCGTAGAGCCCTCGAAAAGGCCGGATATCCTGATGTGCCTGTTATCTCAATCAACATGGTTGGTCTCGAGAAAAACCCGGGCTTTAAGTTTACTCCAAGCCTCATCCAGCACGGACTGTATGCACTTGAGTTTGGCGATATCTTTATGCGCTGTCTCTACAGGGTACGTCCTTATGAGAAAGAGCCTGGAAGTGCCAATGCACTCCATGAGAAGTGGAAAAAGAGAGTCATCGACTTTGTCGGCAACACAAAGATGCTCTCTCACAAGAAATACAAAAAGATGTGCCGCGAAATCATAAGGGATTTCGACAATCTGCCTATGACAGATGAGGTTAAGCCGCGTGTCGGCGTGGTCGGTGAGATTCTCGTCAAATTCCTGCCTGCAGCAAACAACTATGTGGTTGACCTGCTCGAAGCTGAAGGAGCCGAGGCTGTAGTGCCTGATCTGACTGATTTCTTACTCTACTGCTGCTACAACACGAATTTCAAGGCTGACTATCTTGGTGCTTCTAAGAAAGCAAAGTTTATGAATAACCGCCTTATCTCATTCTTCGAGTGGCTCAGAAAGGATGCTAGGGATGAGCTGGCTAAAAGTAAGCACTTTGAGCCAACCGCTCACGTGCAGGATCTCGCAGAGTATGCTTCTCCTATCGTTTCGTGTGGTAATCAGACCGGTGAGGGCTGGTTTTTGACAGGTGAGATGCTTGAGCTCATCAATGAGGGCGTCACAAACATCATCTGTGCGCAGCCTTTTGCATGCTTACCGAACCATATTGTGGGTAAGGGAGTTATAAAGAGAATCAGACATGATCATCCGGATGCCAATATCGTGGCTATCGATTATGATCCGGGTGCTTCTGAGGTAAACCAGCTGAACCGTATTAAGCTGATGCTTTCTACAGCACAGAAGAAGCTTAAGAAGTAAAAAATTCGCCCATGCATTCATGCATGGGCGTTGTTGGTTTTCGTATGCAATTCTACAGACTCTAAGCAGCTTCGTATATGCGGGCAAGGGCAAAAAGCCTCGGCTGCGCCGGGTTCTGTCTTTGGTAACTTTCTACTTTTATATGTGCATATGTTGCTCGTTGCACTCGCTATATGCTTGCTAGCTAGGACAGATGCTTCAAAATCTCATCATACTGGGTATACATCTTCTGCACTTCATTTTCCAGTGTATAGTAG
>ENA-OQED01000015-OQED01000015.1-human-gut-metagenome-genome-assembly--contig:-NODE-15-length-67176-cov-1.484929_pt1 | contig 67176 bp, 64 predicted proteins | sample MGYA00242790_ERZ504625 | MGnify/ENA primary metagenome ERZ504625 (study PRJEB26092, sample SAMD00036345) | human gut metagenome | host: Homo sapiens | study: EMG produced TPA metagenomics assembly of...
CCGGCACTTTGGGAAGCCGGGAATAGAGAAGCGTTTGTGGAATTTAAGCTGCGATATTGCAGTGGAGCATATGATCGACGGGATCTACCACCGCTCAGTCCGATATTCCAGAAGTCTTCTCCGGAGGGAAACCTACCGTCTTCTGGAAAAGGAAAAGAAGACGCTGAATGCAGAGAGGATATACAAGCTCCTGAAAGAAGAATTTCTGAAGGAAAAAGAACTGGCGCGGCTGGAAAAAGAGTTCTACGTGGACGACCACAGATACTGGGTCAACCAGCAGCCGAATCAGAAACCCAATCCCCTGATGAGCAAAAAATGGGGAGATATCAGCGATGGGATCGAGACAGATCTGGAGACCTTTTCCAGAGAGTCAGGAGAGCAGGACGGAGATTTTCTGGACCAGCTGAAAATAGAGAACCGGGAACGATATGATTATCGGGAATTTCTGCGGAAGTTTGCAGTATTTCGGGAAGAACTGACTGTAGATCCGGACAGCTTTGATTATAATTTTTATACCTACGGGCTTTCCCTTTACGGGAATATGCCGCTGATCGAACCCCTGGAAACCAGAGAAGTGAAAAAAGTTTCGGAATTTGTCATTGTGATCGATACCTCTATGTCCTGTTCAGGAGAACTGGTACAGAGATTTCTGGAGGAAACCTATGGGATCTTGAGCGACAGCGGGAATTTTTTCCGGAAGGTAAATATACACATCATTCAGTGTGACGAGAAGGTACATTCAGATGTGAAGATCACCGGCAGAGAAGAACTGCAGGATTACATGGATAGTCTGGAGCTTTACGGCGATGGGGGCACAGATTTTCGCCCGGCTTTTGCTTATGTGGAAGAGCTGATGGAAAAACGTGAGTTTGAAAATCTGAAGGGCCTGGTGTATTTTACAGACGGATACGGGATTTTTCCGGCAAAGATGCCGCCATACCGGACAGCATTTGTATTTATGGAGCAGGAGCCTGAGGATGTGGATATCCCGGCCTGGGCCATGAAGCTGGTGATCACGGAGGATGAACTGGAGGATAAGCGGGATACGTCGATAAAGTAATCCGCCGCAGGCAGGAAATGAGATATTTTGGATCAGAGAAACGTGCAGCCGTGAGACGAAGAGAAGCATACAGAAGGAGACAATAAGAAGACCATGAATATCAAACGAGCAAAACAGGAGATCAGAGATCCATAGAAGCATATCTTGCAAAAGACGAATTCGGTGAGTATCGGATCCCGGCGATCCGACAGAGACCGATCCTTCTTATGGGCCCTCCGGGAATCGGAAAGACACAGATTATGGAACAGATAGCAAGGGAATGCGGGATTGCTCTTGTTTCCTATACCATTACCCACCACACCAGGCAGAGTGCTGTGGGACTTCCTTTTATTGTAAAAAAGAATTATGGTGAGGAAGAATTTTCTGTCACGGAATATACCATGAGTGAGATCATTTCGTCCGTTTACGACAAAATGGAAAAAACAGGTCTGAAAGAAGGCATCCTGTTCATTGATGAGATCAACTGCGTATCTGAAACACTAGCGCCGATGATGCTGCAGTTCCTTCAGGGAAAAACCTTCGGAAACCAGAAGGTGCCGGAAGGCTGGGTAATCGTCACAGCAGGCAACCCGCCAGAATATAACAAATCCGTCCGGGAATTCGATGTGGTCACTCTGGACCGTATCAAGAAGATCGATGTGGAGGCAGACTTTGATGTATGGAAGGAATACGCCTATCAGCAGGGAATTCATCCGGCGGTGATCTCCTATCTGGAGCTTCGCAGAAAAAATTTCTACAGGGTGGAGAATACTGTAGATGGAAAGATTTTTGCTACAGCCAGAGGCTGGGAGGATCTTTCCCGTCTGATCCAGGTTTATGAGATCCTTGGAAAAACCGTAGACCGTGAGGTGGTCAGTCAGTACATTCAGCACAGGATGATCGCGAAGGATTTTGCAGGCTATCTGGCTCTTTATTATAAGTACAGAACGGACTATAAAGTGGAGGACATCCTGAAAGGAAAGTGGGATCCCATTACTCTGGGTAAGATCCGCACAGCCTCTCTGGACGAGCATTTGAGCATTGTAAGCCTTCTCAACGGAAAACTCAGCGAGCTTTTTACAGAATGCTATCTTACCGATGCCTACCTCACGAAACTGTATGATTATATGGTGTACTTCAGAGAAGATCAGGACAGCCTCACAGCAAAAAATCTCATGGAAAAAGCAGAGGCGGATCTTGAAAAGGACAAAAAGAGTGAGCTTCTTACAAAACAGCAGGAGCGTATACAGAAACGTGTTGTGTCATTCTTTGAAAATGCGTCCGGATTGAAATCAACCTCGGGATCAATCGGATCGGAATTAATCGGATCAGATAAAACCGGATCAGGTTCAAAGCTGGCAGGAGGCGGAAGTGCCGCAGCAGAATCGGAAGTTCCATCATCAAACCGGAACTATGAGTTTGTGAAAGCCCTCTTTGAATCCGAAACCGAAGCCTACGAAAACCGAACTGACGAAATATCCTTTACTCTTCAGAACGTCTTCGACTTCATGGAAGCTGCTTTTGGGGACAGCCAGGAAATGGTGGCATTTATCACAGAACTGAATGCCAACTATTATAGTCTCTGGTTCATTCGGGAGAACGGTTCTGACCAGTATTACAGGCATAATAAAGGTCTTCTTTTTGACGACCGCCAGAAAATGCTTCTGGGCCAGATGGAGGAAGTAGAAAACATTCTCAATAATGGAATAAAATAATATGTCTTACCAATTTATTATTTACTATTGATTAAATTGGGGAATTATCGTATAATATTTACTATAAAAGTCCGGAAAATAGAGAGGGCAAATAGTCAAAATGCACAGACTGGCTGAATGGCTGCAGAGCGATCATCTGGTGCAGAACTGCATGATGACTGAGAATGGTAAATATCCACTTGTCTATATTCCGGGATTTTTATGTAAAGGAAGGCAACACAATAATAAAGGAAGGCGGCCGAAACGGACGACATGTTTACAAAGATTACAGAAGAACGAGCATTTGACGGAATATTAGCGCAGATCATAGAAAATATCCGGCGGGGAGAACTGAAGCCGGGGGACACTTTACCTGCGGAACGTGTTATGGCAGAATCACTGGGAGTTTCCAGACCTGCTGTCCGTGAAGTCCTGCGGGCACTGGAGCTGATGGGAATTGTCACAACGGTCCGCGGCGGAGCCAACTATATTACCGAGAATATGGATCAGTGGCTTTCTGCACCACTGGCCCTTCTTTTTCAGCTGAATAACAGCCATGTACAGCAGGTACAGGAACTTCGTTCTGCGCTGGAGCAGGAGGCTGCGCTTCTTGCAGCTGGGAATTGTACGGAGAAGGATGCATTAGATCTGCGTTCCATCCTGGCACAGCTGGAGAGCTCAGAGGACGAGAAAGCCCGTGCAGGTCTTGATAAGAAGCTTCATACGAAGATTGGCAGGATCGCAGGGAATCCTATGATCTACAATGTCCTGGATGCGGCAGCGCAGCTGACTGAGGAGATCATTTCCGGCACCCGAGCCTATATTATGCAGAAACATAATTCCGCTCTGGAGGTGGATGAGCAGCACAGAAGGCTGGTGGAAGCCATTATTTCCGGAGACCGGAACCAGGCGGAGAAGCTGATGCGCGAACATATGGAAACCATTGAGAAATATATACTGGAGATTGCGCAGCAGCAGGGGGGAGAACAGCCTTGTATTTCATCGCTGATCCACCTGAAAAAATTAAATAAAATTTCAGTAAAAATCCCGTTAATCTGGTAAGACCACTATTGATTTTGGTAAGACCACGTGCTATAATAGGGACTGTATTGGTAATACCAAAAAAGTTTGATATTATGGCAGCATCCTGAAGGCTTCATGACGAGACAGCATAAGATGAGACAGCGTAAGTTGGGACAGCATGAGACTAGACAGCGTAAGGTAAGATAGCATGAGGCAGGACAGCATAAGACGAGACAGCACAGGATGAAGGTTACTGTACCCCTGCAGTATTATATAAAGTATGCAGCAGGCCACAGCGTGGGCGGTAACCTGCCGGAAATATCAGGAGAAAGGACTTGCGATTATGGGATATGTAAAATGGAGTTATGACACACTGAACCATTTCTGCGGAGACGTTTTTAAAGCGTTTGGCTTTTCTGAGGAAGAAGGAAGCATCATTAAAGATGTTCTTCTGACTGCTGATCTGTATGGGATCGAGAGCCACGGAATGCAGAGGATGGTTCGTTACCATAAAGGAATCGAGAAGGGGACTATTCATCCCCAGGCGAAACCGGAAGTTGTTTTTGAAACACCGATTTCTGCCGTGATAGACGGACATAATGGAATGGGCCAGCTGATCAGCCATTTTGCCATGGAAAAGGCAATTGAGAAGGCAAAGACAACTGGTGTGGGAATCGTAAGTGTACGAAATTCCAACCATTTCGGTATTGCAGGATATTATGCGAACATGGCCTGCCATGAAGGCCTTCTTGGAATGGCATGTACCAACTCCGAGGCGATCATGGTACCGACTTTTGGAAGAAAGGCTATGCTGGGCTCCAACCCGATCGCAGTCGCTATGCCTGCAGACCCGTATCCGTTTTTCTTTGACTGTTCCACAACAGTTGTAACCAGAGGTAAACTGGAAATGTATAATAAGATGGGCAAGCCTCTTCCGGATGGCTGGGCACTTGACAAAAACGGTCATGCCAGCAATAATGCACCGGATGTACTTGCAAACATCGTAGCCAAGAAGGGCGGCGGAATCATGCCTCTTGGTGGAAACGAGGAAGTCAGCGGAAGCCATAAGGGATATGGCTATGGAATGCTCTGTGAGCTGTTCAGCTCTATTCTTTCCATGGGCGTTACCTCCGACAAATGCTGTACATTCCCGGACAAGACCGGTATCTGCCATGGATTTATGGCGATCAACCCGGCGTCATTCGGAGATCCGGATGCGATCCGCAAGCATTTTTCAGAATATCTTGAGGCGCTTCGGGAGAGTCCGAAGGCAGACGGTCAGGACAGGATCTATACACACGGCGAGAAAGAGGTAGCTGCTGAAAAAGACAGAAAAGAGAATGGCATTCCGGTCAACGACAATACCATGGTAGAGCTTGCTGATCTCTGCAGTTATCTGAAGCTTGATTTTGGCTCTTATTTTGAAGGCTATGAGCTTCCGAAGGACAGTAAATTCTTCAATGGTAATTATTAATTCAGGTAATCCTTTTGAAATGAAATATATCATAATTATCCAAGGAGGAAAAGAAAATGGATTATGCAAAAGAGTCATTAAGACTGCACGGAGATTGGAAAGGTAAGATCGAGGTTGTTACAAGAGTGCCGGTTGAGAATAAAGACGACCTTTCTCTTGCATATACACCAGGTGTAGCTCAGCCTTGCCTTGAGATCCAGAAAGATATCAATAAATCCTACGAGCTTACAAGAAGATGGAATATGTGTCTTGTTGTAACAGACGGTTCCGCAGTTCTTGGTCTTGGTGACATCGGACCGGAAGCCGGTATGCCTGTAATGGAAGGTAAATGTGTACTGTTCAAGGCATTCGGCGATGTAGACGCATTCCCGCTTTGCATTAAGAGCCATGATGTAGACGAGATCGTAAATACTATTTACATGATCTCCGGATCCTTCGGTGGTGTTAACCTTGAGGATATCTCTGCTCCGAGATGCTTTGAGATCGAGAAAAAACTGAAAGAGAAATGTGATATTCCGATCTTCCACGATGATCAGCACGGAACTGCAGTTATCACACTTGCAGGTCTGACAAACGCTCTGAAGGTTGTCGGAAAGAAGAAAGAGGATGTTCGTATCGTTATGAACGGTGCAGGTGCAGCTGCTATCTCTATCTGCAGACTTCTTCTGAAAGCTGGCTTCAAGGATGTTACACTCTGCGATAGAAAGGGTGCCATCTATGAGGGACGTACAGAAGGAATGAACCCGGTTAAGGAAGAGATGAGCAAGCTCACAAACCTTCAGAAGAAACAGGGATCTCTTGCAGAGATGCTGGTTGGCGCGGATGTATTTATCGGTGTTTCCGCTCCTGGAGCAGTTACAACAGAGATGGTTAAGACCATGAACAAAGATGCCATCATCTTCGCATGCGCAAATCCGACACCGGAGATCTTCCCGGATGACGCAAAAGCAGGCGGAGCAAAGGTTATCTCCACAGGAAGAAGTGACTTCCCGAACCAGATCAACAACGTTCTTGCATTCCCTGGAATCTTCCGTGGTGCATTTGATGTAAGAGCAAGTGATATCAACGATGAGATGAAGATCGCAGCTTCCAAGGCTCTTGCAGATCTGATCACAGATGAGGAGCTTTCTCCGGAGTATATCATTCCGAGGCATTCGACAAGAGAGTCGGACCGGCTGTCGCAAAAGCAGTAGCAGAGGCAGCAAAAGCAACAGGCGTAGCACGTATCTGATCTTAAGCGCCTGATACGAACCAAAACAGCCCTTCATTAAGAAGAATATATCAGACACCCGTACTCTGTAACCCGGTACGGGTGTCTTTTTGTTTCCCGGCAGGTGGTATTACCCTTTGACAAATGTCCTCGCAGTGAGTACAATAGCAAAAGAATATGATAGGAGGTTAAGCACAGCATGAAACTATGGGAAGCTAATATACGAAAAGTAGTGCCGTATACTCCTGGCGAGCAGCCAAATGAGAGAGGCATGATCAAACTGAATACAAACGAGAATCCATATTCACCGGCTCCGGGTGTGGAGAAGGCGCTGAAGGCCCTTGATGCCGATACCCTGAGACTTTATCCGGATCCGACAGCAGGAGACCTGGTACACAGTATTGCCGCGTTCTACGGCCTGAAGGATGAGCAGGTATTTACAGGCGTTGGTTCCGATGACGTACTGGCTATGTGTTTTCTCACATTTTTTAATTCAGAGAAACCGATCCTGTTCCCGGACATCACTTATTCTTTCTATGATGTATGGGCAGATCTTTTAAGGATCCCATATGAGCGCCCGGCATTAGATGAGGAGTTCCATATCCGTAAGGAAGATTATTTCCGTGAAAACGGCGGAATCGTATTCCCTAATCCCAATGCACCGACCGGCGTGGAAATGCCTCTTTCTGAGATCGAGGAGATCGTGGCAAAGAATCCGGAGAGTATCGTGATCGTAGATGAGGCGTACGTGGATTTCGGAGCAGCATCCGCACTGCCGCTGATCGAAAAATATGATAATCTGCTTGTTGTGCAGACCTTCTCCAAGTCCAGATCCCTTGCAGGAATGCGTATCGGATATGCCTTCGGAAATCCGGAGCTGATCAAATATCTCAATGATGTGAAATATTCCTTTAACTCCTATACCATGGATCGTACTACCATCGCGGCTGGTGTGGCATCTATGGAGGATAAGGCATATTTTGAGGAATGCTGCCATAAGATCATTACAACAAGAGAGTGGACAAAGGCAGAGCTCAGGAAGCTTGGATTTTCCTTCCAGGATTCCAGATCCAACTTTATCTTTGCCACACATGAGAGCTGTCCGGCCAAAGAGCTTTTCGCAGCACTGAGGGAGAAACATATCTATGTAAGATATTTCCCGAAGGACAGGATCGACAATCATCTTCGTATCACCATGTACCGATGAGGAGATGAAAAAGCTGGTAGAATTCCTGACGGAATATCTGCAGAAATAACAATTAAGGAGGTACTATGGAAGTACTGGTACAATGGTTTTCACACCACCTTGCACAGTTTATCTCTCCCGAGGAGCTGTGTTCATCATTTCTATGATCCCGATACTGGAGCTTCGAGGCGGCCTTCTGGCAGCTTCTTTGCTGAAGATATCGGCTGCGAAGGCACTGCCGATCTGTATCGTGGGAAATATTATTCCGATTCCGTTTATCCTGCTTTTTATCCGGCAGATCTTTAAATGGATGAAAAAAACAAAGACGTTCAGAGGTCTGATCACAAAGCTGGAAAACAGAGCTATGGGAAAGAGTGACCAGATCAAGAGATATGAATTTCTTGGACTTTTGCTGTTTGTGGGAATTCCTCTTCCGGGCACAGGAGCCTGGACAGGTGCACTGATCGCCTCTCTTCTTGAGGTGGATATCAAAAAATCCTCCATTGCGATCCTGTGCGGACTTTTTATGGCAAGTGTCATTATGTATATTGTTTCTTATGGAATTGTAGGAAATGTAGTGCATTGATCGATCGCAGAGAAGGAATGTCTTTTTGGTCGAGATCGGATTGAAAATAAAGAAATCCCTTACCGGATCTGTAAAATGATATGTGTTCTGTATTCCGGAAACATATCAGAGATCGGTAAGGGATTTCTTTATGTGTTTTTACATATCAGGCAGAGGTATACCGAGAAGATCCTTACATAAATCTGCGCTTCAGCATGTCCGCGTTTAAAGCGTATTTCAGAGCTGTATCCCTGGTGATACGGCCTTTTTTATATAATTCCAGAAGGCTCTGGTCCATAGAACGCATCTGCTCCTGACCGGATGTGGAGATCACGCCTTCGATTTGGTGTACTTTATTGTCGCGGATCATATTGCGGATGGCAGGAGTCAGGCGCATGATCTCGAAAACAGGAATGTTGCGTCCGTCCACATCCGGGATCAGCTGCTGGGAGATCACAGCCTGAAGGACCATGGAAAGCTGGAGGGCGATCTGATGCTGCTGGGATGGCTCAAACACGTCCATGATGCGTTCGATGGTGTTGGCTGCTCCCAGAGTATGCAGGCTGGAAAGGACAAGATGACCGGTTTCCGCAGCGGTCATGGCAGTCTGGATGGTTTCATGATCACGCATCTCTCCAAGAAGGATTACATCCGGGCTCTGGCGTAGTGTGGCACGAAGAGAAGTCAGATAGCTTTCGGTGTCGGTACAGATCTCGCGCTGGCTGACGATACAGCGATCATGGCGGTGGAGATATTCCAGAGGATCCTCCAGAGTGATGATGTGGCCTTCCCGGGTATGGTTGATCCGGTCGATCAGGCAGGCCATAGTGGTGGATTTACCGCTTCCGGCAGAACCGGTAACAAGGACCATGCCACGGGTATAGTCGGAGATATTCATCACATCCTCCGGAATGGAAAGCTCTGCAGGATCCGGCAGCCGGAAGGCGATCACGCGGATCACGGCAGCCAGGGAACCACGCTGCTTGTAGGCATTGACACGAAATCTGGAAACACCGGGAATGGAAAAAGAAAAGTCATCATCACCGGTTTCCATAAGACGGGATATATCGCGGTTTTCCGCAAGGCCGTAAATGGTGCGGAGTAAATTTTCTGTCTGATCAGGCATCAGCTGTCACCACGGTCCAAAAGATGACCGTCGATCTTTTCTGCCAGGGGGCGGCCTGCGATGATAAAGATATCAGAGACACGCCGGTTGGCAGCTTCTGCTAAAAATTCAGGAATAGGGGTATCCATAGGTTTATTCTCCTTTAAATACATTCTGGTGGTTGTCAGGTTGCCAGGATCCGGTAAGCTCTGTGTTCCATTGCAGGATCTGATAAGCGGAAGAGCTTTTTTTCTGCGGGTAAAAAATCTCAAGCACTACAGAAAGCTGTTGTGTCTCGGAAATTCCAACGGAAAAGGAAAGGGTGTGGCTGTGGGAATCCCAGCTGAGATCGTCTCTTGTGTCCGCAAGCTTTTGTATCATGGAAAAATATCTGGTCTCATCGGAAGCTTTTTCCCTGTATTGCTCCAGATCATCACGGATTTCTGAAACGGTTTCCGTGGCGCTTGCGCAGCCGGTGTAATAATTTTCGGTCTGTTCCATAGAATGTCTGGCTGTGTTAAGACTGGATCTGGAGCTTCCAAGAGTAAGCAGAGCAAGTACACAGAGACACAGCACAGAGAAGATAAGAAACAGGGAAGGAATGCCGACAGTTACAAAAAACGTATGCTTCTGTTTCAATGTACAGCCTCCCTTCTGTAGTCATCGACAGGAAAACGCAGGGTGATCCGGTAAAGCTCACTGCAGTTGGAAAGCTGCCGGAAAGAAAGCTCGCCGGATTTTTCTGAAGAAGAAATATCTGTTTCCAGGATCATTTCACAGGCTGCTTCTCCAGAAGAGCAGCGCTGCCAGTTACGGTCATAATACCAGATCAGGTTGGTGTTCTTTTTGATACCCCCCGGAAGCAGGGAGAGGAACTGTTCATCGGTTCCGTCAGTGCCTTCCAGTATCTCGCCCACGGAGGTTGTGAGAGCCTGGATCTGGTTCCACTGTTCTGCCTGGAGCCGGTTTTTCCGTGCTGCCGCGAAGATCTGGATGCAGGCAGCTGAGGAAAGTGACAGAAACAAAAGGGCAAGGATCATTTCCATCAGAAAAAGGCTGGTACCGGAATTATGTCTTGATTCTTTCATGATGCCTCCTTTTTGCCAGTGCGATGAAGCAGGAATTCCGAGCAGACTCCCGTGGTACTTTCCAGGGAAAAGTGGTAAAAACCATTTTCCATTTCCGAAAACCGGAAATCGGAAAGCTGTGAGATGACGGTTCCTGCATCGGAACTGGCCTGAGAGCCTTTTGCAGTGAAAAGCTCCATCAGACTGTCATTCTTCAGGTAAATATACGTGATATATTCTTTTCCTTTGATATCGTCCCGGAAACAAAGGGCAGGAATATCATCCAGGGAACCGGAAAAGATCTCATCGCCGCGGTCATGCTGCCGGAATTTGGTAGTCAGATAAGTTGCTGCTGTCCCAAGCTCGGAATCGGAGTCAGTCTGTTTCACAGTCTGCTGGTAAATCCGGGCGGAAAATAGCAGCATCAGTATAAGGAACAAAACAAAAACACCGAAAAGAAGAAGCGAAAAAAGAGAAGAAACGGAATGTCCGGTGTTCTTCCGGTGATTCATGAGGCATTCCCTCCTTTCGCACTGCCGGACAGAGCGATCACGCTGATAGACGGCAGGAGATTGGAACCGTTAGGAACATACTCTACTACGAATTTGGTTTTGTCATAAGTGATATGATAATCCAAGAGAAGCTGGGACAGGCTTTCGGGATATGTGCCTGTGAGGGCATAGGTGCGGATGGCACCGTTTTTCAGTGCCTGTTCCAGAGCATCCTGTTCTTTGTGTACGGCCTGATCGGAGGTGCTGCTGACACCTGCCACAAACAAGGTGCAGGATAAAACCAGAAGCAACGCCGGAAAGAGAAGAAAAAATGCTCTGAGAAATTTTGTTCTGCGGCTTTCAAAAAGTTCCATGCGGTCACCACCTTACATTGCAAAATCTGAGAGGATCCCCAGAAGCGGCATCATGACGGATAAAAGGACTAGCCCCACAAGAAGAGACAGCAGGATCACGATGGTAGGCTCCACAATGGAGACTGCCTGTGAGATCAGATCTATGGATCTTTCGGTGTACTGCCGGGAAAGCCTGCGGAAGGTTTCGTCACTGGAACCGGAATAGAAGGATATCGTGATGAGACGGCCTTCCATGCCGCCGAAAAGACCGGATTCTGTAAGAGCCCTGGAAAAAGTTTCTCCGCTATCCAGGATAGAGGAAGCCTTCCGGAGTCTTTCGAGTATCACCGGCTGTGAGATCAGATCCTTTGTAAGCTCCAGGCTGGTTTCCGGGGAAAGTCCGCTCCGAAGCCCCAGGGAAAGGCCCTGGGCCAGACGACTGTAATCCATGGCAACTGGGATCTCACGGAAAAACGGGAGATGGATGGCCATTTTTCGCAGCTGGCTGTGACCTTTTTCCGTAAGACTGAAAAACAGGATGCAGCCAATGAGAGCTACGGCGAAGATCAGAAAAATAGAGGAATACCGGCTGATCACGTTGCCTGCATTCAGAAGTCCCCGGGAAACCCCGTTCATTTCCATTCCCATCTGGTTAAATACCTGTTGAAATACCGGCAGGACTTTTATCAGAAGGACCAGGATCACAACAGCCATCATGCCAAGCATGAGCAGCGGGTAAGTGACTGCAGACCGTATCTGTCCTGAGATTTCTTCCTCCTGTTCATAGTGGGAACTGAGACTTTCCATGATCTCATCCAGGCAGCCGGTTTCCTCACCGGTCCGGACATAGGCGGTCATGGATGTGGGAAAGATCCCGGATTCGTCAAGAGCCCGGGAAAGAGAACCGTTTTCTTCCACAGAACGGATCAGGGGTGTGAGGATCTGCCGGTCTGCATCGGTCTTGCTTTCGTCACAGAGGATGTGAAGTCCTTCAGCTGTGGATATGCCGGAATGCAGAAGCATTCCCATCTGCCCGCAGAAACTGGATAATTCCCGGGCTGTCAGTTTGTTTTTCATAATAATGTCTCCTTTAGCGGGTCAGCGCGTGAACTGTACCGTATAATTGCTTTCATCACCGATATATTCCTGGATTGCTTCATCACCATCACTGTTGGCGTCAAAGGTGGGATCCATCAGTTTCCAGGTGTCTCCGTCAAAAGATACTGCCTTTGTCACCCAGCCTCTGCCACGGATATAAACATCGATCCATGCATGCTTCACATCACCGGAATAGCCGATCTGAAGCTTGCAGGGAATGTCCTGGCTGCGGAGCATTGCAGTAGTCAGTGCAGCGTAATCGAAACAGATCCCTGTGCCGGTGTTTAAAGTATCATCTACATCAGGAAGATAACCGGCTTCGACAGAATCAGCTTTGTCATAATCGTAGGAAATATGACTGGTAACATATGTATAGAAGGTTTTCAGGATGTCGATGTCGGTCATGTCCTCTTTGACAAGAGCGGCTGCCAGTTTGCAGGCTTCACTTTTGGAAGAAAAGTCCACGTACTGGTTTGGATACAGAAACGGAAGAAATTCATTCTGAAGCTTTACTGTGAGCATTTCCGTGTAAAGGGCGGCATACTGGTTTCCATCTACCTGCTGATAGCAGGTGATGAGATACTCACCGGAGCCTTCGGAAAAAGGAAGTACCGCCTGTTCATCTGGTTCCAGAAAATAGGAATAGACCACACCGGAGGGAGCGGTAAGCTGAATGTTCATGCGGGAATCATCGGAATCGGATTCTGCAGTCAGATATCCCTGATCCTGATTGGAAATATCCAGGATCAGAGGGGAGCTGCCCAGTGTTTTTTTGCCGGGGGCCTCCGGGGTGAGGACTCTGGCCGGAGAATATACCGGAGGTTCTTCATCGGAGGAAGGAGAATTTCCACAGCCTGCCAGCAGGATTCCGAAAAGCAGCCATACAAAAAAGAGACGGACTGGTAAAAATTTTGACATAGTTTCCGTTCTCCTGTTATATCATGCTTTCTTTTTGAACAGTATAGCAGATTCCGTGAAAAAAAGACAGGAGCAAGGCTCAAAAATGTAGGTGAAAATGTTGACATTTCAGGGAAAAAAACATATACTATGCATATAAAGGCAAACCTGTTGAAAGACGGGGACGCAAAGCCATGGGTCTAAGGTCCGAAGGATGACTATGACAGCCGGTTGCCGCATTAAATTCCGATTTAATGACGTATTCAGATAACATCTATGAACAAGAATCTGTGTGTTAATGCGGCCGTTTATTTCGTTAGAATAAGCGGCTTTTTTGATGCCTAAAATCCGGTTTAGGTTGGAAACTGAAACGTCGGCTTTCAGAAAGGTGTGAATGATATGAAAAGAACAGATATCCATAAAATTTTTACAGGCAGGAAAAAAGCTTTAGCAGGATGCCTTGCAGCTGTTATTGTACTGGCAGGTGGCTTTAATGTCTGGCAGTCGTCACAGGTTCCGGAATTTCCGGATTTTACAGATCCGGTAGTGGAGACTACCATCACAGAGGACGACACTCCACTTGCTTCAAAACCGAAGGTGACTACCAAAACGACTTCAAATACCAAGACAACCAGAAAAAAAAGTTAGGCTGAAAAAAGCGGCGACCAAGACTTATACCAAGAAGCTTCCGACTACCAATAAGAAGAGTACGACCACAAAGAAAACAAACAGAAATACAACCGTAAAAACATTAAAGACAGTTAAGACTGCAACAACACAGAAATACACAAAGAAATCAAAAACAGCCGTTCAGACACGGAAAGTAACTACAACCATTCAGACGACCACAACAGTCATGGTGGCTTCAGCTACTGCCGGCAAAGCGAATGCAGCTTCCACAAAAAAAGTAGAAAGCATCAACATGGACAGCAAATATTCAGTAAGCAATATTGCTTCCATTGCACCGAAGATGGACAGCAGGGTGCTCAAAGCCTACAAGAAGCTTGGATTTACTGTAACGATCGATCCGTCTGTTAACTACGGAGGCTGCTTTAACGCACATTCAAGAAGCATCATCCTTCGTTTTGAGAATGAGACAATCTACCATGAACTGGGACATTTCCTTGCTTTTGTTGCGGGAAACGTAGACAGAACAAGTGATTTTGCCGCAGTTTATAACAGCGAAAAATCCAAATTTACAGGTATCAACAGAAGCTATGCAACGCAGAACAGTTCAGAATATTTTGCAGAATCAGTGCTTGAGTATGTAACAAGTCCGTCAACACTTAAGAGACAGAGACCAAAAACGTATGCAGCGATCGTGGCGGCTCTGAATAAAATTACCGATGAACGTATCCAGAGGGTCATGGATATATACGGACCGTTCTGGAGCTAAAAAAGAAGCATACAGGAACGTTGGATCTGTCCGGGAAGAGATCTCCCGGGCAGATTTTTTTCTTTTTTGTGAGAAAAGTATAAAAAAAATGTCGATAAATATTTCTTGCAATAGACTCTATAAGGTGTGTATAATGAAACATAAGCTGAAAACACGCTTTCATTCAAAAAAAAGTGCAGCCATGTCAGGTTGTATCTGATTCCATAAACAACAAATATATAATTTATCAGATTTAAGAATAGAGGATTTAATATGAGAGAAAAGTATGAATCATTATCTCTGGCGGTGCTGAAGGATCTGGCAAAGGCGAGAGGGATGAAGGGAATTTCTACTCTGAGAAAACCGGCACTGATCGAGCGGATGCTGGAGGAGGACGCCAAAGAGTCCGACAGAGGAAATCCCGAAGAAGTACACAAAAGTACACCGGCAGAAAATACTGTAAAAGAAAAAAGCTATGATTCGGAAAAAACAGAATATCGTACCCGTCCGGCAGGGGAAGGACTTCAGGAGCAGCGGAAGGAATATCGTAGTGATAAGAATGAGCAGGAACACAGAAGCACAAATATCCGCAGAGAGTACAACCGTGAATATAACCGGGAAGCTACAAGGGAGAACGGGAATGTCCCGTCAGAATCCACCCAGCTGGACAGTGGTGAAAAGGCTAACGGGATCCTGGAGGTCCTTCCGGATGGATATGGCTTTATCCGATGTGAGAATTATATGCCGGGTGAGAACGACATTTATGTTTCTCCTTCCCAGATTCGCCGCTTTAATTTAAAGACAGGTGATATCATCCAGGGAAATATCCGCATCAAGACCCAGGGAGAGAAGTTCAGTGCCCTTCTCTACGTATCTTCCATTAACGGTTTTCATCCGAGTGAGGGACAGAGACGGTATAATTTTGAAGATATGACACCGATCTTTCCGAATGAGAGACTTGTCATGGAGCGTGCAGGCGGTACAACGGCTATGCGTATCGTGGATCTGATCAGTCCTATCGGAAAGGGCCAGCGAGGAATGATCGTATCTCCGCCAAAGGCAGGTAAGACAACCCTTCTGAAAGATGTTGCCAAGTCTATCCTCAGGAATAACAGAGATATGCATCTGATCATTCTTCTGATCGATGAGCGTCCTGAGGAGGTTACCGATATCAGAGAGGCGATCCAGGGACCGAATGTGGAAGTGATCTATTCTACATTTGATGAACTTCCGGAACATCATAAGAGAGTTTCCGAGATGGTTGTGGAGCGCGCGCGCCGTCTTGTAGAGCATAAACAGGATGTGATCATTCTTCTGGATTCGATCACACGACTTGCCAGAGCCTATAATCTGATCATCCCGCCAAGCGGAAGAACCTTATCCGGTGGTCTTGACCCGGCGGCTCTCCATATGCCCAAAAGATTTTTTGGCGCAGCCCGTAATATGCGCGAGGGCGGAAGCCTGACGATTCTGGCAACCGCACTTGTGGATACTGGAAGCAAGATGGACGATGTTATTTATGAGGAGTTCAAGGGAACCGGTAATATGGAACTTGTCCTGGATCGTAAATTACAGGAGAAACGGGTATTCCCGGCCATTGACATCCAGAAATCCGGAACCAGAAGAGAGGATCTGCTTCTCAGCAAGGATGAACAGGAAGCGGTTTATATTATGCGAAAAGCTCTTAACGGAATGAAAGCGGATGAGGCAGTAGAACAGATCCTGAATACCTTTGCCAGAACCAGGAACAATGCAGAACTGGTACAGACTGTAAAGAAACAGAAATTTTTATAAAGTCCTTGCATTTTAGGGAAAGCTATGTTATACTTAGCAAGCTGTTTAAAATGGAATTCGTCAATTGAATACGAATAATATTAAATATATAGAGAGGTGAAAATCATGAGAGAAGGAATCCATCCGAACTACTATCAGGCAACTGTAACCTGCAACTGCGGAAACACTTTCGTAACAGGTTCTACTAAAGAGGACATCCATGTTGAGATCTGTTCCAAATGCCATCCGTTCTACACAGGACAGCAGAAGGCTACACAGGCTCGTGGACGTATCGATAAGTTCAACAAGAAATACGGCCTGAATAAGTAATTATTGCGAATACAGGAAATGAGAAGGTTGAGGTTGGGAAATCTCAACCTTTCTTTAACTGAAAAATTTTTAATTTGCACAGGAGAGAATGAATGAGATCATCGAATATCGGCGGACAGGCGGTCATGGAAGGCATCATGATGCGCCACAAGGACAAATATTCTATCGCAGTGCGCCGCCCGGACCAGGAGATCGAGCTGAAGGTAGAGGATTATAAATGTATCTTCGGAAATCACGCATTTCTGAAGAAACCGATCATCCGTGGTGTGGTAAGCTTTGTGGATTCTCTTGTGGTAGGCACGAAATGCCTGATGTATTCTGCGGAGATCGCAGGAGACGAGGAAGATGAGGGAACAGTCAGGAAGAATGAGCAGCTTACAGAAGAAGAGCGTTCTGCAAAAAAAGCCAAAGAGGATAAGCAGTTCAAGTGGCTTCTTTACATTACGGTAGCTATCTCCATGGTGGTTTCTGTGGCTGCTTTTATGTTTCTTCCGTATGTACTGGCCAGTCTGATCCGAGGGGTAGGTGCTTCGGAATTTCTGGTCACCATAGTGGAAGCCTTTGTGAAGCTGGCACTGTTTATGGGATATATGTTCCTGATCTCCAGAATGAAGGATATCCAGAGGACATTTATGTATCACGGTGCGGAGCACAAATGTATCAACTGTGTGGAGCATGGTCTGCCTCTGACGGTAGAGAATGTGTTAAAGAGCTCCAGGCTTCATAAGCGCTGTGGAACAAGCTTTCTGTTTCTGGTCATGCTGGTAAGTATTGTGCTGCATTTTGTGTTTGTGGCGGTGCCGTTTTACTGGGTGAGACTGCTGGGAAGACTTCTCATGGTACCGGTAGTTGCGGGGATTTCCTTTGAGATCATCCAGTGGGCAGGAAGAACAGATAGTAAATTTGCGGACATTATGAGTAAACCAGGTCTTGCCATGCAGAAATTCACCACAAAGGAGCCTGCTGCAGATATGGCAGAGGTAGCCATTAAAGCAGTTGAGGCTGTTTTTGATTGGAGAGCTTATCTGAAAGAGGAATTTGACCTGGACATCCCATATGAGACAGAGGAGACAGAAAATGCAGACTCTTGAGTCCCTTCTGAAAAAAGGTACAACAATACTGAAAGATAACGGATTGGAAGAAGCCGGGCTGGATGCCTGGCTCCTTCTGGAATTTAAGACCGGAAAGAATCGGGCATATTATTTTGCGCATGGAGATGAACCGGTGTCTGATGAGACCGCAGCAGAGTATCTTACGCTGATCGACAGGCGGGCAGGACATATTCCTGTACAGCAGCTGACTCATCAGGCTTTTTTTATGGGCTATGAGTTTTATGTAAACGAAAACGTGCTGATCCCGAGACAGGATACGGAGACTCTGGTGGAAGAGGCATTGAAACACCTTGGGGATGTGGAAAAACCGGAGATCCTGGATATGTGTACCGGCTCCGGCTGCATCCTGCTCAGCCTTCTTCTGGAACGGCAGGATGCCTGTGGGACCGGTGTGGATGTTTCACCGGAAGCACTGGAAGTGGCAAAAAAGAATGCAGGTATTCTAAAGGTGGAGAACCGGGCGGATTTTGTGGAAAGCGATCTGTTCTCAGCACCGTATTTTTGTGAAAAAGGTGGAAAAGATAGTGGGAAATATGATATCCTTATTTCAAATCCGCCTTATATCGCAACAGAAGAAATTGAAACACTGATGGAAGAAGTCCGCCTTCATGATCCGAGGAAGGCCCTTGACGGAATGGAAGACGGGCTTTATTTTTACAGAAAGATCACAGCAGAGGCCGGAAGGTACCTGAAACCAGGCGGATGGCTTCTGTATGAGATCGGCTGCACCCAGGGGGAGGCGGTCAGTACAATGATGAAAGCAGCCGGTTTTACCGGGGTTCAGATCGTAAAGGATCTGCCGGGTCTTGACCGTGTGGTGCTTGGACAGAAACAGGAGGAAATACATGTTTGATAAACTGGATGATCTGCTGGTACGTTTTGAAGAGCTTCTCAATGAGCTGGGAGAACCGGGAGTAACCGACGATCCGGCACATTTTCAGAAGCTGATGAAGGAGCAGAGCGACCTGCAGCCAATCGTTGACGCATATAAAGAATATAAGAAAAATAAGGAAACCATCGAGGACAGTCTTTCCATGCTGGAGAGCGAGAAGGACGAAGAGATGCGTGAAATGCTGAAGGAAGAGCTTTCCGATGCAAAAAAGAGAGTGGAGGAGCTGGAGCATGAGCTGAAGATCCTTCTTCTTCCGAAGGACCCTAACGACAGCAAGAACGTTATCGTTGAGATCCGTGGAGGTGCAGGCGGTGATGAGGCAGCACTTTTTGCAGCAGAGATTTATCGTATGTATGTGAAATACGCGGAGTCCCGCCGCTGGAAAACCGAGATGCTCAGCCTCAATGAGAACGGCATCGGCGGCTTTAAGGAGGTTACCTTCATGATCAAGGGTGAGGGTGCATATTCCAGACTGAAATACGAAAGCGGTGTTCATCGTGTACAGCGAGTACCGGAGACAGAGTCCGGCGGAAGGATCCATACCTCTACCTGTACGGTAGCGATCATGCCGGAGGCGGAAGAAATTGATTTCCATCTGGATCTCAATGAGTGTAAATTCGATGTGTTCCGTGCATCCGGAAACGGTGGTCAGTGTGTCAACACCACAGACTCCGCAGTACGTCTTACTCATATCCCTACAGGAATCGTGATTTCCTGCCAGGATGAGAAGTCTCAGCTTAAGAACAAGGATAAAGCACTTCGTGTGCTCCGTTCCCGTCTGTATGAGATGGAGCTTGCCAAGCAGCATGACGCTGAGGCAGAGGCAAGGAGAAGCCAGATCGGTACAGGTGACCGCTCCGAAAAGATCCGTACCTATAACTTCCCTCAGGGACGTGTAACAGACCACAGGATCAAGCTTACCCTTCATCGTCTTGAAAATATCCTTAACGGAGATCTGGATGAGATCATTGACAGTCTGATCGCAGCAGACCAGGCAGTAAAGCTGACAAAGCTGAATGAACAGGAGTAAGCGCTGATTACAGCTACAGAGTTCAAAAAATTATAATAAATCAGGAGGAAACGAAAATGAAAAAGACAGCACTGGTGATCATGGCAGCCGGTATCGGCAGCCGTTTTGGAAAAGGAATCAAGCAGCTTGCACCGGTAGGCCCGAAGGGCGAGATCATTATGGACTATTCCATCCATGATGCACTGGAGGCAGGATTCAACAAGGTCGTATTTATCATCCGCAAAGACCTTGAAGATGAATTCAAAAAGGTAATCGGAGAGCGTATCTCCAACATTACAGAAGTTGCTTATGCATTCCAGGAGATCGACGATCTTCCGGGCAATTTTACAAAACCGGCGGACCGTACCAAGCCATGGGGAACCGGACACGCTGTACTGGCAGCAAAGAAAGTCCTTTCCGAGCCATTCGCTGTTATCAATGCAGATGACTACTACGGAAAAGAAGCCTACGTAAAGGTGCATGACTACCTGGTACAGGATCATCCGCAGGATGGCCCGATGCACATCTGCATGGCAGGTTTCCGCCTTGGAAATACATTAAGTGACAACGGAAGCGTCACAAGAGGAGTGTGCCATATTGAGGACGGCAAGCTTGTGGGCGTTACAGAGACACATAACATCTTCAAGACAGCAGACGGCGCAGAGACAAGAAATGACGATGGTACAGCAGAAACACTGGATACAAAGAGCCTTGTTTCCATGAATATGTGGGGACTGACACCGGAATTTATGGAGATCCTTGAGAAAGGCTTCGTTGAGTTCCTTGGCGGGATCAAAGAGGGAGACATCAAAAAAGAGTATCTTCTTCCTGAGCTTATCGACCAGTTGATCCATTCCGGAAAAGCAGCGGTAGATGTTCTTGAGACAAAGGACGAGTGGTTCGGTGTTACCTATCAGGAGGATAAGGCATCTGTACAGGCTGCATTCAAAAAACTTACAGATGACGGCGTTTATCCGGAAGGACTGTATCAGTAATAAAGGAGAACATTATGGGTAAATATTTCGGAACAGATGGTTTTCGTGGTGAAGCAAATGTAAAACTTACAGCAGATCATGCATTTCGTGTGGGACGTTATCTCGGCTGGTATTACGGCAGAGATCACAAGGCGAAGATCGTGATCGGCAAGGATACAAGAAGAAGCAGTTACATGTTTGAGTATGCCCTTGCGGCAGGACTTACCGCATCCGGAGCAGATGCCTATCTGCTTCATGTAACCACAACTCCAAGTGTATCCTATGTGGTACGTACAGAAGATTTTGACTGCGGTATCATGATTTCCGCAAGCCATAATCCGTTTAATGATAATGGAATCAAGGTCCTTAATGAGAACGGACAGAAGATTTCCGCAGATATTGAAGCACGTATCGAGGCATATCTGGACGGCGAGATCGAGGAGCTTCCGCTGGCAACCGGAGAAGATATCGGCTGTACTGTGGATTTTGCATCCGGAAGAAACCGTTATATCGGACATCTGATCTCTATCCCATGCCATGATTTCAAAAATATCAAGGTTGGGCTGGATTGCTCCAACGGAAGCTCATCCGCCATTGCCAAGAGTGTTTTTGACGCACTTTCGTGCAAAAACCTATGTGATCAACAATGAGCCAAACGGAACCAACATCAACCGTGGCTGCGGTTCCACACACATTGAAGTTCTGAGACAGTTCGTGGTAGATAAAGGTCTGGATATCGGTTTTGCATACGATGGTGACGCAGACCGCTGTATCGCCGTAGACCACCGCGGAAACATCATTGACGGTGATAAGATCATGTATGTGTGCGGCAAATATTTAAGAGAGAAAGGCCAGCTCAACGGAAATACAGTTGTAACAACCGTTATGTCCAATCTTGGTCTTTACAAGTCTCTGGAGCGTGAAGGCATCGACTATGAGCAGACTGCAGTTGGTGATAAATACGTTGCCGAGAACATGATGGAAAACAATTACAGTATCGGTGGTGAACAGTCCGGACATATCATCTTTAGCCGCTATTCCGCTACCGGTGACGGGATCCTGACTTCTCTTATGATCATGGAGGCATGTGTAGATCAGAAGGCTACACTCTGCGACCTTGCAAAGGAGATGAAGGTTTATCCGCAGCTTCTCCGGAATGTGCGTGTTTCCGACAAGAAAACAGCACTGGAGAACGAAAAGGTAAAAGCAGCCATTGAGGCAGCCGCAGAGGCACTTGGTGATGACGGACGTATCCTGGTACGTGAGAGTGGTACAGAGCCGCTGATCCGTGTTATGGTAGAAGCGGGAACGGATGATCTCTGCCATAAATATGTAGATAGTGTTGTTGATGTGATGGAAGCCGAAGGGCTTGTTGTAGAATAAGGAATTCCATGAAAAAAACAAAGACCGTATTGATTCTTGCAGCCGTTACAGGAGCCTTGCTTCTGGGCGGCTGTGGCAGTGAAAAAACAAAAATATATGAACAGGCCGGAAAGGATCTTTCCCAGGGAAGCTACAAGTATGCCCTGGAGGAGTACCAGAGCTCGATCCAGAACGGAGTGAAGCTGGCACAGTCCTATCGCGGGGCAGGTATCGCAAGCCTGCGTCTTGGCAAATATGAGGATGCGGTGAAGAGCTTCACGGAAGCTCTGAACTGCGATAAAGTAAGCAAAAGCCTTCGTAAGGATATCCTGTCCTACCGGGCTACTGCAGAGCTGAAGTCTGGAAAATACGAGGATGCCATGGCAGACTGCCAGACACTTGGAGAAGATTTTTCCATGGATGCAGGCAGTTATTTCCTCACCGGAAAGGTTGCCCTTGCCATGGATTCCTACGAAGAAGCCGCATCTAACTTCAAACAGGCCTATGGAGAAGATTCCACCTATGATATGGCGATCGAGATCTATGAGGCATATCTGGACAAGGATATGGAAGCGGACGGAACCAGATATCTGGAAGCTGCTCTTTCTTCTGAGGCCAAGGATGCCCAGGACCACTGTGACAGAGGCCGTGTCTACTACTATATGGAAGACTATAGCAACGCAAAAAAAGAGCTTCTGGAAGCAACCAAGAAGGATAATACGGAAGCATTGCTTCTTCTGGGAATGGTATATCTGGCCCAGGATGATGTGGAAAATGCCCAGGCAATGTACAAGCAGTATATTTCCGCAGTGGGTGATTCCGCCAAGGGCTATAATGGTCTGGCACTGTGCGATATCCGAAGCGGAGATTATGATTCCGCTCTTGATAACATCACAAAAGGCCTTCCGACAGCTACCACAGACGAGATGCAGAGTCTTCTGTTCAATGAGATCGTAGCCTATGAAAAAAAGCTGGATTTTGCTACTGCACTGACCAAGGTCCAGGAATATATTGAGATGTTCCCTGAAGATTCCGCTGCAAAAAAAGAGCGGGCTTTCCTGAAAACCAGAACGTCTTCGGAGGGCTGATATGGAATATTTTGAGGAAATACAGGACAGGGTTATCCTGATCGGTGTCCAGGCAGATCGGGGGGATGATATGGAGGAATCCCTGGATGAGCTTGGAGAACTTGCGGCTACGGCAGGTGCGGCGGTTGCAGGCAGGATCATTCAGAATCGTGAGGCCGTACATCCGGGCACCTATATCGGAAAGGGCAAGATCGAAGAGGTAAAAGGTCTTCTCTATGCCCTGGATGCCAATGGTGTGATCTGTGACGATGAGCTTTCTCCTGCCCAGATGAATAATCTGGAGCGGGAGCTGGAGTGCAAGGTTATGGATCGTACCCTGCTGATCCTTGACATTTTTGCGAAGCGTGCTGTCACAAGTGAAGGCAAGATCCAGGTAGAGCTTGCACAGCTTCGTTACCGATCTGCACGTCTTGTGGGACTTCGTTCTTCTCTTTCGCGACTTGGAGGAGGAATCGGAACCAGAGGCCCCGGTGAGAAAAAGTTGGAGACAGACCGTCGTCTGATCCGGAACAGGATCTCCGCACTGAAGCAGGAGCTTTTCCAGGTGGAAAAGCACAGAGAGCTGATCCGTTCCAGAAGAGCTGTGGGAAATCTGAAGACAGCAGCCATTGTCGGTTATACCAATGCAGGAAAGTCAACGCTTCTGAATACACTGACAGGCGCCTCGGTGCTTTCGGAGGATAAGCTGTTTGCCACACTGGATCCGACTACCCGTCTTCTGACGCTGGATGACGGACAGCAGCTTCTTCTTACGGATACCGTAGGTTTTATCCGCAAGCTTCCGCACAATCTGGTGGAAGCCTTCAAGAGTACTCTGGAGGAAGCCAAATATGCGGATTATATCATTCATGTGGTAGATGCATCCAATCCTCAGGCGGAGATGCAGATGCATATCGTATATGAAACCCTGAAAGAGCTTGGTGCCCTGGGAAAAAAGACGATCACACTTTTTAACAAGCAGGACCGTGTTTCCGGGGAGAGCTTTCGGGATCTCCGAGCAGACCATACGCTGAAGATTTCCGCACGGACAGGAGAGGGGCTTGAGGAATTTAAGCAGCTTCTTTCTGAGATACTGGCAGAAGGACAGATTTATATGGAACGGCTTTTTCCTTATTCGGAGGCCGGTCAGATCCAGCTGATCCGTGAGTATGGACAGCTTCTTTCGGAAGAGTATACCGAAGGAGGGATTGCTGTAAAAGCAAGAGTTCCGCGGGAAATCTATCCGAAAGTCACATAATGTTAAAATATCTACTCAGTACCATATATAGTACCGTGAACAAAACGGGCACTATATATGGTACTTTTTATGTTGACGCAAAGAGGCGTGTCTGATACAATAAGCCTACAGCGCTTTGAACACAGATCGTGAAACGGAGTGTGTTCGTAAGCAGGCAAGTGAGGCGGAATGAAATATCCGCTTATAAATAAATGCATGAGGGAGGCATTTTCTTATGTTTCAGGTAGTAAAAAGAGACGGTGAATTAGACGAATTTAAAATGGGGAAGATCACTGCGGCAATTGATAAGGCATTTGATGCCAAAGGTAAGAATTACAGTTCGGATATGATCGATCTTCTGGGACTTCGTGTTACAGCGGATTTTCAGAATAAGATCGAGAACAACCGGATTTCTGTTGAGGATATCCAGGACAGTGTGGAGAACGTACTGATCCAGGCCGGATATTCTGATGTTGCCAAGGCGTATATCCTTTATCGTAAGCAGCGTGAGAAGATCCGTAATATGAAATCCACCATCCTTGACTATAAAGAAATCGTAAACAGCTATGTAAAGGTTGAGGACTGGCGTGTAAAGGAGAACTCAACGGTTACTTATTCTGTAGGAGGTCTGATCTTAAGCAACTCCGGAGCAGTTACCGCAAACTACTGGCTGTCTGAGATCTACGACAACGAGATCGCAGATGCACACAGAAATGCAGATATCCATATCCATGATCTGTCCATGCTGACCGGTTACTGTGCAGGCTGGTCCCTGAAGCAGCTGATCCGAGAGGGACTTGGTGGTATTGAGGGTAAGATCACTTCTGCACCTGCAAAGCATTTAAGTGTACTCTGCAACCAGATGGTGAATTTCCTGGGTATCATGCAGAACGAGTGGGCGGGCGCACAGGCATTTTCATCCTTTGATACTTATCTGGCACCTTTTGTAAAGGCAGACAACCTTTCCTATCCGGAGGTTAAGAAATGCATTGAGTCCTTTGTATATGGCGTAAATACTCCAAGCCGCTGGGGCACTCAGGCACCATTTTCCAACATTACACTGGACTGGACCGTTCCGGACGACCTTGCAGAACTTCCGGCTATCGTAGGCGGCAAGGACATGGATTTCAAATATAAGGACTGTAAGAAAGAAATGGATATGGTCAATAAGGCATTTATCGAGACCATGATCGAGGGAGATGCCAACGGACGTGGATTCCAGTATCCGATCCCGACCTACTCCATCACAAAGGAATTCGACTGGTCTGATACCGAGAACAACCGTCTTCTCTTTGAGATGACTTCCAAGTACGGTACTCCGTATTTTTCCAATTATATCAACAGTGATATGAAGCCAAGCGACATCCGCAGCATGTGCTGCCGCCTCCGCCTGGATCTTCGTGAGCTCCGCAAAAAGAGTGGTGGATTCTTTGGCTCCGGTGAGAGTACAGGCTCTGTAGGCGTTGTTACCATCAATATGCCACGTATCGCATACCTTTCCAGAACGCCGAAGGAATTTTATCAGCGCCTGGACCACATGATGGATATCTCCGCAAGATCTCTTCATATCAAGAGAGATGTGATCAGTAGGCTTCTGGATGAGGGACTGTATCCGTACACGAAGAGATATCTTGGAAGCTTTGACAATCATTTTTCCACCATCGGTCTTGTGGGAATGAACGAAGCGGGCTTAAATGCCTGCTGGCTGAAAAAAGACATGACAGATCCGGAAACCCAGAAGTTTACAAAAGAGGTTCTGGAGCATATGAGAAGCCGTCTTTCAGACTATCAGGAGCAGTATCCGGGAGAGCTTTTCAACCTGGAGGCAACGCCGGCAGAGTCCACTGCATACCGTCTTGCCAAACACGACAGAAGCCGTTATCCGGATATCAAAACAGCAGGAAAAGAGGGCGACACTCCGTATTACACAAACAGCTCTCATCTGCCGGTTGATTACACTGCGGATATTTTTGACGCACTGGATATTCAGGACGATCTGCAGACTCTGTATACTTCAGGAACCGTATTCCATGCATTCCTTGGGGAGAAACTTCCGGACTGGAAGGCAGCGGCAGCGCTGGTACGTAAGATCGCAGAGAATTATCGCCTGCCCTATTACACCATCTCACCGACCTATTCTGTATGTCAGGAGCATGGCTACATCAGCGGCGAGCATTTCACCTGCCCGAAATGTGGAAAGAAGGCTGAGGTTTACAGCCGTATCACAGGATATTACCGTCCTGTACAGAACTGGAACGATGGTAAGACCCAGGAGTACAAGAACCGGACCCTCTATGATATTACCCATTCCCAGCTGAAAAAGGTCCACACCAGTGTGATGACCATGAAGGGTGACGAGGTGGAAATCCAGCCTGTGGAATCTCATAAATATCTTTTTACGACCAGCACTTGTCCGAACTGCCGTATGGCAAAGAAAATGCTGGAAGGCGAAGAACTGGAGATCATCGATGCTGAGCAGAATCCCGAGCTTGTCAAGCAGTATGGGATTCGTCAGGCCCCGACGCTTGTCATTACTGACGGGGCGAAGGTTAGGAAGTATGTGAATGCTTCTAATATACAGAAGTATGTAGACGAAGAGTTGGATTGAGTTTTTTGCCAAAATAACTGTAAGTAAAAAATGGATGGCTGGACGCATGTCTGTTGGATGTGTGTCTGGCCTTTTTTATATTGGGAATTTTATGTTATGATATTTTATGTTTGAGATTTGGGGCCTGGAAAAGATGGTTGACATTTCATGTCGAGATGGGTATACTTATACCTAAATTTAATGATTAAAAGCGTTACGCTTTAACGTATGAATGTATACGCGAAACGCTCCATCCCGGAAGGGCCCCGCTGGGGAAGGGATTCACTTCCACCAAATTTCATGCTAAAATAAAAAAGAAAATAAAAAAGAATAACAGAAAGAGGAAAATTATTATGGTAAAACAGAACATCGTCTTCGTAGAAAACACTCCAGGCAGTCTTCAGAAAGTTACAAAGATTCTTGCAGAGAATCAGATCGATATCTACGGTTTCGGCTGCTTTGACGCACCGGAGTTTGCAAACTTCCGTATGGTATGCGACAATCCGGAAAGAGCAGATGAGATCATGGCTGAGCATGGATACATGACTCGTATCACACAGGCTATCTTGGTAGACCTTCAGGATGAGATCGGTGGGTTAGACAAGCTTCTTAGTGTCATGGGCGACAGCAACGTAAACCTCATTACATCTACACCTTCTTCCACAGAGGCCTGAAAGTTCCGGTAGCGATCATGCACTGTGAGGATCTTCTGGTTGCAGAGAGTGTTCTCCGTAACAATGGATTCCAGGTTCTGAACCGCCTGGTAGATCCGGATGGAGAAGCAGAGGCGTAATCAATCGCATAAAAGGGACAAACAGGAATGAAGTATCGTATTTTTATTGTAGAAGATGACGAAACAATCGCGAATCTTCTGAAAAAGCATCTCAGTTCCTGGGGATATGACGTTTTTCTGGCTGAGGATTTTTCCAATATACTGCAGGAATTTGCGGGGAAAGATCCTCAGCTTGTTCTTCTGGATCTGAAACTTCCATTTTATAATGGCTTTCACTGGTGTGAGGAAATCCGAAAGGTTTCCCAGGTGCCGGTGATCTTCATCTCCTCCGCAGCGGATAACATGAACATGGTCATGGCCATGAGCCGTGGAGCCGATGACTTTATTGCCAAGCCTTTTGATATGGACGTACTGGTGGCCAAGATCCAGGCAATCCTCCGCAGAACCTATTCCTTCGGAAACCCGGGAAATGTCCTGGAACATAAAGGCGCGGTTCTCAATCTTTCCAGAGCGACACTGACCTGGAACGGGGAGGAGACGGAACTGACCAGAAATGAACTGCGTATCTTGGAACTGCTTTTTTCCCAGGCAGGGAAACCGGTATCCAGAGATGCCATTATGACAAAACTGTGGGAAAGTGACAGCTTTGTGGATGACAACACCCTGACCGTAAACATTACACGCCTTCGCAAAAACTGGAGGCGGCAGGCCTTGTGGATTTTATCATCACGCGAAAAGGTCTTGGATATATGGTGTGAGGTTTTTATGGAATCATTTCGAGCATATTTAAAACAGACAAAAATTTTTTCATCGCCTGTGTTTTTATGGCGGCTGTGTCGACAGCAGTGATCTGCCTGTACCAGCTTCCCCTGGAGGCGGCGGTCTATCTGGCAGTTCTGTGGCTGGGAGCAGGAGCTGCCGTTTTTTTATACGGTTATGCCTGTTACAGACAGAAGGTGCAGAACTTAATCCTGGTGGAAAAAGCTCCGGAGATTAATCTGGGCCGGCTGGGCGAGACCACCGATGAGGTGGAGCTTCTTTACAGGGATATCATCCGGAAACTGGACGGCATGCGGATGGGTGCGGAGACAGAACGGCAGCGTTCTCTGGAAGAAATGACCGATTACTACACTATGTGGGCACATCAGATCAAGACGCCGATCTTTGCTCTACGCCTGCTGATTCGGGAGGAGCCGGAGGAGAACCGGGAGTCCCTGGCACAGCTTTTTCGCATTGAACAGTATGTGGAGATGGTGCTGGGCTACCTCGCACGGAGGACATGTCCGCCGATCTGAAGCTGACCCGATGCTCGCTGGATCGGATCATCCGGGAGCAGATCCATAAATACGCAGGGATCTTTGTGTCAAAAAAGCTTTCGTTATCATATGAGGGGACAGATGCGATCGTTCTTACCGATGAAAAATGGCTTGGTTTTGTCATTGGACAGATTCTTTCCAATGCGTTGAAATATACAAGAACGGGCGGCATTGAAATCTGGCTGGAGGATGAGCGTGGAAACAGGGTATCTGAGAATCCAAATTTGAAGCAGAATACGGCCCCGGGGATTTGTAATACGGCCCCGGCAACTCTGGTCATCGCAGACTCCGGCATCGGAATCCAGCCGGAGGATCTTCCGCGCATCTTCGAAAAAGGCTACACAGGCGTCAATGGACGGGAGGACAACCGTGCTACCGGGATCGGTCTGTATTTAAGCCGGAAGATCCTGAGAAAACTGGGTCACGAGATCACTGTGGATTCCCAGGTGGATAAAGGCACGGAAGTTCGGATGAGCCTGTGGAAAAAAGATCTGGAGATGTATTAACCTTACACAAATGTAAGCTTCCTCCGTAAAATGTAAGCCACTTCGATGGCAGCCGCCGGAGAATTTTCTTATACTGAAACCATAACATAGCGTTTCGGGTAATTCTTACATCAGGTTCGATTGCTTTAGAACATGATGCACGACTCCCTGGATCGCTGTAAATACAGATAAGAAAGGAATTAGCGTATGGCATTACTGGAAGTAACAAATGTAAAAAAGATATACAGCACCCGCTTCGGCGGAAATAAAGTGCAGGCACTTTTCAATGTGACATTTTCGGTGGAAGAAGGAGAATATGTGGCGATCATGGGAGAGTCCGGTTCCGGAAAAACAACACTTCTGAATATTCTGGCAGCCCTGGACCGCCCCACATCCGGCGAAGTGCTTCTGGAAGGAAAAAGCATTACTCACCTGACAGAAAAAGAAATTTCCGCATTCCGTCGGAAGAACTTAGGCTTTGTGTTCCAGGATTTCAATCTTCTGGACACCTTCAGCCTCCGGGACAATATTTATCTTCCTCTCGTGCTGGCAGGGGAAGATTATCAGGAGATGGAGCAGAAGATCCGTCCCATTGCAAAAGCCCTTCACATCAACCAGCTTCTGGAAAAATTCCCCTACGAGGTTTCCGGCGGACAGAAGCAGAGAGCAGCAGTTGCAAGGGCACTGATCACAGATCCGAAGCTGATCCTTGCGGACGAACCGACCGGAGCCCTGGATTCCCGTGCAGCCTCCGATCTTCTTTCCATGTTCAATGAGGTAAATCGGGAAGGCCAGACCATTCTCATGGTAACTCACAGCGCGCAGGCCGCCAGCCACGCATCCAGAGTACTTTTTATCAAGGATGGCGAAGTGTTCCACCAGATCTACCGTGGCACAAAAAACAAGACAGGAAATGTACCAGATGATTGCAGATACCCTGACGATCCTTACGACAGGCGGTGAGACCTATGCGTAAAGGAATGTTTGGAAAACTGGCAGTGCAGAACATCCGGAATAACCGGAGCACCTATGTTCCCTATATGCTTACCTGCATTTTCTGCATTGCCATGATGTATATGATGGAATTTCTGCGGGACTGTCCCACATTGGAGAAAGCAGTGCCCCAGGCAGCAGAAGTGAGGATGATCGTAGGAACCGGTGAAGTGGTTGTTGGAATTTTCTGCGTTATCTTTCTGATCTACAGCAACAGTTTTCTCATGAAACACAGACAGAAAGAAATCGGGCTTTACAACATTCTGGGACTGGAAAAAGGCCATATCGGAAAAGTGATGTTTCTGGAAACAATCATGACTTCGCTGCTTTCTCTGACGGCAGGGATCGGGATTGGCATCCTTGGAAGCAAGCTCTCCCTGCTTTTGCTTTTCCGTTTTCTTCATGTTCCGGCAGTGCTGGGATTTTATGTTTCCATTACAGGAATCCTGTTTTGCATCGCAGGATTTGGAGGGATTTTTCTTGTTATTCTGGCACTGAATCTTACCAGAGTAAGGATGAATAACCCCATAGAACTTCTGAGAGGCGGAAACACAGGAGAGAAGGAGCCCCGGGCAAAATGGCTCATGGCACTTCTGGGGATGATTTCTCTTGGAGTGGGATATTATCTGGCAGTAACCACGGAATCCCCAATCCAGGCAATTTTCATTTTTCTTCTGGCAGTGATTCTGGTTATGGCAGGAACGTATCTTCTTTTTACAGCAGGAAGCATTGTAATCCTGAAACTTTTTGCGAAAGAACAAAAAGTTCTACTATAAAACCGGCAACTTTATCAGTGTCTCCGGCATGATCTATCGTATGAAACAAAATGCGGCAGGCCTGGCCAGCATCTGTATTTTAAGTACAGGAGTGCTCCTGCTTCTTTCTATGACTGTGTCGCTGTATTTTGGAATGGGTGACATCATGGTGAACCGGTATCCTTTTGATACGGATGCCAGGATTTCGGGCATCAGCCAGGAACAGAGTGAACAGATTCAGAAAGTTTTTGCACAGGCAATCAAAAATGATCAGGTGCCGGCAGAAAAAACAGTGGACGAAACTTATCTCGAGATCGGCTGCAGGCAGGAAAAAAACGGTATTATGATCGGACAGGCTTACAGTTACTCAGAAGATGGAAAATCCGTAGATCTGTATACGATCCGTCAGTCTGAGTATGAGAAACTTACCGGTGAAAAAACAGATCTTCACGACGGCGAGATCTTTGCCTGGTATCCGTCTGAAAAGGAAAAAGACATATTAAAAATTGATGACCGGGATTTTGCAGTAAAAAAATGGCTGGAAAAAGCACCTTTAAGTGCCATGAACAATCTGGTATCCAATATGGCGGCAATTGTTGTGACGGATTCCGATTTCGAGTATATTGACGGGCTTCGGACAAAGATGTATGAAGGTCTTGATGCCTACGAGGCTGGAAAAGATCTCACAGTTCATTTGGGTGTAGATATCCGTGGCAGCGGGGAGGAAAAGATCCGGTATGGCCAGGCTGTTTATCAGGCACTGAAAGATTACTGCAGAAGCGGTGGCTTTTCAGAGAATACCATCGTGATCGGTGGTGTCCGCCAGAGTGAGTACGAAACGTATTATGTAGATAATGGAACGATCCTGTTTATTGGAATCTTTTTGGGAGCACTGTTCCTTATGGGAACGGCGATGATCATTTACTACAAACAGATCTCAGAGGGCTACGAAGATCAGGGAAGGTTCCAGATCATGCAGAAAGTAGGTATGAGCCGCAGAGAGGTGAAAGGAGCTATCCGCAGACAGATCCTTCTGGTATTTTTTATCCCGCTTGTGATGGCAATGGTGCATATTTCCATGGCATTTCCGCTGATCCGCCGGCTCCTGCTGCTGTTCGGAATGGCCAATACAAAATTGTACGTGGGCTGCACTGCGGGAACGGTTCTGGCCTTTGCGCTGGTCTATGGACTGATCTACTCCATGACAGCCAGATCTTACTATAAAATAGTGGAAAAAGCATAAAATCGGTGAAAAAGCACAGCTGTGTTTGCTGTGAAGTATTGAAGTTTTGATATGGCAATGCTACAATAAAGGGGCGTGTCAGGAAGCAGAAAAGTTTCCGGGCACGCTCTTATTTACATGTACAACGAACTATAGCGATGCACTAATTTATTGGATCGCTGTAAGACGAGACGCTGGTGATCGCTGCACAGATCGGAGAAGCCTGCAAAGGTGCTTTTCATAGTTGCGTTTTATAACAGAATGTACATATAATGGAGGAAATCGATGAAAAGAGAAAATTTCAGAAAAGGTATGAAGGATGGAGTTCCCATCGCTCTTGGATATTTTGCGGTATCCTTTACCTTTGGCATGATGGCTGTTGCCGGCGGCTTGAGTATCTGGCAGGCAGTTCTGATCTCCCTAACCAACCTGACATCGGCCGGTCAGTTTGCGGGACTGGACATTATTTTTGCGGGAGGCTCCATGTGGGAGATGGCAATGACCCAGCTGATCATCAACCTGAGATACTGCCTGATGTCATTTTCCCTGTCCCAGAAATTCCGGCGTGAGGAGTCCGGCATCCTGAAATACATCGCTGCTTTTGGTATCACCGATGAAATTTTCGGGATCAGTGCGGCCCAGGAGGGAAAGGTCAGCGTATTTTATAATTACGGAGCCATGTGCGTGGCAATTCCCGGATGGACTCTTGGAACTCTGGCAGGAGGAATCTCCGGAAGCCTTTTGCCGGATTTTATGCTTAGTGCGTTGAGCGTTGCCATTTACGGAATGTTCCTGGCCATCATCATCCCGCCGTCCAAAAAGAGCAGACCGGTTCTTGGGGTGGTTGTGGCATCCATGGCAGTCAGTACTGTTTTTGCGGTGACACCGGTGTTAAAACAGGTATCATCCGGATTTATGATCATTATCACAACACTTCTGGTAGCAGGCCTGGCAGCTTATTTCTGCCCGCTGGAAGAGAAAGGGGAAGCTGTTCATGAGTCATAATGTATATCTTTATATCTTGGTGATGGCAATTGTCACCTATCTCATCCGTATGCTGCCCCTTGCTCTTGCAAAAAACGAGATCAGAAGCCCGTTTATCAAGTCCTTTCTGTATTATGTGCCATATGCCTGTCTGGCAGCCATGACCTTCCCGGCCATCCTGAAGGCCACAGACAGCATCATCTCCGGTGCAGCAGGTTTCCTGGTAGCACTTATTGCTGCATATAAGGAAAAAAGCCTGATCACAGTAGCCCTGCTGGCATGTGCGGCGGTGTTTATCGTGGAGAGGGTTCTGGTATTTATTTGAAGAGGGGATATGCGGAAATATAATACGCAGGAGGGAGCTTCGAAAAGCTCCCTCCTTTTTCATTTATTCACCTAAAATCCAAGATCGATCTCTCCGTCAAACACCGTAGTTGCAGGTCCTGTCATATATACAAGGTTTTCATCTCTTTCCCAGGAGATGTTTAAGTCTCCGCCAAGAAGCTGTACAGTAACCGGCTTGCTGCCGTCAACCTTGTCATTGAGGATGGAAGCTACCGTAACTGCGCAGGCGCCTGTGCCGCAGGCAAGAGTTTCTCCGGAGCCACGCTCCCATACACGCATCTTTACGGTGTGGCGGTCGATCACCTGAACAAACTCAGTGTTGACTCTGTCCGGGAAGCATACGTGATTTTCAAAGGACGGGCCGATCTTTTCCAGGTCAAGGCTGTCCACATCGTCTACGTAGATGATGGCATGAGGATTACCCATGGAAACTGCGGTCATGTGATATTCTTTTCCGTCGACGGTGATGGGAGCGTCGATCACCTGTTCGGTTTCGGCAACCACCGGGATCTCTTTTGCAGTGAGGATCGGGGAGCCCATGTTGACTTTTACCATGGAGGCCTTGCCGTCGCGGATAGTAAGATCTACATATTTGATACCGCTTCTTGTGGCGATGCTTAAAGAAGTTTTGTCCACAATGCCGTGGTCATAGACATATTTGGCAACGCAGCGGATACCGTTTCCGCACATGGCACCCTGAGAGCCGTCCAGATTGTACATATCCATCTCGCAGTCTGCAATCTCAGACGGGCGGATCAGGATCAGACCATCGGAACCAATGCCAAAATGACGGTCGCTGACAAATTTTGCCACTGCGGCCGGATCCTTAACAGTCTCCTCAAAACAGTTTACATATACATAATCGTTTCCAATGCCGTGCATTTTCGTGAATTTCATAATAGTAGCCTCCTCTTGTTTCTGAATATTATACTTGTTTTTTCTGTTGGAGCACAAGACCCACATGAAAAAAACACGCAGGTTTTTTCCATTTGTTGCCTTTAATAGTATAGTATATTGGACAATTGTTATCGAAAAGTGAATTTTCCCTGTGGAATTCCGGTAAATTAGAAGTGGATTTTTGTATTTATGGATTTTATGTGCTTGCATTTTGTCAGAAACATGGTATCATAAAACAAAGTAATATGCATGGAGATGTATAATTATGCTGTACATTACGAATTGGACTGACAGAAGCAGAGAGACAGTTAACGTAAAGTACATAGAATTCAGGAGGAAGAAAAAATGAAGAGAAAATTTATGGCACTTGCACTTGCAGCAGCTATGACAGTTTCTATGACATCCGCTGTTTTTGCAGCAGATGAGATCAAGAGCGCAGATGATCTGGAGGGTAAGAAGATCGGTGTTCAGCTTGGAACAACCGGTGATGCAAACGCTACAGAGGTTAAAGACGCAACAGTAGAGAGATACAACAAAGGTAATGACGCTGTTATGGCTCTGAAACAGGGTAAGATTGACTGCGTAGTGATCGACAGCGAGCCTGCCAAGAAATTTGTTGAGAAAAACGATGATCTTGAGATCGTTGAGGATATTTTTGATAAAGAGGAGTATGCAATCTGTCTTTCCAAAGATAATGCAGACCTTACCAAAGAGTTTAACGAGGCTCTGAAGGCTCTGAAGGATGACGGAACTCTGGATTCCATCAGAGATAACTATATCGGTGATGATGCAGGTAAGACACCATATGAGACTCCTAAGGATGCAGATCACTCCAAGGGAACTCTTACCATGGCAACAAACGCAACCTTCCAGCCATACGAATACTATGACGGAGATAAGATCGTAGGTATTGATGTTGATATCGCTCAGGCTGTCTGCGACAAGCTGGATATGAGCTGAAGGTCGAGGATATGGAGTTTGATGCGATCGTAAATTCTGTTAAATCCGGAAAAGCTGATTTTGGTGCTGCAGGAATGACAGTAACAGAGGATCGTAAAAAGAGCGTTGATTTCACTGATCCGTACACAACTGCAGAGCAGGTTGTTATTGTAAAGAAATAATTTTGCACAGAGAAATCAGAGGATTCTGAACGGATAAGCTGAGAAACAGATATTCGTTGCAGGGTTCAGTAGCGAATGATCAGGTTCCGGATATCCGGGTATGTTTTCCGGATTTCGGAACCTGTAGTTTTGGAAAGGGTGGAAATTTTGAGTCTTATTGAACAGTTTCAGTTTAACTTTCTGGACGACAATCGCTGGCAGTTCATTTTGTCCGGTCTGAAAAATACCATCATCATTACTTTTTTTGCTGTACTTCTTGGTATTTTTCTGGGATTTGTCATTGCTATTGTCCGTTCTACACATGATAAGACAGGTAAGCTTAAGATCCTTAATGTGATCTGTCGTGTTTATCTGACTGTGATCCGTGGCACCCCAACGATGGTACAGCTGCTGATCGTATTTTATGTTATTTTTGCAACCATAGATCCGGGTAAGATAGTTGTTGCCATTATCGCCTTTGGTATGAACTCTGCTGCATACGTGGCTGAGATCGTCCGTTCCGGTATCATGTCTATTGATCAGGGACAGTTTGAGGCAGGACGGAGCCTGGGTCTTAACTATACACAGACTATGATCAAGATCATTCTTCCGCAGGCGGTCAAGAACATCCTGCCGGCCCTTGGAAACGAGCTGATCGTACTTTTGAAGGAGACATCCATCAGTGGTTATATCGGACTTATGGATCTGACCCGTGGCGGAGACATTATCCGAAGCCAGACCTACAGTGCACTGTTCCCGCTGCTGGTAGTAGCTGCGATCTATCTTGTGATCGTTTGCTCCTTACCTATCTGGTAGGAAGACTTGAAAGGAGGCTGAGAACCAATGAGCGTAAGTAATGAAGTGCTTCTGGATGTACAGGGACTTGAAAAGGCCTATGGCGGCAATCAGGTTCTCAACGGGATCACCACACAGATCCGCAGAGGTGAAGTAGTAGCCATTATCGGACCATCCGGCTGTGGTAAATCTACATTCCTCCGTTCCCTGAATCTCCTTGAGGAGCCGACCGGGGGGAAAAATCCTCTTTGAGGGAACCGACATCACAGATTCCAAGGTGGATATCAACCGTCATCGTCAGAAGATCGGAATGGTATTCCAGCAATTTAATCTTTTTCCACATAAGACAGTAAAAGAGAACATTATGCTCGCACCTGTGACTCTGAATCTTATGAGTAAGGAAGAGGCTGAAAAAACGGCACTGGAGCTTCTGGAGCGAGTAGGTCTTCCGGATAAGGCAGATTCCTATCCGGACATGCTTTCCGGCGGTCAGAAGCAGCGTATCGCCATTGCAAGATCTCTTGCCATGAACCCGGACGTGATGCTGTTTGATGAGCTACATCTGCTCTTGATCCGGAGATGGTAGGAGAGGTCCTGGAACTGATGCAGGAGCTTGCAAGATCCGGCATGACCATGGTTGTGGTAACCCATGAGATGGGCTTTGCCCGCGAGGTGGCAACCAGAGTCCTCTTCATTGATGAAGGAAAGATCCAGGAAGAAAATTCTCCTAAGGAATTCTTTGCAAATCCAAAGAATAAGAGACTTCGAGAGTTTCTTTCAAAGACATTATAATGACATTATAAATATAAGAATATTAAAAACGGATGCTTTATCCTCCTGTGGAAATGCTGCAGGAGATAAAGCATCCGTTTTTTGTAGTGCTAGTTGCAAAAAATCCTTTTTCTTTCCGCTGCTCAGTGGATTTCTTCACCGGCAGTTTTCTGTGCGGCTTTTATTTCGTTGTAACAGTATTTGATGATAGATTTTCTGGTTATAATCCCGATGAAGGAGCCCTGGTCATCAACCACCGGTACGAAGTTCTGATTAATGGCGCGATCCAGGAGATCTTCCATATTGGAATCTGCATGGACCGGTTTGTAGGTGGCGCGACGTGGGATCGCCATGATCGGGATTCCTTCTGTTTCCTTGATGTCGTGGATATCTGCACGGCGCATGCCCCAGAGGAGATCTCCCTCTGAGATGGTGCCGAGATATTTGCCGTCCATAGTGAGGATAGGAATGCAGGAGTACTTGCGGTGCTCCATTTTTTCAAGGGTCTGGCGAAGAGTTTCATCCTCAAAGATGTAGGCTACTTCGCTTTTGGGAATCAGAAAAAACAGAATGTTCACGTTATTACCTCATTTCCGCGAAAATTATAAATAAATCTGTAGGCTGTTTTAGAGAAGCTGAAGTCCGTGTGTCTCTGCAACATCTGTGATCTCCTTCGGCCAGAGAGAGACATGTACTTCTCCGATGTGTGCTTTACGAAGGAAGAACATACAGATTCTGGACTGTCCGATACCACCGCCGATGGTGTACGGAAGCTCTTTGTTCAGGATTGCTTTCTGGAATGGAAGATCTCTTCGGTCATCACAGCCTGCTTCGGTGAGCTGGCGGTCAAGTGCGTCCTCATCAACACGGATTCCCATTGAGGAAAGCTCAAGGGCAATGTCAAGTACCGGATAGTATACGAGGATATCACCGTTCAGTTCCCAGTCATCATAGTCCGGGGCACGTCCGTCGTGGCGCTCGCCGTTTGTGAGCATTTTTCCGACCTTCATAAGGAATACGGCACCCTTTTCACGGGTGATCCGATATTCACGTTCCTTCGGTGTGCAGTCCGGATACATGTCAAGAAGCTCCTGAGTTGTGATAAAGAAGATATCCTTCGGAAGGATCTCCTCGATGTAGTCATACTGTACAGCCATGTATTTCTCAGTTTTACGAAGGACACTGTAAATGGTGCGTACGGTTTCCTTGAGAGTCTCCATGGAACGTTCTTCTTTGGAGATGATCTTTTCCCAGTCCCACTGGTCTACGTAAACAGAGTGGATATTGTCCAGATCTTCATCCCGGCGGATGGCTACCATATCTGTGTAAAGACCTTCTCCGTGAGAAAATCCGTATTTTTTCAGTGCGTAGCGTTTCCATTTGGCAAGGGAGTGTACGATTTCGGCGTTGCTTCCTTCGATAGCCTTGATATCAAGCTTACCGGGCGCTCTACACCATTAAGGTTGTCATTAAGGCCGGATTCCGGTGCTACAAATGTTGGAGCGGATACTCGAAGAAGGTTCAGCTTCTGGGAGAGTGTCTGCTGGAAGAAATCTTTTACTGTTTTGATCGCAATCTGTGTGTCATGGAGGTTCAGGTCTGCATGATAGGTTGCGGGGATTGTGATTGTATTCATTATCGGCTCCTCCTGATGATTTTTAGGCTTATTGCTCTGTGGGGTATTATAACAGAAAATGGGTGGAGTGGCAATATAATGAGAGGGGAAGTCTTTTGGGGTATCGTAGAAAAATACTGGGTATTAAATGCTTGGTGTGATATACTGAAAAAAGAATGCTTATGTTTACGATGGAAATATAAATATCCGTTTTAACGGATAGAATGGAGGGAGCTTATGGCAGGTCAAAGGTGTCAGGTTGTGGGGGTAAGGTTGTAAATGGCAGGTGTTCATTATGTGGGATGCCTTACAGAAATGATGAGGTGTTATATCATCTGAATGAGCCCCGGGAGATACATTATAAACATGCTTCCGCCAAAGTGCGGGATATGATGCGGCAGTATGGACAGGATGCTGATCAAACAACACAACATAACGGAAACGTAAACCGGAATACGAACGCAAACCGGAATACGAATGCAAGCCGCAATACCGATTTGAATCGGAATCTAACCGGAAGCCGGAATACAGGTGCAGCAGCCGGACGTAAGACTGCAGCGGCAGTTAATACCAGGAATAAAACAACGGTGGGCAGAAATCGTGCAGAAGTTTTAGATCAGGGAAAAAAACAGCAAAAAAAAGATCAGAAAAGCAGCGGGGCAGGCTGGATCATATGGTTTATAGTGACACTGGCCATGCTGCTTCCAAAATTATGGGATTTTATTGCAGACTGGATCGGAACGAATTTGTGAGAATATTTCTGCAGTGAGATCAGGCAGTGCTAAGTGTCTGTATTTTCGTGTATACAGAAATATCCCTTTTCTTTTCTCCTCAGCTGTGTTATACTCATGCCTAGCACAACATATAGATGAAAAACAATATATAGAGGATATAGGTGCTATATATAGTATTTGCATAGCGACTTATATATAGCACAGGGAGGGATGAGCAATGTTATATGTAATCAAGAAAGACGGGACAAGAGAGGAGTTTAATCCGCAGAAGATCGTGGCTGCCGTGAACAAATCCGCAGAGCGTATTCTTTATACTTTTTCAGACGAGGAGAAGGATTTTATCTGCCGTTTTGCCCAGGAGCATGCGGATTCCCTTGGAAAGAATGAGATTGAGATCCAGGAGATGCACAACATCGTGGAGGGGGCTCTGGAGCGTGTGAATCCGGCAGTTGCCAAGAGCTACCGTGATTATCGGAATTACAAGCTGGATTTTATCCATATGATGGATGATGTCTATACCAAGAGTCAGGCGATCCGTTATATCGGTGATAAAAGTAATGCCAATACAGACAGCGCCCTTGTTGCCACGAAACGAAGCCTGATCTTTAATGAGCTGAACAAGGAACTCTATCGGAAGTTTTTTATGAACCGTAATGAGCTTCAGGCATGTAAGGACGGCTACATTTATATTCATGACCAGTCTGCACGTCTGGATACCATGAATTGCTGTCTGTTCGATGTGGCAGCTGTTTTAAGTGGCGGTTTTGAGATGGGTAATGTCTGGTATAACGAGCCGAAGACTCTGGATACAGCCTTTGATGTTATGGGGGATATCATTCTCAGTACAGCAGCACAGCAGTATGGTGGCTTTACAGTGCCGGAGGTTGATAAGATCCTGGCACCGTATGCAAAGAAGAGCTATGATAAATATATTTCCGAATTTATGAAATACTCGGACGAGAGCTGGAGTGGCCGTGAGGAGAGAGCTATTGAGTATGCTCTTGATAAGGTCCGCAGGGATTATGACCAGGGCTGGCAGGGAATTGAGTACAAGCTGAATACCGTCGGTTCTTCCAGAGGTGATTATCCGTTTGTTACGGTGACACTTGGTCTCGGAACCGAGCAGTTTGAGAAGATGTGTACGATTTCCCTTCTTGAGGTCCATCAGGGAGGACAGGGTAAGGCCGGACACAAGAAACCGGTACTTTTCCCGAAGATCGTATTCCTTTATGACAAAGAGATCCATGGTCCCGGAAAGTGCTGTGAGGATATTTTTGAGGCTGGTGTGGAGTGTTCCTCCAAAACCATGTATCCGGACTGGCTGTCTATGTCCGGCGCAGGCTATATTTCCAGTATGTACAGGAAATACAAGAAGGTCATCAGCGATGGGATGCCGTGCTTTCTTAAGTCCGTGGTATGAGCGTGGCGGTATGGAGCCGGCGGATGAGAATGATACGCCTGTTTTTGTGGGACGTTTTAACATTGGTGCGGTAAGCCTTCATCTTCCGATGATCCTTGCAAAGGCCAGAGCGGAGAGCAGAGATTTCTATGAGGTTCTGGATTTCTATCTGGAAATGATCCGTAACCTGCACATCCGCACTTACGAATATCTGGGACAGATGCGTGCATCCACCAACCCGCTTGCATACTGTGAAGGCGGTTTCTACGGCGGACATCTGAAACCGAATGAAAAGATTGGCAAGATCCTGAAGCCTATGACAGCTTCCTTCGGTATCACAGCGTTAAATGAGCTTCAGGAACTTTACAATGGCAAATCCATTGCCGAGGATGGGGCGTTTGCTCTGGAGGTCCTGAAATATATCAATGACAAGGTAAATCAGTACAAGAAGGAAGATGGTTATCTTTATGCGATCTACGGAACACCGGCAGAGAGTCTTTGTGGCCTGCAGGTAGAGCAGTTCCGTAAGATGTATGGAATCATTGAGGGCGTTTCTGACAGACCATATGTGAGCAACAGCTTCCACTGCCATGTAACAGAGGATGTAACTCCGATCGAGAAACAGGATCTGGAGGGACGTTTCTGGGAACTCTGCAATGGAGGTAAGATTCAGTATGTACGTTATCCGATCGGCTACAATAAGGAAGCTATCCGTACACTGATCCGCAGAGCCATGGATCTGGGATATTATGAGGGAGTGAACCTTTCTCTTGCATACTGTGACGATTGTGGTCATGAGGAACTGGAGATGGATGTATGCCCTGTCTGCGGTTCCAGAAATCTGACCAAGATCGACCGTATGAACGGATATCTTTCCTACAGCCGTGTCCATGGAGATACCCGCCTGAATGAGGCGAAGATGGCTGAGATCGCTGAGCGAAAATCTATGTAAATGCTGGCTGTCCGATCAACTGTGGAACAGTGATCGGATGTGGAGCCAGACAGTATAAAAATATCCCGCAGAGCTGCCGGTAAGACCAGCAGCCGTCTGCGGGATATTTTTATGTAAAGTGAAGTTTTATAGTTCACTTTGTATTCTGAGTCCGTAAAATGATCATTTAATGATAGTTCCGGTCTTCTCACGGTAGCCGTCTTTTGCATGGGCCATGTCTGTGATGATGGTACGGCGTCCGGTTCCCTTCTCCACGAAGGAAACACCTGCTTCGATCTTAGGAAGCATGGAGCCTGCCGCAAACTGTTTGCCGGCAATATATTTCTTGGCATCTTCTGTGGAAATAGTATCCAGATAAGATTCGTGATCCGTATTATGGTCAAGGCTTACTTTCTCGACGCTTGTAAGGATCATCAGAGTGTCAGCGTTCAGTTCTTCTGCAAGAAGTCCTGCTGCCAGGTCTTTCTCGATGATGGCGCTGGCACCATTCAGCTGAGTTCCCTGCTCAAGAACCGGGATTCCGCCGCCGCCTGCGGCAATGACGATCTGCTCTGCTGCAGAGAGGACCTTTACGGTTTCAATCTCTACGATCTTCTGTGGCTTCGGTGCTGCAAGGATACGTCTGTACTGGCCCTCGCCCACCTTTGTGACAAAGTTTCCTTTTTCTTCTTCAGCCTCGGCCTCTTCTGCGTTAAGAACACGTCCAATGATCTTCTCCGGCTCTGCAAATGCTTCATCGTATGGATCGATGACAACCTGTGTCAGAACTGTGCTGACCGGTTTGTAGATTCCTCTGGAGATAAGCTCGGCACGGATGGCGTTCTGAAGGTCATAGCCGATATAACCCTGGCTCATGGCGGAACATACGGACATTGGTGCAAATGTATAATCAGGATGTGCCTTACCGAATTCATTCATTGCGGTGTGGATCATCCCTACCTGCGGACCGTTGCTGTGGGAGATCACTACGCGGGTTCCCTCCTCTACCAGATCTGCGATTACCTTCGCTGCGAGTTTTGTAGCTGTTTTTTGCTCTGGAAGTGTGGTGCCAAGTGCCCGGTGGCCTAATGCAACTACTACGGTTTTTTCGCTCATAGGAAATACCTCGTTTCTCTTAAAAATTGGAATGAAATCAGTTACTGTATTCAGTAACGAGTACATCGAAAACGATGCACGAGTATTATATTTTATTATAAAAGACCTATGTGGGAAATGCAATAGAAAATCGAGTGTTTTCCGAGACAGGAAAAACCGCCTGATCCAGTCAGACGGTTTGCTTCCTACTATTTTTTGAGGGGGGAGATAGAGAGTGGTTTTTCATCTATCCAACACCTATTATATAGAGAAAATATGTTTAAAATATGTCGTTAATCTAAAAGAAATGGAAAATTTATAAAGAAAGTTTTAAACAAACTTTATAATTTTTATATCCGGTTGCGCATGGTCTGAAAATGTGATACATTGAAAAAGTCTTGATCCTGCATTCTGCGGGATCTGTTCACGCATCGTTTCGATGCAGAAATCCATTTTATTTTATCGAAAAAAATATTGATCATGCACCATTTGCCGGGGAGGGATGCCTTTGTCTGTGGAAAAGTAAGCTTCTGTAAAAAAAACATGTGTATAAGAAATGCCAGATCAGGCAGAAATGAGGAAGAGCCATGAAAAACAGAATATGGAAACAGATGAAGAAAGCCGGAATTGTGACAGTGCTGGCAGGAGCCATGCTGGGAGGAACAATAGAACCGAAGCTGACTCTGGGAGCAGATTTTTTGCCGGGACAGGCACCGTTTATCGATCAGAGTGTGTTCTGGAAAGACATAGAATCCGGACAGGCGGAGCTTGGAATCCGGATTCGCGGCCTGAATGAATGGCTGTCCGGGAGAAGGTTTTCGGAGGATAAGGAGAAAAATGAGAAGTGGGACGATGAACTTCAGAAGATTGAAGATCCATCGGTGGAGCAGGAAGAAGAGATAGAACAGGAGCTGCCGGAGGATGACTTGCAGCAGGAAAAGGAGTCAGAACAGGAGCTGCCAGAGGATGATTGGCAGCAGGAAGAAGAGCCAGAACAGGAACTTTCAAAGGATGAGGATGACTTGCAGCAGGAAGAGAAGGCAGAACAGGAATTGCCGGTGGATAAGGTTGTGGAAGGAATCGGAATAGAAATGGAGGAAGGATATGAGCACGTGGAGCAGCTGGCATCCGGGGAAACAGTACAGCCGGAGGATGAAGAGCAGGAGAAAACGGGTCCGCTCACACCGGAAGGAACGGCGTCCGGAGAAGAAAATGTAGGTGACGAAGAGGAATATGAGTCTGAGGAGATTCAAAAACTGACACTGGTCACGTATATTTCTGAGTATTTTGTTCCGGAAACGGATTCTGTCCCGAAAAATATGGCTGCACAGCAGATTTCTGTAAGAAGCCAGAGCGGTGAAGCTACAGAGATCACAAAGCTGGAAAGCGTGCTGAACGTGGAGCAGAACGGGCAGGATGAGATCTTTTTCCGTATCCCGCTGATCTTGCGGCAGGAATACCGTTTTCCGGCAGAGAAAAGCAGTTATCCTGTGACTCAGGAGGAACCGCTTCAGAAGGACTGTACCGGTGCGGGAACCTTTCTCATGACAGAAGAAAACGGGGAAGAGCTGGTGATCGCAGAGGGAATCTCGCCTATGCTGGACGTGGAGGCTGCTGAGGCTGATATGGAATTGTCGGTAACTGCACAGAATGAAAAAATGAAAGCAGGGCAGACCATCCGTTATCAGGTGGAGATCGCTAATACCGGAAAGCTGGATCTTGCAGATATCCGTCTGACCAGCAGCCTTTCCTGCCCTAAGATCCGGCAGCTGTGGGAAGATGCAGAAGGCCTTCTGACAGAAGGAGCTGTGGCGGAATTTGCAGAATTAAAAGCCGGAGAGAGCAGGAGCTTTTATGTACAGGCGCCGCTTCTGGATGAACAGGAAAAAGATCTGGAGCACCAGGTGGAAGCAGAGGCCAGGGTGAAGGACAGAGTGGAGGAGGTGATCCGGAAGAACGCTTCCACTATAAATGGTCTGGAGGCACTGAAGGCGGATCTTTCTGTAAAGAAAACTGCAGACAAAGAAACCGCTGCACCGGGTGAGACTGTGACCTATCAGATCTGTATCGTGAATACCGGTGAAAAAACGCTTCATTCGGTTGTGGGAACGGAGCGCTTTCAGGCGGCTGGGATCCATGCACAGTTTCTGGAGCAGGAAGGTGTGACGCTCAACAGCAGCCGTACAAAGGCAATGATCCAACAGATCCCGCCGGGAGAGGCAGTTTCTCTTCAGGCCGTGGTGAAGATCCCGGAAAGAACAGCAGATCAGAAGCTTTTTAACCAGGTGACGGTCACAAGCCAGGAAACTGGAGAGCGATTGATGGAGGCCTCCGCTTCTGTCATAGTAAAAGGAAAGGTAACCGTTACGCCGGAAGAAAGGCTTTTTGTGCAAAGTGATGACCAGGATCTGGCTTCCGGTCAGACACAGATGGCAAGAGCAGCGTCCACACATCCGAAGACAGAAGATGATACAAGGACGGATCTGTGGACTCTTTTGGCAGTGACAGCTTTGGTGACTGTGCTGGGCGGCATCTGGCTCCGGAAAAAATATGCGGATATTTATGGAAAAAGCTGATGTTACTGAGAACGGAGTGAACAGTAACAAGCTGATATTTTACAAGGCGGTCGTACCTCAAAGAAACGTTGAAAACAGGGGGGAGGTGTGCTATTCTATATGGTATGTACAGAAAATAAGAACAGTATATTTCCCGCCTCCGGTGTGCTGCCCGTCAGACCGGAAAAAGGGAAGATGGAGGAGAAAAATGAATCTTTTATCCTTATTGGAACATCTTGAATACAAATGCCTTCAGGGAAGTACAGAGCAGGAGGTTTCTTCTGTTGTATATGATTCCCGTAAAGTAGAAGAAGGGAGCCTTTTTATCTGCATCAGAGGTGCGGTCGTGGATGGACATAAATTTATACCTGATGTTGTGGCAAAGGGTGCGAAGACACTCATCGTGGAAGATGCGGTGGAGGCACCGGAGGATGTGACAGTGATCCAGGTAGAGGATACCCGTTACGCCATGGCCTTTATTTCAGCAGCATGGTTCGGACATCCGGCAGAAAAGCTCAAAACCATCGGTATCACCGGAACCAAAGGAAAAACAACTACAACCTATATGGTGAAATCGATCCTTGAGAATGCCGGATATAAGGTTGGTCTGATCGGAACCATCGAGGCTGTTATCGGGGAGAAGCATATCCCGGCAGCCAACACGACACCGGAATCCTATATGGTACAGAAATATTTTCATGATATGGTAGAAGCAGGCTGCGATGCGGTCGTTATGGAGGTTTCCTCACAGGGACTGATGCTTCACAGGACCCAGGGATTTGTGTTTGATTTTGGAATTTTCACAAATATTGAACCAGATCATATCGGACCGAATGAGCATAAGGACTTTGATGATTATCTGCACTGCAAATCCATGCTTCTCAGACAGTGTAAGGTTGGTATCGTAAATCGTGATGATGAACACTTTGACCGCATTATCGAAGGCCACACCTGTAAACTTGAAACCTATGGATTTTCCGAAAAAGCAGATCTCCGTGCAGAGGACGCCAGACTCGTTGGAAGAAAGGGCTATCTGGGAATTTCCTATCATGTTAAGGGACTTATGGATTTTCCTGTGGAGATCGATATTCCAGGTAAGTTCAGCATTTACAATTCTCTGACTGCCATTGCCATCTGCCGCCATTTTAAGGTATCCGAGGAGAATATCATCAAAGCTCTGAAGGTGGCCAGGGTCAAAGGCCGTATTGAGATGATCAAGGTATCTGACGAATTCACACTGATGATCGATTACGCACATAATGCCATGGCACTGGAGAGCCTTCTCGGAACACTGAAGGAATATGATCCGCACAGACTGGTATGTCTGTTTGGCTGTGGCGGAAACCGTTCCAAGCTGCGCCGTTATGAGATGGGTGAGGTTTCAGGAAAGATGGCAGATCTGACCATCATTACTTCAGATAATCCGCGAGATGAGGATCCACAGGCCATCATCGATGATATCAAGATCGGAATGGCAAAAACAGATGGAAAATATGTAGAGATCCCGGATCGTAAAGAGGCGATCGCCTACGCGATCCATCACGGTGAGCCGGGAGATATCATCGTCCTTGCTGGAAAGGGCCATGAGGATTATCAGGAGATCAAGGGTAAGAAATATCCCATGGATGAGCGTGTACTGATCCGGGAGATCCTGGAAGAAGATCAGAAAGCGTAAATGGATGATCTATGCAGATGTGATCATTGATATTTCTCATGAAAAGCTGGACCGGGATTTTCAGTATCGTGTACCTGAGGAGCTGGTGCAGGCAATAAAACCCGGAGTTGTGGTCACAGTTCCCTTCGGAAAGGGAAATACCCTTCGGAAAGGCTATGTGACCGGGATCTCCGGAACGGCAAAATATGATGCGTCAAAGATCAAGGAGATCCGGGGAGTGTCCACAGACAGTGAGACAACAGAATCCCGGCTGATCGCACTTGCGGCCTGGATGAGGGAGACCTATGGCTCCACCATGATCCAGGCACTGAAAACAGTTCTGCCTGTAAAAGACAAGGTCCGTGCAAAAGAGAAAAGGCTGATTGTTTTTACAGGAAAAAAGGAAGAGGGTCAGGCACTTCTTGGCAAGCTGGAAGGCAGCCGCTTTAAAGCACGTGAGCGGTTTCTTCGGGCAATCCTGGAAGCCGGGAGCCTGGATTATACTTATGCCTCCAAAGAACTTGGAGCCGGCATTTCCGTTCTTGATTTTTTGAAAAAAAGGTCTGATAACCATTGAAAGTCAGGAAATGTATCGCATTCCCGAGGGGCTCGGCCTGGTGAAGGAGAACATGGAACTGAGTCTGAACCAGGAACAGCTTTTGGCAGCAGAGCAGATATTTCGGGAATGGCAGGAGCCGGACCCAAGGCCTGCACTTCTTTTCGGAGTGACCGGAAGCGGAAAGACCCAGGTTTATATGCGCCTGATCCAGAAGGTACTGGAGGAGGGAAAACAGGCGATCGTGCTGATTCCTGAGATCGCGCTTACTTATCAGACAGTCAGGCGTTTTTATGCCATGTTCGGAGATAAGGTTTCGGTTCTGAACTCCAGACTTTCCCAGGGAGAACGCTATGATCAGTTCAAAAGAGCAAAACGTGGTGAGATCCAGGTGATGGTAGGACCAAGATCCGCACTGTTCACACCGTTTTCAGATCTGGGACTGATCGTTATCGACGAAGAGCATGAACCCACCTACAAAAGTGAGAATACGCCAAGGTACCATGCACGTGAGACTGCCATTGAGAGGGCGCGGATGGAACATGCCCGTGTGGTCATGGGATCAGCCACTCCGTCATTGGAAGCCTACAGTCATGCCTGTGACGGAGAATATCTTCTGGTAAAGTTAAATGCACGTTATGAGGAAAGACCGCTTCCACAGGTATCGATCGTGGATCTTCGGGAAGAATTAAAGAAAGGGAACCGCTCGGTACTGAGTCTGGAGCTGAAGAGGAATCTGGAGCAGGTCCTTGAAAGAAGAGAACAGGCCATGCTGTTTCTGAACCGGAGAGGATATGCGGGCTTTGTTTCCTGCAGAGCCTGCGGTCACGTTATGAAATGTCCCCACTGTGATGTATCTCTAAGTGAACACAATGGCAATCGTCTGATCTGTCATTATTGCGGCTATGAGACTGTGAAACCGGAAATCTGTCCGTCCTGTGGTTCACCGCACATTGGCGGATTTAAGGCAGGAACCCAGCAGATCGAGAAGGTCATTGAAAAAGAATTCCCGAAAGCCAGGGTACTTCGAATGGATTTTGATACTACAAGGACCAAGGACAGCTATGAGAAGATCCTGGCTTCTTTTGCAAAGCATGAGGCAGATATTCTGGTGGGGACCCAGATGATCGTCAAGGGACATGATTTTCCGAATGTGACTCTGGTAGGAGTGATTGCAGCAGATCTTTCGCTGAATATGGATGACTATCACTGCGGGGAGCGTACATTCCAGCTTCTGACTCAGGCAGTTGGACGTTCCGGCAGAGGGAACCACCCGGGGCAGGCGGTGATCCAGACATATCAGCCGGAGCATTACAGTATCCAGGCTGCGGCTATTCAGGATTATGAGAAATTTTATAAAGAAGAAATGGGGTATCGGATGCTTCTGGACTATCCGCCGGCAGCCATATGATGACTGTTTTTGGCGCCTGCCAGGATGAAGAACTTCTGAAAAATGCCATGTATTATATAGAAGTTTTTATCCGCAGGGTAAGTCCGAAGGAAGAGCTTCACATGATCGGACCTGCAGCTGCATCGGTAGGTAAGGTAAAGGATGTTTATCGTCAGGTGATCCATCTGAAGCACAGGGATATCGGCTTTCTCACAGCAGTCAGAGAGAAGCTGGAGAAATATATAGAGATAAATTCCGGATTCCGGAAAATATACATTCAATTTGATATGAATTAAAGGAGAAGAAAAATGGCACTTAGAACAATCCGTGTACAGGGGGATTCTGTACTGACAAAAAAATCCCGGACAGTAGACAAAATGACACCGAGGATCGGGGAACTGATCACAGATATGCTGGATACCATGTATGATGCAATGGGTGTTGGCCTCGCTGCACCACAGGTAGGAATCCTGAAACGTATCGTTGTCATCGATGTAGGTGAGGGCCCGATCGTGCTGATCAATCCGGAGATCCTTGAGACAAGCGGCGAGCAGACCGGTGACGAGGGATGCCTGAGCGTTCCGGGAATGGCAGGACAGGTAACACGTCCGAACTATGTGAAGGTAAAAGCACTTGATGTAAATATGAACGAACAGATCTACGAGGGAGAGGGCCTTCTGGCAAGAGCGTTCTGTCATGAGATCGATCATCTGGATGGAAAAATGTATACAGAACTTGTGGAGGGAGAACTTCACAAGGTAACTTATGATGAAGAAGACTAAAGGCGGGATACTATGAAGATTATTTATATGGGAACTCCGGACTTTGCGGTGGCGCCTCTTGCAGCACTGGCAGAGAACGGATATGAAGTGGAGGCTGTGATCACACAGCCGGACAAACCGAAGGGCAGAGGCAAAACTCTGATGCCTACTCCTGTAAAAGAAGAAGCACTGAAACACGGGATCCCGGTACTGCAGCCGGTGAAGGTAAGAGATCCTGAATTTGTGGAAGAACTGAAAAATCTTGCACCGGACATCATCATTGTTGCGGCATTCGGGCAGATCATTCCAAAGAGCATCCTGGATATGCCGAGATTCGGATGTATCAATATCCATGCGTCTCTGCTTCCTAAATATCGTGGAGCTGCACCGATCCAGCAGGCGGTGATCGACGGTGAAAAAGAATCCGGCGTTACTATTATGCAGATGGGAACCGGTCTGGATACCGGTGATATGATTTCCAGGATCGTGGTTCCGCTTGCCAAAGATGAGACAGGCGGAAGCTTGTTTGATAAGCTCGCACAGGCAGGTGCAGAGCTTCTGGTACAGACTTTACCGTCCATTTTTGACGGAACTGCAACCCGCGAGAAACAGCCGGAGGAGAGCCCAACACCATATGCTGCCATGATCTCAAAAAAAATGGGGCTTCTGGATTTCAGCAAAAATGCGGAAGAACTGGAGCGTCTGGTAAGAGGCCTTGATCCATGGCCAAGCGCTTTTACCTTTATCAATGGAAAAACATTGAAGGTCTGGAAGAGCTCTGTCCTGGAAAAACAGGCACAGGAAGCACCGGGAACTGTGATAGCCGCTGACAAAGGAGGAATCCAGGTAGCATGCGGCCAGAAGGTACTCGTGCTCCATGAAGTGCAGCTGGAAGGCAAAAAACGCATGGAAGCGGATGCGTTCCTTCGGGGATATCAGTTGAAACCAGGAGACATGTTCAGAGATTCCAGGGAGTGATGAGTTATGTACGGATATGGTTATTACGGATGGGGAATGGACCCCACGATTCTTTTGCTCGTGATCGGAATGCTTCTTTCTCTTGCGGCATCCGCGAAGCTGCGCAGTACCTTTGCAGTCTATAAAAAGGTCCGGAGTCATTCAGGTATCACCGGTGCGGAAGCTGCACAGAGGATCCTGAGAGCGGCTGGGATCACAGACGTACAGGTGGTTCCGATCCGCGGAAGTCTTACGGATCACTATGATCCGAGAACGAAAACGGTTTCCCTTTCAGAAGATATTTATGGAAGAAATTCTCTGGCGGCTGTGGGGGTGGCAGCACATGAATGTGGCCATGCGATCCAGGATGCGATCAATTATGCACCACTGAATATCCGTTCAGCCATTGTACCTGCCGCAAATATTGGTTCCCAGCTTTCATGGCCGCTGTTTATCGCAGGACTGATCTTTTCCATTGATCCGCTGGTAACTCTGGGAATTGTTTTGTTTTCACTGGCAGTACTGTTTCAGCTGGTGACACTTCCGGTTGAGGTCAATGCGTCTTCCAGAGCGCTTAAAATGCTGGAAAGTACAGGTATCTTAGGTGCAGATGAAAAAAAGGGTGCAAGAAAAGTACTTACGGCGGCAGCGCTTACCTATGTAGCAGCTCTGGCGGCATCTATTCTGCAGCTTCTGAGACTGATTATCCTTGCAGGAGGTAGAGATCGTGATTAGCAGCGGAGTAAATACCAGAGAACTGATCCTTGAGATCCTGTTACAGATCGAGGAGGAGGGTGAGCACAGCCATATTGCGATCCGGAATGCGCTTTCCAAATATCAGTTTCTTCCGAAACAGGAACGTAGCTTTATTACAAGAGTATGTGAGGGAACCCTGGAATACAGGATCTATATTGATTATGTCATTGATTCTTTTTCCAAGGTTTCTGTAAACAAGATGAAACCGCAGATCCGCGAGATCCTGAGAAGTGCGGTATATCAGCTGAAATTTATGGACAGTGTTCCGGACAGTGCAGTATGCAATGAAGCGGTAAAGCTGGCACAGCGAAAAGGCTTTTATAATCTAAAGCCCTTTGTCAACGGGGTGCTCCGTACGATCGCAAGAGAGATCGGTGATCTGGAGCTTCCTTCCAGGGAAGAAAACGAAGTCCGTTATCTTTCTGTGAAATATTCCATGCCGGAATATCTGGTAGAAAAATGGAAAGCAGCCTACGGAGTGAAGACTACGGAGAAAATCCTGGAGGATTTTCTGACAGAAAGACCGATCACAGTACGGTGCCGTACTCATAAGGCGTCTCTGAGAGAGCCATCGTCACTCCAGTTGAAGTCTCAGGGAGTGACAGTAGAACAGGCTCCTTATCTTCCCTATGCACTGAAGATTTCTGATTACAATCATATTTTTGACACTTGAGACCTTCCTTCAGGGAAAGATCCTGGTGCAGGATGTAAGCTCTATGCTTGTAGCGGAAGCTGCAAGTCCGAAAAAAGGTGACCATATCATCGACATGTGCGCTGCACCAGGTGGAAAAAGCATCCATGCGGCAGACAAAATGGGGGATTACGGAAATGTGGATGCCAGAGATGTAAGTCAGTATAAGGCAGATCTTATCAAAGAAAACATCCACAGGACCGGAGTGATCAATGTGGAAGCCAGAGTTCAGGATGCAACGGTATATGATCCGGATTCCGAACAGGCTGCGGATATTGTGATCGCGGATGTACCGTGCTCCGGTTATGGAGTTATCGGCAAGAAACCGGAAATCAAATACCGGGCAACTCCGCAGAAACAGGAAGAGATCGTAATGCTCCAGAGAATGATCCTGGATAAGGCTGCAAAGTATGTGAAACCGGATGGAACGCTGATCTTCAGCACATGTACCATTGCCCGGGAAGAAAACGAAGAAAATGTATTATGGTTTTTAAAGAATTATCCGTACCGGCTGGAAAGCCTGGATCCGTATATTCCGGAGGAACTGCACTGTAAATCCACGAAGCTTGGCTATCTGCAGCTTCTGCCGGGAATACATAAGACAGATGGATTCTTTATTGCCAGATTCAGAAGGAAATAACAGAAAATGACAGATGTAAAATCCATGACCATGGAGGAATTGAAGGAATTCATGACAAAGATCGGTGAAAAGCCTTTCCGGGCGAAACAGATCTATGCATGGCTTCACCAGCAGCTGGTTACCTCCTGGGATGAAATGACAAATCTTTCCAAAAGCCTCAGGGAAAAGCTTTCGGCTTATCCGATCACAGCACTGACCCAGGCAGATGTAAGGATCTCAAAAATTGACGGAACCAGAAAATATCTGTTCCAGCTGGAAGATGGAAATGTGATCGAGAGTGTTCTCATGCGGTATCACCACGGAAATTCTGTGTGCATTTCTTCTCAGGTGGGCTGCCGTATGGGATGCAGATTCTGTGCATCTACCATCGGAGGACTGACCAGATGCCTGAAACCGTCCGAGATGCTGGATCAGATTTACCGTATCCAGGCAGATACCGGTGAACGTGTGGCCAATGTAGTTGTGATGGGAACCGGTGAGCCGATGGATAATTATGACAATCTTGTCCGTTTTGTCCGGATCCTTACCGACGAAAACGGTCTTGGGATCAGTCAGAGAAATGTGACGGTTTCTACCTGTGGGATCGTGCCGAAGATGTATGATCTGGCTGAAGAAAAGCTTCAGATCACTCTGGCACTTTCCCTTCATGCTCCAAATGATGAAAAACGACAGGAACTGATGCCGATCGCGAATAAGTATTCTATGGATGAGGTTCTGGATGCCTGCAGAAATTATTTTGACAAAACAGGCCGAAGGATCACCTTTGAGTACAGTCTTGTAGCTGGCGTCAACGACAGTGAAGAAGATGCGAGACAGCTGGCAGGCCGTATAAAAGGCATCAATTGCCATGTAAATCTGATTCCGGTCAATCCCATCAAGGAACGCTCCTATGTGAGGTCTACTCGACAGGCTGTGGAGAATTTCAAAATAAAACTTGAAAAATACGGAATTAATGTTACTATTAGAAGGGAAATGGGCAGCGATATCGACGGTGCCTGTGGACAGCTAAGAAAAAGTTACATGGAAAAAACAGAAAGCGAGAAGTGACATGAGGATATACTCAGCTACTGATGTAGGGCAGAAGCGGAAGATGAATCAGGATTACGTGTTTGCATCTGAAGGTCCGGTTGGAAATCTGCCTAATCTTTTCACAGTCGCGGACGGAATGGGCGGACATAACGCCGGTGACTATGCATCCTCACATGCAGTACGGATCCTTGTGGATGAAATCCGTGAAGATGCGGATTACAATCCTGTGAAGGTTATTCGTCATGCGATCGAAGCTGCGAATACGGAGATCAGAAACCGTGCGCAGGAAGACGAAAACCTCCGGGGCATGGGAACCACTATGGTGGTGGCGACTATTGTAGATCAGTATGCCTATGTAGCCAATGTGGGTGACAGCCGTTTATATGTGATCCAGGACGGGATCCGCCAGGTCACCAGAGATCATTCCCTGGTACAGGAAATGGTGAGAATGGGCGAGATCAGCGAAGCGGAAGCACGGAATCATCCGGATAAGAACATCATTACAAGGGCACTTGGCGCAGAGAAAACGGTGGATGTGGATTTCTTTGATTTGAAACTTGAAAAAGGATGTACGATCCTGATGTGTTCAGACGGTCTCAGCAATATGGTTGAAGATGAGAAGATCCAGGAAATCATATCCGATCCGGAAGCAGATATTGATCAGAAGGGCAGTGCGCTCCTTCGGGAAGCAAATCAGAATGGTGGTAAGGATAATATTGCAGTCGTACTGGTAGAGCCATTCACGAATGAGGTGGAAGCATGTTGAAGACGGGAATGATCATAGCCGAGCGCTATGAGATCGTAGGAAAAATCGGAACTGGCGGAATGGCAGATGTCTATAAGGCTATGGACCATAAGCTGAACCGTTTTGTTGCAGTGAAGGTCCTGAAACCGGAGTTTCGGGAAGACACCACGTTTATAAAGAAATTCAGAAGTGAGGCCCAGGCGGCAGCTGGTCTTACACATCCGAATATCGTCAATGTATTTGACGTAGGAGATGACGGCGGTGTTTATTACATTGTTATGGAACTGATCGAGGGTATCACTCTGAAGGAATACATCTCCAAGAAGGGAAAGCTTTCCATTAAAGAGGCTACAAGTATCGCAATCCAGGTTTCTATGGGTCTGGAGGCGGCACACAGCCATGGTATCGTTCACAGAGATGTGAAACCCCAGAATATCATTATCTCCACAGATGGTAAAGTAAAGGTGACAGACTTTGGAATTGCCAGAGCTGCATCTTCCAATACGATCAGCTCCAATGTAATGGGATCTGTACATTACAGCTCACCTGAGCAGGTGAGAGGCGGATACAGCGATGAGAAGAGCGATATCTATTCTCTTGGAATCACACTGTATGAGATGGTCACAGGAAGAGTTCCTTTTGACGGAGATACCACTGTGGCGATCGCTATCAAGCATCTGCAGGAAGAGATGGTTCCGCCAAGTGTTTATACACCGGACCTTCCGTACAGTCTGGAGCAGATCATTCTGAAATGTACACAGAAAAGTGTAGATCGTCGTTACAGCCGTATGGAGGATGTGATCGCAGACCTGAAGCATTCTCTGATCGATCCCCAGGGTGATTTTGTAAAGCTTACTACAGTTGACAACGATGCCAAGACGGTTGTGATCTCAGAAGAAGAGCTTGGTGAGATCAAACATACACCGAAGCAGATCACAAAACCGGAGATCACCGCACTTGAGGAAGAAAAATACGACGATAACGATTACGATGATGCAGAGGAAGAATACAGACCGAGATCCGAGCATAGATCCGGAAAGAAAAAGAAGCATCATGGTTCCGGAAGAGGCCTGACGATTGCGGCACTGATCGGAGGTGCAGTCCTTCTGATCGTTCTTGTGGTAGTGCTTGGACGTGCCGCAGGACTGTTTGGAACCGGCAGCAGCGGAGCTGCAGACAGCAGCAAGGCAGAAGCGAAGCAGGAATCAGCAGCTGACGGTCTGGCAACTGTTCCTGATCTTGTAGGCAAGACAGAGGAAGAGGCTAAAACACTTGCAAACGATGCGCATCTGGGTGTCCAGATGGCCGGTGAGGAGGCATCCGATCAGGAAAAAGGCAGGATCTCCCGTCAGGAGACAGCTGCGGGAACACAGGTTGAAGCCAATACAACTGTGAAATACTGGGTAAGCACCGGAACAGCACAGGTTACGATCCCAGATCTGGATGGACGTACAGGAATCGATGCACAGCAGACTCTGGAAGATCTTGGACTTCAGGTAAATGTCCAGAAAGAATACAGCGACACAGATGACAACGGATATGCACTGGTAGATCCGGGATATGTTTACAATGTCGAACCGGCAGCAGGTACTTCTGTGCAGGCAGGCTCTTCTGTAACACTGACAGTCAGTCGAGGGGTTGATTATGGCGATAATGCTGAGGTTCCGAGTGTTGTAGGAATGACCAAGGATGATGCGCTTACTACTTTAGGTAAATTTATTGATATCCAGATAACAGAACAGCAGAGTACAGAAGCTGCAGGTACAGTTATCGCACAGGATCCGGAAGCCTATGCGGCAGCAGACCCGGATCAGCCGATCAGCATTACCATCAGCTCCGGTGACAAGGCTCCATCCACAGACAGCACAGCATCTACAGATAGTACAGCATCTACAGACAGTACAGCATCCACAGACAGCACAGCATCTGCGGACAGCACAGTATCCACAACTACATCTACAGCAGATGTCAATGCAAACACAGGCTGGAAATGTACACAGACACTGGATACCCCGTCCGGCTATAATGGAGGCGCGATCCGTCTGGAACTGATCCAGGACGTAAACGGTGAGCCTAAGGCATCCACCATCATTGATAGACAGAATATCAGCTTCCCGTATCAGCTTGATATCTCAGGTGCTGAGGGCGTTACCTCAGGAACCATCTATCTCTATGAAGAGGTGGACGGAGATTATCAGCAGCTTGGAACCTACACGGTTGCATTCAAGAAAGCTGAGTGATCATGCAGGGAAAGATAATCAAAGGTATTGCCGGATTCTACTACGTATATGCAGAAGACGGCAATACATATGAATGCAGAGCCAAGGGAATTTTCCGTAAGGATAAATTCAAGCCTCTGGTAGGTGACAATGTGGACATTACAGTTCTGGATGAAAAGGAACTGGAGGGAAGTGTGACGGAGATCCACAAGCGGAAGAATTCTCTGATCCGTCCGGCTGTGGCCAATGTAGATCAGGCACTGGTGATCTTTGCCATGGATAATCCGAAGCCGAACTTCATGCTTCTGGATCGTTTCCTCATTATGATGGAGAGGGAAGGTGTTCCGGCAGTCATCTGTTTTAACAAAAAAGATCTGGCAACAACGGAAGAGCTGGAATTTCTCTATGAAACATACCAGAGCTGCGGCTATCAGGTGATCCTGTCAAGTGCCCTGAAGGGAGAAGGACTCGACGAGATCGAAGAAGTGCTTCAGGGCAGGACAACTGTGGTTGCCGGCCCATCCGGCGTGGGAAAATCTTCTCTTACAAATTCCCTTCAGGAAGAAGTGGAGATGGAAACCGGTGAGATCAGCCGTAAGCTGAAACGGGGAAAACATACCACGCGCCATGCACAGATCATACCGGTGGCACAGGATACATTCCTTGTGGATACGCCGGGATTTTCCTCCTTATATATTGAAAATATGGAGGAGCAGGAACTGAAGGATTACTTTCCGGAGTTCCGAAGATATGAAGGACAGTGCCGCTTTCAGGGGTGCCGTCACATACATGAACCGGGCTGCGCTGTTAAGGAAGCCCTTGAGAACAATGAGATCAGCAGACTCCGATATGAAGATTATCTGGAGCTGCACCAGGAATTAAAAGAGAAAAGGAGATACTGAGTCATGGAATACCGATTGTGCCCGTCGATCTTATCAGCAGATTTTAACAGACTGGGAGAACAGATCAAAATTCTGGAAAAGGAAGGCGTTGAATATCTGCATATTGATGTTATGGATGGAGATTTTGTTCCCAGCATTTCTTTTGGAATGCCGGTGATCAAATCGATCCGGAAAGAATCCAACATGTTTTTCGACGTACATTTGATGGTAACAGAACCGGAAAGATATATCCGCGATTTTGTAGAATGCGGAGCAGATTCCATTACTGTACATGCGGAGGCATGTGAGGATCTGGAGCGTACACTGGAGCAGATCAGGGCAGCAGGGGTAAAGGCGGCAGTTTCGATCAAGCCATCCACACCGGTAAATGACATCAGCCATCTTCTTGAAGATGTGGATATGGTGCTGATAATGACTGTTCAGCCAGGATTTGGCGGACAGAAATACATGGACGAATGCACAGAGAAGATCCAGGAGCTTCGTGAGCTTATTGATGAAGAAGAGCTGGATGTTGATATCCAGGTAGATGGTGGTATCAATGATGATACACTGGAGACGGTTATGCGTGCCGGTGCAAACCTCATGGTCGCAGGTTCCTGGGTATTTAAGGGCGATGTGGCAGCCAATGTAAGACACATTACAGAAAAAATCCACAATATCAAAAAAGAGCTGGACTGAAAATGATCGATACAATAATAATCAGCGGGGGCAATATCCAGAATGGTTTTGCCCTCGATTTTTTAAAAAAAAGAATAGAAGAAAGCCGAGGAGAGAAAATCACTCTTGTTGCTGCAGATAAGGGGATGGAATGGTTTATGAAAAACCGGGAATTTATTCCGGATCTTGCAATTGGGGATTTTGACAGTCTTTCCGAAGAAGGCCAAAAATATATGGAAAGCCTGAAGGGACCGGAGATCATCAGGCTGAAGCCAGAGAAGGATGATTCGGATACACAGTCTGCGGTAAACCAGATGATCCGCAAGGGTGCAAAGGATATCCTGATCCTGGGAGCTACCGGCACAAGGCTGGATCATGTGCTGGCGAATCTGGGACTGCTTTCCATGGGTAAGGAACAGGGCGTTCGTATTGCGATCGCAGATCAGTGGAATTATATCACACTTGCAGAAAGCGGAACCATACTGCACAGAGAGGAGCAGTTTGGAAAATATGTTTCATTCTTTACTGTGGGAGGTGATGTGACAGGCCTCACTCTGAGGGGATTTAAGTATCCGCTGAACGGATATCATCTGACAGTAGAAGACAGTGGCCTGACCGTCAGCAATGAGATTTCGGAAGAAACCGCAGAGATCCTGTATGAAAGCGGGCAGCTTCTGATGATCATGTCCAGGGACTGACAGTAATAACAAATGCCTCACAGTTGCGATTTCAGGCTGTGTATGGTAATATGGGACAGGAATGGCCTGAAAAACGGAAAGGCCTGTTTAAAGAGTATCTGAAAAATACTGTAAATAAATATATCGAAAGGACGTATATAGAGAGATGAAATTAGGTATCGTAGGTCTTCCTAACGTAGGAAAAAGTACATTATTCAATTCACTGACAAAAGCCGGAGCAGAATCCGCAAACTATCCGTTCTGTACTATCGACCCCAATGTGGGTGTTGTAACCGTTCCGGATGAGAGACTGAATCTTCTCGGAGATTTTTATAAATCAAAAAAAGTAACACCGGCAGTGATCGAATTCGTCGATATTGCAGGTCTTGTAAAAGGCGCATCTAAGGGAGAGGGACTTGGAAACCAGTTCCTTGCAAATATCCGTGAGGTAGATGCTATCGTTCACGTGGTACGCTGCTTTGAGGATTCCAATGTTGTTCATGTAGATGGAAGCATTGATCCGCTCCGCGATATCGAGACTATTAATCTGGAGCTTGTTTTCTCTGATCTTGAGATCCTCGAGAGAAGAATTGCCAAGGTTACCAAGACTGCACGTATGGATAAGGAAGCTGCCAAAGAGCTTACATTCCTTGAAAAAGTAAAGGCGCATCTGGAAGAGGGACAGCTTGCCATTACTCTGGAAACAGAGAATGAAGATGAGGATGCATGGCTTGCAACCTATAATCTTCTTACTGCAAAACCGGTGATCTATGCGGCTAACGTTGCAGAGGATGATATCGCAGATGATGGGGCGAACAATCAGTATGTACAGGCAGTACGTGAATACGCTGCCAAACAGAACAGCGAGGTATTTGTGATCTGTGCGCAGATCGAGGAGGAGATCTCCGAGCTGGATGAGGATGAGAGAAAGATGTTCCTTGAGGATCTGGGACTGACAGAGTCCGGCCTGGAGAAGCTGGTGCGCGCAAGCTATCACCTTCTTGGCCTTATGAGCTTCCTGACAGCAGGAGAGGATGAGACAAGAGCATGGACTATCAAGATCGGAACCAAGGCACCGCAGGCAGCAGGTAAGATCCACACAGACTTTGAACGTGGATTTATCAAAGCAGAGGTTGTGAATTATCAGGATCTTCTGGATTGCGGTTCCTATGCAGGTGCCAGAGAGAAGGGCCTTGTACGTATGGAAGGAAAAGAGTACGTTGTACAGGACGGAGATGTGATCTTATTCAGATTTAACGTGTGATCACCAACGTCTGTGAAATACCGGCTGTAAGCTGAAAAATTATAACAGGTGATTTTATGGATATGTCAATTCGGTTTCCCGGATTAGATCTGGTTTTGGATCATGTGCCGAGATCCTTTGAGATCTTTGGCTTTGAGATCACGATCTATGGCGTCCTGATCGCGATAGGAATGCTTCTGGGAATCTTTTTTGTGGTACTGGAAGCCAGAAGAAATCATGAAGATCCGGATGCATATCTGGATTTGGCCATCATAACGCTGCTTTCCGGTGTGGCAGGGGCGAGGTTGCTTTATGCGGCTTTTTCCTGGAGCCTTTATAAAAATGATCCGGGACAGCTTCTGAATATACGGTCCGGAGGACTTATGTTTTATGGCGGACTTCTGGGCGGTGTGCTGGGTGGTGCGGTCTATTGCAGGATCCGAAAGAAATCCTTCTGGCAGATGGCAGATCTTGCCTGCATGGGACTTCTGATCGGGCAGATAATAGGAAAGTGGGGAAGCTTTTTTAACAGAGAATCTTTCGGGGAATATGCAGACAACATTTTTTCCATGCAGCTGCCGCTGACTGCGGTACGGGCAGGAGAGGTCACCACGGCTATGCGTGAAAAGCTTCAAACCGTGGACGGTGGTACCTGGATTTTGGTACAGCCCTTGTTTTTCTATGAAAGTCTCTGGTGTCTGCTTGTGCTTTTGGTGCTTATGATGCTGCTTCGCAAAAAAGTATTTCAGGGAGAGATCTTTCTGAGATATCTGGCAGGCTATGGTCTGGGAAGAGCAGTGCTCCAGTGGTTCCGCACAGATAAAATACTGTTTCCGGGAACCGGCGTGGATATTTCACTGGTGATCTCGGTAATACTTTTTGTTCTTTGCACCGTGGTAGTTGCAGTGAAACGCGTGATGTCCAGAAAGCGGGCAAAAGTACGGATGAGAAGGATCGAGAAAGATCAGCAGGCAGAGAAAGAAGCGGAACAGCAACGGGAAAATGTAGCAGAGAATCTGGAAACAGAGACTGTACAGGGAGAAAAAAATGGATCAGAACGAGATACAGAAGAAAGAGGAAGCTCTTCGGAAAGCGTCACTTTTGCAGCAGCTGCAGGAGGAACGGAAGAAGCTGGACAGCCAGATCAGGAGCAGGAGCGATCTTCTGAAGAATCTGGAGGCCAGCCAAAGAGTTGACCGTATTCTGGAATTATATTACGGAAACTGAGATCAAACAGATATAGGATACAGATGCTTTTGTCTGATGGATCAGAATATAGGATAGGATACCGGCATTTGGCTGATAAGAGCAGCAGAAAACTGCCCTGCAGGAAAACGTCTTCTACGACGTTTCTGGCAGGGCAGTTTTTGTGCTGTGCAGTAGGAATATATCAGTACATCTTTCGGAAATCCAGAGGAGTTGTGCCTGTGACTTTACGGAACATGGCGATAAAGTGGCTGGCATCGGAAAATCCGGAAGCACCGGCAACATCCTGGATCTTCATATCCGGTCTGGAAAGCAGAAGCTCACGTGCGCGGCTGATGCGGTACATGGTAACGTACTCGTAAACCGAGCAGCCCATAAAACGGCGGAACAGACGGGAAAGATACTGCGGAGAGACAAAAACGCTCCGGCTCAGCTGCGCTGCAGTGATATCTTGCTGATAACCGGTTTCGATTTCTTTTATTACCGGGATCACATATCTCTGGTAGAGAGGATTATCCTGTATCTTCGGAGAAGCTGCACAGTCTGTAAAATTCATAAGAAAATTATAGCAGTCGGAAGAAAGAGATTTCATATCCGGTGTGGGCTGATGATATTTACGCAAGGTAGAAGAAATCATTTTCCGGATACTGGCTCCTTGTTCCTTTTCGATAAGGATCACTTCCTGGTTGTCTGTCATGGAAGGAATGCTGCCTGCCAGTGTTCCTGTGAAGGTGGCAAACATCGTGGTCCAGGAAGTAGACTCCCTGTGATAGGAATGAGGGACACCGGGGGCGATGAGGATGCCCTCGTTGGCTCCGAGAGTATAAAATTTTCCACGGACTTCAATGCGTCCGGTACCCTTTTCAGTCTGGAGGTAATGATAATACGGATATCCGTCCGGACGGAAGATATTAACCTGATTCCAGTGGTTCCCAAGAGATTCAAACATGAAGGGAGCACTGACCGGAGTGTTTCTGAAATAGATCGACATGATATTCACCTGTTTCTAAATGTTATATATTTTGGCGAAACATATTATACCATAATCCGGTGGATTATACTATAATGATCATAGCATAAAAAACGAAGGATCCGGCAGAAAAAACAGAATCTGCCGGGCAGGAGGAAAAAATGAAAAAATTTGATCATTCTCTGTTAAAAGATCCCCGGTATTTCAGTGACGGAAGAATGGATGCCCACTCAGATCATACATATTATCGCTGTGAGGAAGAGAGAGAAGATGGGAAAACTTCTTTCCGTCACAGTCTGAATGGTCTCTGGAAGTTCCATTATGCACGGAATTATGCATCTGCTATCCCAGGCTTTGAGGAAGAAGCATATTCCTGTAAGGACTGGGAGGACATTTATGTGCCGGCACATATCCAGATGGAAGGATATGATGCACGCAGTATGCCAATGTCCAGTATCCGTGGGAAGGCCATGAAGAACTTCATCCGGGACAGATCCCGGAACGTTTTAACCCGGTGGCAAGCTATGTGAGATATTTCCATGTGCCGGAGAGCATGAAAGGAAAAAGAGTATTTGTTTCATTCCAGGGAGCAGAGAGCGGCCTGGCTCTGTGGCTCAATGGAAAATTTGTGGGATACAGTGAAGATTCTTTTACTCCGTCAGAATTCGAGCTTACGGAATATCTGAAGGACGGCGAGAACAAGCTGGCGGCACAGGTGTTCAAATGGACAGCCAGCAGCTGGTGCGAGGATCAGGATTTTTACCGTTTTCCGGAATTTACAGAGATGTTTATCTGTTTACGGTACCGGATGTCCATGTATATGATCTCAGGATCCGTGCCATTCCGGATGAAACTCTCAAAAAAGCCGAGCTTGAGATCGTGACCAGTACCTGGGGAAAAGGAAAAATGAAGCTTACACTTTCCGGAAAGGGAGAGATCCTTTTGCAGGAGGAAAGATCTCTGAACGGAGAGGATACCTGTACCTGGGAGATTCAGGATCCCCTTCTCTGGAGTGCAGAAGAGCCGAATCTCTATGATCTGGAGCTGGAGATCAGTGATGAAAGCGGAAAGCTCCAGGAGATCATCCCGGAGAAAGTCGGTTTCCGCCGTTTTGAAATGAAGGATGGTATCATGACCCTTAACGGAAAACGTATCGTATTCAAGGGTGTGAACCGCCATGAGTTCAGCTCTGTCACAGGAAGACATGTGTCCCGGGAGGAACTGCTCAAAGACATCGTGACCATGAAACAGAACAACATCAATGCGATCCGTACCTGTCATTATCCGGATGCATCTCCGATCTACCGTCTCTGTGATGAATATGGTATTTACATGATCGCAGAAAACAATCTGGAATCTCACGGAACCTGGGATATAGCAGAATTTACCGGAGATCACACGGATATCGTTCCGCACAACAAACCGGAATGGCTGGGCATGATGCTGGACCGTGTAAATTCCATGTATCAGCGTGACAAGAACCACCCGGCGATCCTGATCTGGTCCTGTGGAAATGAATCCTTTGGTGGAAAAGATATCTTTGAGATGTCTGAGTTCTACCACAAGAATGATCCTACAAGACTGGTACATTATGAGGGGGTTTTCCATGACCGCAGCTACAATGCCACCAGTGACATGGAAAGCCAGATGTATCCTTCCGTAGAAGCGATCCGGGAGTTCCTTGCAAAGGATGACAGCAAGCCGTTTATTTGCTGTGAGTATACCCATGCAATGGGAAATTCCTGCGGCGCAATGCATAAATATACAGATCTTACAGATACAGAACCGAAATATCAGGGTGGCTTTATCTGGGATTACATTGATCAGTCTATTTACAAAAAAGACCGTTACGGTAAAGAATTCCAGGCATACGGCGGAGACTTCGGTGAACGTCCTACAGATTATAATTTCAGTGGAAACGGTATCGCATACGGCGGAGACAGAGATGCTTCACCAAAGATGCAGGAGGTAAAATTCAACTACCAGAATATCACTGCGCAGGTAAGTGAGGATTCTGTTAAGATCATCAACAAAAATCTTTTTGTAAATACGGACACATTCCGATGTGAAGTAACTCTTGCAAAGAACGGTCATGTTCTCCGCACAGAGACACTGGATACAGCGGTGGAGCCTTTAAGCCAACAGACCTACAGACTTCCATTTGGAAAACAGCAGCGCCCGGGCGAATATACGGTAACCGTAGCCTTCCTTCTCAGAGAAAAAACACTTTGGGCAGAGGCAGGACATGAGGTTGCTTTCGGCCAGTATGTTTATCAGGTGGAAGGAACACCGGAAGCTCCTGCGTGTGGCGTGGAGCTTGTGAGAAGCCTTCATAACATCGGTGTCCGTGGGGAAAATTTCGAAGTGCTGTTCTCCGTTCTCAATGGTGGTCTGGTTTCGTATAAATATGCAGGAAGAGAAATGATCGAAGCGATTCCGAAGCCCAACTTCTGGAGAGCACCTACAGATAATGATTGCGGAAGTCTGATGCAGATGCGCTATGCACAGTGGAAGATCGCCAGCATGTACGCAAGTCATAAGGATTACCGAAAAGGCATGTATGGTCCGGCCAATGCTCCGGAGACAACGGTTCACGAAAACAGCGTGGAGGTTGCTTTTACCTACATACTGCCAACTACGCCTGCCAGTGAATGCCGTCTTGCCTATGAGGTAACCGGAGATGGAAGAGTAAAGACAACGCTGACCTATGATCCTGTAAAAGAGCTGGGCGATATGCCGGAGTTCGGAGTACTCTTTAAATTCAATGCAGATTATGATCATGTTCAGTGGTACGGCCTGGGACCGGCAGAGACTTATGCAGACCGGAAGCATGGCGCAAAGCTCGGCATTTATGAGAATCTCGTGACAGACAATATGGCACGCTATCTTGTGCCGCAGGAATGCGGAAACAAAGAGGAAGTACGCTGGGCAAAGATCACAGACAGAAAGGGTAGAGGAATGCTCTTTGAGATGGATAAAGAAAACGGCCCGATGATGTTCTCGGCACTTCCATATACTCCTCATGAAATGGAAAATGCCATGCATCCCTATGAGCTTCCGGCAATCCATTATACCGTTGTCCGTGCCGCAAAGGCGCAGATGGGTGTTGGAGGAGATGACAGCTGGGGTGCCCGCACCCATCCGGAATACCTTCTGGATACTAATGGAAAGATGAAATTTTCCTTTGCGTTCAAAGGCCTTTAAAATGTCATAAAATAACAGAACATAAAGTCAGAAAAAAGCTTCCGGCGACTGTCCGGAAGCTTTTTCATTTCATAATAATGCACAGAAAATAAACAGGTTGAAAAAAAACCTGTGGATATTTCATGAAATGAAAAAAACTTGGATATGCACTTGTTTTTTCATGGTAAATAGTTTAGAATGATTACATAAGTGGTAGAAAGTGGTGAATAGTGGTAGCGAATGGGGATGAGTGGCAGAACACACCATTTGCACCCTGGAAGCACGAAGGGGAGAATCGTGTTTCACGAGAGTAGGTGGGTTTCATGTTCATGGGCGAGTATAATCATACGATCGACGCGAAGGGGCGTCTGATCATCCCTTCCAGGTTCAGGGAACTCTTAGGGGAAGAGTTCGTACTGACAAGAGGGTTGGATGGTTGCCTTTCTATTTATCCGATGGATGAATGGGTTGCTTTTGAAGAGAAACTCCGAGCATTACCACTTACAAATAAAGACGCAAGAACCTTTTCACGTTTCTTTGTAGCCGGAGCTACAACATGTCAGCTGGATAAGCAGGGAAGAATCCTGGTGCCGCAGACGCTGCGCCAGTTCGCTGGTCTGGATAAGGATGTGGTGCTTACGGGTAATCTGAACCGGATCGAGGTTTGGAGCAAAGAGAAGTGGAGCGAGAACTGCAATTATGATGATATGGACAGCATTGCGGAAAGCATGCAGAACATAGGAATCGTCATTTGAGCATAACGCAGGTAGAAATCCCACAGGAGACGGATATGGAATTTAAGCATAAATCTGTATTACTCAATGAGACCATTGACGGCTTAAGGGTAAAGCCGGATGGAATCTATGTGGATGGCACTTTAGGAGGAGCGGGACACGCCACAGAGGTGTGTAAGAAACTTTCTGCCAAGGGGAGATTTATTGGCATAGATCAAGACCAGGATGCGATAATTGCTGCGAGTGAACGGCTGTCAGCCTTTAATCAGGTGACAATCATTCGCAGCAATTATTGTTACATGGCAGATGAGCTGAGATCCCGTGGCATTGAGAAGGTGGACGGGATCCTGCTGGATTTGGGAGTGTCATCTTATCAGCTGGATAATGAAGAGAGAGGTTTTTCCTATCGGTACGATTCTCCTCTGGACATGCGAATGGACAGAAGACAGAGCCGTACAGCCGGTGATATAGTCAACGGTTATGAGGAACGGGAGCTGTATCGGATTATCCGCGATTACGGCGAAGATAAATTTGCCAAAAATATAGCGAAACACATTGTGG